>ENA-OWPI01004856-OWPI01004856.1-marine-metagenome-genome-assembly--contig:-NODE-4856-length-10517-cov-2.903927_pt1 | contig 10517 bp, 9 predicted proteins | sample MGYA00238138_ERZ651775 | MGnify/ENA primary metagenome ERZ651775 (study PRJEB26906, sample SAMN06265043) | marine metagenome | isolation source: Helgoland LTER site | place: Germany:Helgoland, sampling...
AGAATCCTGCTCACCCCTGTCCAAGAGAAAAACCAAGGATTATCCTATATTGTGAGGGTCGCAAAGGAAGCTAGAAACCGAAAGGGGGGGCCCTGGGCTGGCCGGAAACCGAAAGAAACTGAAAGGAACCGAAAGGAAACCGAAAAGAAGGGAGGCCAGGAGATCTTTTGAGTTGGGGCGGTGTGTGAAGACCTTTTGTGAAAAAAATGGGTTATATTTTCTTGGTCCAAGTAAGCTTAACTCGCCAAGCGGAGTTCTGAATTATTCAAAAGAGTAAGAGAACTTACACAAGGGAAAACTGTTGTCCAAAATAGTTTTCAGATATTGATCGTCGTAAAACCCCCTTTGAGGGCGAAATATCCCTTCTGAAAATTTTTTCGGCATTCCCCAGTACTAAAATCCCACAATCACTTAGTCTGGGCCTGTCATTATTTTATCTTACCTTCAACAGCATGGGTGTCGGGGGAGTCCTTGAGCTTCATTTGTATGGGGCACGAGACTTGCGTATCACCCAGACATTCGGAAAGCAGGACCCATATTGCAAAATCATCTTAGCCGGGAAGAAATACCACACCTCCGTCTCTAATGACACGCATGCCACTGCTACATGGGGAGAATCTTTTAAATTAATTGTGCCTCCGACAGCTGGTGGTGACTTTTTCTTCATTGAAGTAAAGAACAAGAATGTTGGCCTCAACACTGTGATTGGTGGGGGTAAGGTGAAAGTGGCCGGTGAGTTGCATCTCATACCGTACTGCAAAGTTGCTGCTCTGAATTGGCAATTTGTTGCCTCACCCCATAGTGCCCCACTAACCATCTCTCTCATCTAATCTACTCAAGATTTCCCTCCCGGACAGGGCGTATCTATTGTCACTCCAATATATCACAAGGACGGGTCTGCAGCAGGGTTCGTAGACATGTATGGATGCTTCACCCCAACGGGCTTCGTGAGAAATGCGCAGCAGCAACAGCAACAGCAACAGCAACACTTACAACAGCAACAGCAACAGCAGTACCAACAACAGCAGCAACGACAGACACACGCTACCCAAGAGAGCTTGGCGACTCACGGCAAAAACCTGCTACATAACATCACAGAGAGCAATTCTAGTAGCCCTGGGGTGCTTGATCTCCGAGCAGTAGTACCAACAGATTCAGCACAACAGTCGCAAACTATCGATTCGCGCTCATTATCATCCCCAAAAATGTATACATATAGGGAGCCTAAACAAGTAAGCTCGTCGAAACCTCGGGCAGCCACCGAAGTAAGCAACCCCCCTCCCCCTCCTCCCAGCCACCCTCCATCGGCACATCCCGAGAAGCTGCTAACGTGGAAGCTGTTCACCGCGCTAATTTGACTGAGCTTGTGAACATGGGGTTCTCCGAGGAAAAGGCAGAAGTTGCATTGCGCGAAAATAACGAAATCTTGCGTGATGCCGTAAATCACTTGCTGAGCGGGGGTAGTCAGGATCTTCCCAAGGTCCCCCCACAGAGTGCACAAAGTGGACGAAATGTGTATGATTACAATGCCCAGGATGCTACAGTCGTACAAGCTCATCATCCAGTGCCCCTGGAGCAGTCGGCGCCGCAAACACTGTCCAATGAGCAGAGTGAGGCCCAGCGTCTGGAATTTCAACGATTGCAACTCGAGCAACAACAGTTGCAGCTACGAATGCAACAACAACAAGCGGCATTCCAGCAAATGCAGCAGCAGCAGCAGCAGCAGCAGCAGCAGCAGCAGCAGCTTCCCTATGGCTGGGAGGAACGGCGCACTGCCGATAATCGAATTTATTATGTAAATCATGTGCACAAGACCACCAGTTGGAACCATCCTGGTACGCATAACATGACATGACTTGACATGTAGATTAACGAATGTATACCACTAACCTACTGCATTTTTATCTGCAAACAAGCTTTTCCCTAAAACATAAAATTACACTATACTAAGGCTTCCCGCCGGCTATCTTCAGATAGCAAGGGTTCGTCTAAGGAAGTTTCTGCGGCAGCATCAAAGTTGTCCCCCCCACCTCGATCTCCACCTCCGTCCCCTTTGCCTCCCTTGCCCTTGCAGCATTCTTTGCATAACGGGCAGAGTGCCTGCCTTTCGGTGACCCAGGGTTTGATGCACTGGGGGTGAAACGCGTGTTTGCATGGAAGCATCTTCAATGTTTCGTTGTGCACGAAATCCTCCAGACAAACCACGCAGGATTTGGTTGCAAAGTACGAGGTCCGATTGAGAATATTTGTGCTGTTATTACTGTCACTTTCGTCAATCCCTTTGCTGCCATCACCCTCGCCCTTGTCGACACCCCGCTGTTTCCCTCTCCCGAATCCAAGCCCCCGCCTGCCCCCACCACCACCTCCATTCACAATTAACACATCTACCTTGCCTCCATCAGCGTACGGGTTCTCACGATTATAACCACTCCCACATTCATCACCCTCGCCACCATCACCATCACCACCACCACCACCACCACCAACACCAACACCACCACCACCATCGTCATCGCCGCCGTCATCCCCCGCCAAGGCCGGGTTAAAGTACAAAACATCCTCAAACAAATCGAATTCACCCTCGCTAATGACCCCACTTCTCCTACCAATAATCAAAACACCGTCTTGATTCCTGATGAACCCTCTCCTCACGCAGTAGCAGAAGCTCCCGCATCCCGCTCCCACAATAAAAACGCTAAGCACCATGATCAAGAACCAAGTACCAGGGTCGATAAATTGCCCCACTCCGTCGTATTCGAAAACATTATTTGTCGACTGCTCCCCCTCCCCCTCCAGCACACTGCGAAGCGCCTCGCCCGTGTACCAGCTCACGAACATTGACTGGACGTAAATTCCCTTGGGATTGTTCGCTGTCATCGTGTGCAAGGTGTCTGAGGGGTAATAATCGTCCATATCAAGGTCGTCGTAATCGTCGTAAACGAGGAGCGAGGTGATATGGTCCGAGTAGTTCTGCGCAAACCTAGCCTTCTCCTCGAAGTCGCAGCCCCCTCTAATAACCAGCAGAGTCGTCTCCTTCTTTAATACTTTGGGCTTGAAGCCGTCCGCCGCTGCATCTGCGTTACAGCCCCTCGGGTAGCGGTCATCATACAACAGAGACGAAAAATAAATCTTTTCGGGACTTATGTAGTTCCCAAAAGCAGCAGGCTGAGACTCATAAGGTCCGAAGGTGTTATTAAAGTGATCCCTCAATAGAATAGTAGGCGATGCGATCGGGAGAAAGACGGAAGAGAAAAGGGCAAGGTAGAGACAGTGCCTTTGACCGGGAGAGAGGAGGCGGTGGAGGGCCATCGGCGGAAAAGTTAATAAAAAACGGGGCGTGAGGAGGAGATTTTAGTTTTTCAGGCGCGCACGACGGTGAATTTTGAGCAATATTATTAATATCTGTGAAGGCAAAGAAGAAATTCATTCCGAAATTTCAGATAATTTATCCTTAATCCCACTCCCAAACTTTTTGAGTGGGAGTAAAAAATAATCGCTCCCTCAACACCGGTCAAAATACAGTTCTTCCTGCCTTGTTAAAAATCCGAAGATCTGTCAGAGGGGGGTTTTCTGGTCCCACGCAGCGACTCAACGAGAATCCATCAACTGCATCCCAACCATGGATACGATGCCTCCTGTCTCTCCCCCTCTCTCAAACATCAGCATCAACATTAAACTGACGTCTTCGAAGACTTCACCCTTTCCTTCTCCGGCAAACCAAACACCACCAACTCCCTTTGGTTCCCCGCAGTCTCCTTCACCCTTGCTGCCTCAGCCTCTGTCGGCGCGCACGTCTCCCTTTTCACCCCCTTCACACAACACTCTGCCGGTAAACATTGATCCAACGAAGCACACACTAAAGGATCTCAAGGACAGGATCACAAAATTGTCTGGAATACCTCCCAATTCTCAGCGTCTCATTTATCGTGGCCGATTGCTCAATTCAGCGCCATCGTCGGCTTCTCCGACGCCGGGCTCAAACACCCCGAGTTCTAGTACCAACAACTCCCCTAGTTGCTCTCCACTCCGCCCCACTACGTCTCAAACTCTTGGAACGCTCCGTGACAGCGATTTGATAGGGAGCATCAAAGGTTTGGCCGATGGGGACACGATTCATTGCGTGCCGAGGAATGGGTACACCCCATCCCCCGACAAAAATCCCCGGGAGAATAGCGCAGAGAGACCTACAGCCTCTGCCTCTACTTCTGCACCTGCACCTGCAACTGTAACTGCACCTGCAACTGCAACTGCAACTGCAACTGCAACTGCATCATCTTCTCGACAGCCTGTAGCAAGTTCGACCAACTCTCTGCTAGCAACTCTGCTTGGCCTCACCTCGCCTTCTACGTTATCTAACACTGCTGGTGCCAGTACGTCCACAAGCGCCGACCAAAGCGGCGACGACAACAACAACGGCAACGGAAATAAAATAGAGGATGAGCCAGTGCCTGACCTAGAGCACATCCGTCAAGGACTCTTGACAATGCACACTTTGCTAGGGGACTCGGCGGTCTCAACACCCAAGGCCGAGGCCAAAAAAAAGAAGTCATTAACCACGTCATCAACGTCCTCAACATCGCCAAATTCGTCGACGTTGGCAATCAATCCGACACCCTTGACAGCATCGAGCAAAGCGCCATCACTAATAGAGCGGAGGTGGTACCCTGGCCAGTGGGTTGACTGTCGAGACACGGTGAACCAGTGGCTTGAAGCGACAGTTCTAGATGTTGTGGTGGGCAGCGACCTGGAGCGCGAGGCGGCTACGGACGAGCCTTCGCCGCACGCCAGCAACAATACCTCCACTATCCATCGGACCACGATGGATCCCGCCGTATCGACCGCAAACATTACCGGCCGGAATGCACTCCTCAAGAATAGTAAAACTGACAATGCTCAACTGTTGCTCATTCATTACAACGGCTGGCCGCAGCGCTGGGACGAGTGGATCAGAAGTGACTCAAAAAGACTTCGTCCGTTCCGGACGAAAACAAGACACGGCACGTCCGCTCCTCATGCCTCTCCAACCCCCGTGACGACCTTCTCCGATGCACCAGATACTCGAATATGCTCCAAACCTGAACCTAAGGAGACAAGTGGTGATAGTGACAACGAGAGGAAGAGCGAAGCCCCGTCCGCAGAGGATCATGGAGACGACGCCTCACCTTCTAACCCTGAGACCCCAGATAATATACTTCCTGAGCTGAGCCGAGTGCTTGGTGGGGTAATGAAAGAGATCGCTATGGCTGGGAACGAGGAAAACGAGAAAAAAAGCGAATCAGAGAGTGGCAGCGACGACGACTGCGATGACAGGAAGCTTCCCTGGAAAAGCGACAGCAAAGCACGCCAGGTTTCTAACACCGCAACGAGCGCCACATCAATGAAGCGACTTGCTTCGCTTTTTGATCGGCTTGGGCGCTTGCTCACAGATTCTGCGGTCGCGGTGGACAAATTTAGTGACGAAATTAAGCAGGGTGAGCTTGAGAATCAGAAGAAAGAGAGAGGAGATGCTTCTGGTGCTGCAGGGGGCGAAGACGTAGAACATGACGAAGACGATGCCACGCGCAATGAAGACGAAATTTTCAGCAACACTGTCTATGGCGATGGCGATGACGATGATGGAGACGATGCCGAAGAAGAGGACCTTTTCTCTCCTCCTCGTTCACCTGTTCGGCTGGCATCTTCAGAGCCCCACCAAACTTCCCCCTTATTAACAAGCAATTTAAATGTCAACACGCGGCGCAGCAGAGGCGCTTCTGACGTTTCCCCTTCATCACAAGATACCAACAACTCAAACAACCTCGACGAGAGCCTTATTTCAGACATGGTTAACTCAACGCAGAGCGGAAATGGTAGCGGCGGGCCGTCATCGGTTAATTCAATTCTTTCGAACTCCAATGCTTCTTCTCTGGCGCTATACCTAGCAGCTGCAAGCCTGGTAAATGGTGGTGGTAGCGGATTGGGAGAATCAAATTCAGAAGGAGGATCATCGGGGGTGAACGTTCACATCCACGCTATTGTCACCCCCTCTGGAGGAGGTGGGGGTGGTATTGGTTCGCTGCTCTCCTCGTACAACGCAACGGCAGCACTAGACGCAGGAGACGAGACAGACGCCGTCCAAGACCAAGGGGAAGACGATTTTGTTAACGGTGAGGATGTCGAGTCTGGGAGGGAATATCGCGATCTTTACGAGGGCGGCATCGATGACGAAGAATCAGAACAAAATATGAGCGTTAGAGAGATACAAAATCAAATTGACTCAGAGCTTGATTCACAAATCGGTCAGCTCAACCTGTGCGACACCATCGTTAACAATAATGTTGAAGGTTTCGGAGACGTTGAAGACGATGATGAACCTAGAAAAACAGGTGAAATCGGCGGGGATTGCTCAGTGGGCGAAGTTGACGAATATGATGACGACTCCAACGACAATGCGATGGGAGAAGCAGCCGACAGCAGCAGAAGAAATAGTAGCACAAGTGTACTTGGGAAGATTTTCAAGAAGACTCTCCGCAAAAAAAAGTGACAGTGCAATAAGTGTTCGAATATCGGAGTTTATGAATAAAAAGAGTAATGCTGGCGTGAAAAAAATGCTTTGACCGGTATGATTATGAATTAATTATATAGATAGTATATGTATGCCTATATTTAGAAGAATGCGTCGACGGAAAAGTCAGTAGTGATCGAATGTTTGTTTTTCATGCCGTCCTCGTTGACTTTTGGCTGCTGAGGCAGCTTCACTGGCGGCGGCGGTTGCGACTTGAGGGGGGTGATGTGCTGAAGCAGCTTCAATGGCGGCGGCGGTTGCGACTTGAGGGGGGTGATGTACTGATTGTAACGTTCTTGTTGATGGGACTTGATCTGACTGGTCTGAATTGGCGTTGCACGATAGATATTTCTTCGGAGCGGTTGCTGCGAGATTGTGAGATCCCTCCGGAGACCGAAGTTCTCGACAGCCTTTTCCCTCAGCAGCTCTGTCTCGTAGTTATTTGGTCTGCGAATTTTCTTGTTGCTACTCGAAAGGTTAAGTAAAAGAGACTCGGCACTGTTTGGATCATTTACGAACTGGGGAATAGTCTCCAACTTGAGCTTTTTTGTCGAATGGGATCTCGAACTTCCCATCGAAGACAAGGACATCGGGGAATAATTCCCCGCGCTTCCTCTCGATGTCGAAGAAACCCCGGATCCGTACGAAGAAGGGGTGGAAGTGTGCACTGTAGAATACGGTATGGAGCGCGGATTTGATCGATATGTCACATCAAGAGACGAACTTGATTGCGGGTGTTGCAAAAATTGCCACTGCTGTTGTTGCTGTTGCTGTTGTTGTTGCTGTTGTTGTTGCCGTTGCTGTTGCAGTTGCTGTTGCCGTTGCTGTTGCTGTTGCTGTTGCTGTTGCTGTTGCTGTTGCTGTCGCTGTTGCTGTTGCTGTTGCTGCTGTTGCTGTTCCTGATTTGGCTGTTGTGGCTGTTGTGGCCGCTGCTGCGGAGTATTGTAGTAGTAAGTCCTCTCAGAAATTGATCGCCATTGTTGCTGTTCCTGTTGTTGCTGCTGCTGCGGTGCGTTATAATTGCTTCCTCTCTCGGAAATGATGGGAGGAGGAGGAAGAGAGGGGAGCGGAGTTGGGGGCGGAGGTGCATTTTCTTTGTTCTCTCCAATCACCTCCTTCATTAGATTAGATACGGTGTCACTTCTCTTCCGCTTTTTGGCCTGCTGGTTCAAGGAAATCTGCCTCTGCTTCAGGGTGACAACTTGATTGACGTTACTATTTGACATGAATTCACCGTACTTTTTCCCAATTGTGGACGTGTCCACCATGGCATAGTCATTAATTGGCGTTTTGAAGGCAGAGCTGCTGCCGAATGGAGATTTGATGGTCTTGTAGGGAGACGGACCAGAGACGCCTACGTCACAGAGAGAGTCGAGACCGACGTAGTTGCTGATGAGCTCGCAATGGATTACTCCCCAGTTTTGAGGAAGCCGGACGTAATGCTTGCCGACTTCTTTGATGCTTTGCCGGAATACGAGGAGGCCATCGGGGTGATCGGTGGACACAACAAGGGTGCATGTCGGTAATCTGGGTAATTTGATCTTCGATCCGATGACTTTGTTGGACAAGACCGTATTCTCACGATCAACTTCCACGGCTATGGCATTGCGAATGTCGCATACAACTTTGCCTCCCTCCATGCTGGCTCGCAAGACAAGGGCCTTGTTCATTATATTCTGAACATTTTGTTGGAGCTCAGCACCAAAGGGAGCCGACCGATTCACAGATTTTTCCAGTGCGTTTGGAGTTGATCGCAGAACGTCAGCGAATGAACGGATCCTAGCATCACTGAGCTTCTCAGCAATTTTAGGGCCAATGCCATGCACCTGAGTAAGAACTGCGTCATTTACTCCCCAAAGTCGGAGATTTAGCGACCTGGATAGTTTACTTGCATGAGTTGCAAGCTTCGCATGCTTCCTATCAGTTGCCAGTTCTAGGCAAGCCTGCAGAATCCTATCGACAACGGTAATGCATTCAGAGATTTCGCGATTCATCGTAAAGTCATCGATTTTGAACCTCCCAATGAAAGCCTGTAGAAGAACGTACGATTTGTGGTGATCGGTGGTAACTTTGACCTTGCTGGGGGCGAGGGGTGACTTGATCTTGTATCTGACATCTTTGTGAAATGAATTCAGAGTTTTTTTCTCGGATCGTCGGAGGGGAAGCTGCACATCACGGCACTGACAGAGCGTGTGTAAGAGTTCCTGCAGACCCGAGTCATTATGAAGCGACATCATCTCTTTCATCGATGCAAAGTTGATAAGATGCTTGCTCATTATGTGCGAGGGTTCAAGGGGAGTTACACCGAATCCGTCCTCGTCAAACTCAATGATTTTCGCCTTGTCGAGCGATTGAAGTGACTCGAGAGCGATTTTGCGAAGAAATTCGTCTGTATTTTTCAAGTTTTGGAGGGAGGAATAGTACTTGGGATTCTTACGGAAGCGAATGTACAAAAATGTCGATTTCAGCCAGTTCATTGCGGATGCAATATCTACAACGATCTTCTGCGAAACCTGCAGACGGAGCGGAGCGAGCAAGGATGGGTCAGTGAATGCTTTGAATTCGAACAAGAAGCGGCTTTATTTACCTCAGTGTTGATAGCCTCCGTTAGCTTTCCCATCAATTGCGACTCGATGATGTCCAGTCCGCGGTGCTTGAGATTCTCGTATTTCGTAACAGATGCCTCATCCGTCAGAATGACGGCAACTCCAGTTGTATCGAAGCCAGGGCGTCCTGCCCGGCCCATCATTTGCAGCAGGTCACTCATCTCGATATCTACGTTCCCCCGGGCATTCCCTCTCCACACACGAGTTCCTTTGATGACGACGAGGCGCGCTGGCAAATTGACTCCCATTGCAAGGGTCGAGGTAGAAGCAAGAACTCGGCAAAAACCCGTGAGAAAGAGGGCCTCAACAACTTCACGATCAGATGTGGACAGCCCTGCGTGGTGATAAGCGCAACCCTTGAGTACGAGAGCTTTGAGACTGTTCACGGAGACCTTAGCAGATGCATCCCGTAGAGCCGCAAGCTGCTCGTGTCTCGGGCGCGGAATAGTTTTTGAGAGCTCCTCTGCAAGCACCTCCGTGTCCTTCTTGGTATGACAGAAGACTATGGTAGGTTTGTTTCCACTGTGTTCGTCGATCACCCCCTTGACGTGTTTGCCAAGACCTTTGTTGAAAAGAAACTCATTCTTCCAAATCTTACCGCAGTTCTTGACCACGATCTGGAGGGGTACAGGACGATAGCTATCGTCGAATGCCAGGGTACCCTGCGGAGGAGAATTGAGGAACGCTCCTATGTCAGAGCTATTCGGGAGGGTGGCACTTACCGCCACAATCCTTAGAGAGCAAGCAGAAAGGGGCGTGACCTCCCTTGCGCCAGATAAGGCTTTTTGGTCGCTGGACGAGGACAACTGCAAATTCAGGTTGCGCTGGCGTTTCTCGATCGCGTGATTCTGGATGTTCTTCATACGACAAATCACAGACTCAAGCACCCCGCCTCGATCAAGGTCTCCCAACAAATGAATTTCGTCAATCAAGAGCAGCTTGATATCGCCCATGAGGTAAATCTGCTCGCGCCACCTCCGGGTAATGGAGTCCAGCTTCTCTGGCGTAGTGAGAATAAGGTGACCACCGACAACCCCTTGTACTGACGACTGGCCCGAATCACCGGTCACAACAAGGACCTTCATCCCAAAGCGCTCAAACTTTCGCTTCCACAGCAAGTGCATTTGCTCACACAGGGCCTTGTTGGGAGCTACATAAACAATCTTGGTCTTGCGACGGAGCTCTTCAGCCGACTTATGAGTGTGGTTTGTATTCTTCGCCAGCGACTCGAGCAGTTTAGTGATCGCCATTTCGAAAACAGTTGTCTTGCCAGATCCAGTAGGAGCCGAGACAACTATATTGTCATCTGTTTCCTTTAGCTCCCTTAAAACCTTGCTTTGCAGTCTGTTGAATGTCTGAAAATTGGG
>ENA-OWPI01004859-OWPI01004859.1-marine-metagenome-genome-assembly--contig:-NODE-4859-length-10511-cov-8.128810_pt1 | contig 10511 bp, 8 predicted proteins | sample MGYA00238138_ERZ651775 | MGnify/ENA primary metagenome ERZ651775 (study PRJEB26906, sample SAMN06265043) | marine metagenome | isolation source: Helgoland LTER site | place: Germany:Helgoland, sampling...
TGGGAGAAGCACGCTACAAAAGAATACGTCAAATATTGTCTTTCTGTCAACCACTAACTCGAAAGCGGTCGGTAAGACATCAAAAATGGGATCAAATCCTTACCCATCCCGTATGGGGCTACCTCATTTTTCTCTCTCTTTTGGCCCTCATCTTTCAAACCATTTTTGCCTGGTCTGAGGTGCCCATGAATTTAATTGATACGGTTTTTTTGACTCTGAGTCAATGGACCCAGGCGACCTTACCTAACGGCCCCTTGACCGATTTGATTTCGCAGGGCCTTATCCCTGGATTGGGCGGGGTCATGATCTTTATTCCGCAGATTGTGCTGCTCTTTGGCTTCATTTTCGTTCTGGAAGAAACCGGCTACATGGCGCGCGTGGTCTTCATTACCGATCGATTGATGCGACCTTTTGGCTTAAATGGGCGCAGCATAGTGCCGCTCATATCTGGCGTGGCGTGTGCCATACCTGCCGTAATGGCCACCCGCACTATAGACCATTGGAAGGAACGACTCATTACCATCATGGTGGTGCCCTTGATGAGTTGTTCGGCGCGACTCCCGGTGTATACCTTGTTGATCGCCTTGGTGGTACCCGATGTTTCTTGGGGCATTTTTAATTTGAAGGGCATGGTCTTGATGGCCTTATACTTGGTGGGTTTTGTGGCAGCCCTATTTTCGGCCCTCCTCTTTAAGTGGATCTTGAAAACTAAAGAAAAAAGCTTTTTGGTCATGGAATTGCCCGATTATAAAACCCCGCGTTGGTCGAATTTGGGCATCACCATGCTCGAAAAATGCAAAGTATTTGTTTGGGAGGCGGGGAAAGTGATCCTTGCTATCTCTGTGATTTTATGGATATTGGCCAGCTATGGCCCAGGAGACCAAATGGCCTCCGCCATTGCAAAGATTCCGGTACCTACCGAATCTACTCAGCAGGCGGATTATCAGCAACAGGTCAAATCAGTCGCCTTGGAGCATTCTTATATCGGTATCGCTGGAAAATGGATGGAGCCAGCGATTCAACCCTTGGGATACAATTGGCAAATTGGGATTTCATTGATTACCTCTTTTGTGGCCCGAGAAGTATTTGTGGGTTCGATGGCGACCATTTATAGTGTGGGAGAAACTTTTGAAAACGATCAGACCTTACTGGAGCGGATGTCCCATCAAAGGAATGACCTCGGAAAACCGGTCTATACGTTGGCTTCAGGGATTTCTTTGATGTTGTTTTACGCTTTCGCCATGCAATGCATGAGTACCTTGGCAGTGGTCCGCCGAGAAACCAAAAGTTGGAAATGGCCCTTCATCCAATTGCTTTATATGACGGCCCTTGCCTATATTAGTGCGCTGATCGCCTTTAATCTATTGAATTGATGGTACAAACATTTATCATTTTCCTGCTACTGATCTCCTCAATCCTTTATTTGACCCATAAATTCATCCTTAAAAGGGGGGCAAATCACAAAGAAGGCTGTGCGGAATGTGGGCCCTCAAGAAAAACCGTTGGGCATCCCTAGTTCTAGTGATCATTGGCTACAACTAGTGAGGAGCGAATTGCCTATCAGTAGGGATGCTATGGCAGTAGGATCAGGGGTATTTTTGTTATCTGTTTTAACCATAACAAACCATGCACTTTAATTCCCCTTCCGATTCTTTTGACGTTACCTTTAATCCGCTTGAGGATAAAAAGAGTGCGCACGATTTGGGTTGTGTGTTTAAAAAATGTTGTGAAAAATATAAGAGAAAAGGTAAAAACTGCAAAAAATGTCCTCGAAAGTAATTTCTTCAGCGATTGTATTTGAAACGCTAGCCACTTCGGTTTCTCAATGTGACCGTTCTGAGAAATTTTTCCTTCACTTTTTGGAGAAGCCGATGGAGCTTAAATTATGTGAGCTGATTGGATTGAAACGCAAAATCGAAAACATAGACCTCACCGCATTGGTTTCCAGTCAAGGACCTGATATTGAGATCTTGTACCTATCTCATCAGCATCCGATCTTGGTGCTTTCAATTTATGAAATTTTGGAATTGAGAGAAGTGCTATCTGGCACTTTCACCATGCTCGAGCTTAATAGTTTGATCCATAAATCCATTCACCGAAAATTCTCATAATCGGTATTTAGACTCATTATAAATATCTTTCAAATTCTTTGGATCGCAGTTTTATTGCTTACTTTGTATAAGTAAAATTTAATTTTTTTGATATGAAAGACATTCTAAGAAGACATCAAGTACTCAAATTAGAGATCGTCGATGTCATTAACAAACAAATAAAGATGGAGGCACATTCGTCATCGGCCTATCTAGCGATGGCGGGTTGGTGTGATCTACAAGGCTATGACAATTGTGCGGATTTTTTCTTCAAGCAATCAGAAGAAGAGCGGAAGCATCAACTCAAATTTTTTCATTATTTGACAGACATGGAGGCTCAAGCCATTGCTCCCGCAATTGGAGATTGTCAGCATGATTTTGAAAATCTAAGAGATGTCTTTGAGACGGCTTTGGACATAGAAATTAGCGTGACTGACGCCATTCATGATATCGTGGGTGTGTGTAGAAAACACACTGATATCGCTACAGAGGAATTCATGAAGTGGTTTGTTCAAGAACAAATTGAGGAGGAATACATAGCCAGAAGGGCATTGGAATTATTTGATGTGTTAGGTGAAGATAAAATCGCACTGGGCATGATCGAAGAAAAAATATTAAGTGTTTCTTATGATGGGGCAAATTAAGTCGACATCATTATAAAAAAACGCAGGAATCTCATTCTTGCGTTTTTTTTTGCGCTAACCAGAACCGCTCATGAGGGAATGTATTGATTTATAGTAACGGGCGACCTATTTTTTGGAACATATCCCAAATGACCACCCCGACGCTGACCGAAATATTGAGGGAATGCTTGGTTCCAAATTGGGGAATTTCTAGACAAGCATCTGCATCAGTAACCACGTCATCGGTGACTCCAAACACTTCGTTACCAAAGAAAAAGCCATATTTTTTATCGGGATCAGGCTGGAAGGTGTCCAGGGCCAGACTCTGATCGGTTTGCTCAACACAAATAATTTGATAGCCTTCGGACCGTAATTTTTGTAGGGCCAGCATGGGTTCTGAGAGATACTCCCAGGTCACAGATTCAGTGGCACCCAAAGCGGATTTTTGAATTTCTCGGTGTGGCGGTTGGGCGGTAATGCCGGTCAAGATGATTTTTTCGACTCTGAAGGCATCTGCGGTACGAAAGGTCGCTCCGACGTTGTGCATACTCCTGATGTTGTCCAAAACAATAACCCAAGGCATTTTCTTTGAGACCTTGAAAGCTTCGGGATCCATACGCTGGAGTTCTTCGTTTTTAAGTTTCCGCATCTGCAAATATCGGAGGGTTCCGAGTGCTTTACAAGCAGCTTCTGGTCGAACTTTTTTAAATCTGAAATTATCAACACGGCTTTTCTGCTTTCCATCTCTGCATTTATTATTATTGCTTTAAGCTTAGTAAACCATGCCAAAAACCACCCAAGCGCCAAAAGAAACTCCCTTGATGAAGCAATACAATGCCATCAAGAGGAAATATCCGGGCGCTTTATTGCTTTTTAGGGTAGGGGATTTTTATGAAACTTTTGGTGAGGACGCCATCAAAGCCTCTAAAATTCTTGACATTGTGTTGACCAAAAGAGCCAATGGATCCGCTTCCCACATAGAATTGGCAGGCTTTCCCCATCATTCTTTGGACAATTATCTTTCCAAATTGGTGCGGTCTGGGCAACGGGTGGCGATTTGTGACCAACTGGAAGATCCCAAGGGCGTCAAAGGAATCGTCAAAAGAGGGGTAACCGAATTGGTCACTCCGGGTTTGTCCTTAAATGATCAAGTCCTCTCGACAGGAAAAAATAATTATCTGGCCTCGATTGATTTTCAAAAGGAGCAGAATGGGATGGCTTTTTTGGACCTCTCCACAGGGGAGTTTTTTACCACCGAGGGGGATGATGCCTATACGGCCAAGTTATTACAGGGATTCCAACCGGCAGAAGTCATTTATAGTAAAGCGGCTAAAGATCGCTATCAAGCGCTTTTTGAGGATCAGTATCCTTCATTCATCATCGAAGATTGGATTTATAAATATGATTTTGCCCATCAAAAACTGCTCCAGCAGTTTGGGACACAAACACTAAAAGGATTTGGTATCCATGAGATGGCCCAAGCCATTGTCGCCGCCGGGGCGATCCTCTATTATTTAGAAGAGACCGAGCACAAGGAGTTGGCCCATATTTCTAGTATTACCCGGCTTGAGGAAGAGCGATACATGTGGCTCGATCGTTTTTCTGTAAGAAACTTGGAGTTACTCTCCCCCAATCAGCCGGATGGTATTCCCTTGATCGATGTGCTCAATCATGTGGTGACCCCGATGGGCAGCCGGATGTTGAGGAAATGGGTGGTATTGCCCCTCAAAGAAAAAACCGCTATTGCTGCGCGCTTGAATCGGGTAGCGGCTTTAATTGAAGATCCCACGCGACTTGAATCAATCATTGCATCATTGAAAAAAATGGGAGATTTGGAGCGTTTGGTCTCCAAAGTGGCCACAGGGAGGATCAACCCCCGAGAGCTTCATCAACTTAAAAACAGTTTAGAACCGATTGGCCCAATCAAGACATTGCTGGCCGACAGTCCCGAAAAATGCTTGCAACAATTGGCCAAGTCATTGAATGACCATGAGGATTTTATGCATCATGTGACCCAATCCTTGACCGATGCGCCCCCCATGTTGTTACATCAAGGAAATGTGATTCGAGAGGGGGTTGATGCCGATTTAGATGAATACCGAAGTTTGGCTTTCTCAGGGAAAGATTATTTGCTGGGAATCCAAAAAAGGGAAGCTGAAAGTACGGGGATCACTTCTCTTAAAATAGCCTATAACAAAGTTTTTGGCTATTATCTGGAGGTATCCAATACCCACAAAGACAAAGTGCCCACCGGTTGGATCAGAAAGCAGACTTTGGTCAATGCAGAACGATACATTACCGAGGAGCTCAAGGTTTACGAGGAGAAAATATTACAGGCCGAAAGCCAATTGGGCGTCATAGAAAGCAGATTGTACCAAGAGCTGGTGGTTTATGCCAAGGGACATATGGCTCCCATTCAAGAAGATGCCCGGCTGATCGCCACCTTGGATTGCCTCAGTAATTTTGCGGCCATTGCCAAAGCGCACCAATATGTATGTCCTTCGCTTTCTGAAGCCTCCATTATTGACATCAAGGCCGGTCGCCATCCCGTCATAGAGCGGCTCATGGCACCGGGGGAGTCTTATATCCCCAATGATGTATATCTGGACAACGAATCTCAACAGATCTTAGTGATCACGGGCCCCAATATGTCAGGAAAATCTGCTCTACTGCGTCAAACGGCATTGATCGTGATTATGGCACAGATAGGGAGTTTTGTGCCTGCAGGCTATGCCAAAATAGGCATCACTGACAAAATATTTACGCGGGTGGGCGCTTCAGATAACTTGTCCAGAGGCGAGTCCACTTTCATGGTAGAAATGACAGAAACCGCCAGTATTTTGAATAATTTGAGTGATCAATCCTTGGTCATCATGGATGAAATTGGCAGGGGGACCAGCACGTATGATGGCATTTCTATCGCATGGTCCATAGTTGAATATTTGCACAATCATCAAAAAGCCAAGCCCAAAACACTTTTTGCGACCCACTATCATGAGCTCAATCAATTGGCGGGAGACTTAACTCGGGTTCAAAATTTTCATATAGCGGTCAAGGAGCTCAAAGATCAAGTTATTTTCTTACGAAAGTTAGTTTCAGGAGGCACCGAGCACAGCTTTGGCATCCATGTGGCGCAGATGGCTGGGATGCCCAATCAGGTTATCTTGCGTTCCAATGAAATTCTGAAATTGCTGGAAAAAGAAAAAGGAGGTGTGGCCGAATCTGAAATTTTGGCCAACCTGCCCACCCATAATTTTCAACTTAATTTATTTGAAGCCGACCCACGTATAGAGCAGCTCATGTCTCAATTGCGAGACGTGGATGTCAATAATATTTCACCCGTAGATGCCTTGGTCAAACTCAATGAGTTGAAGAAGCTGTTGAAGAAGTAATTCATTTACGCGCATAGAAATAAAACTTCTGTTTTTTGTCTTTTCTTTCACTGAGCGTTACAAAACCTTCATCCGTCCAAGCAATGGCTTCGCCTTGGGGTTCTTCCTTATAAGGGAGGGTATAATCAGGACCCTCGGCGATGCGTAGCACCGCGGGTTTTTCAGAAGCCCCCCAGTAATAAATCTTCTTGTAGTTTTTTAATAATATTTCTCCTGTGGAGGGGTGAATATCTCCGGCGGTAAAAAGGGTAGCCGGTAAGGTGCCTTTCGAAGTGATGGAGATGGGGTCTATATTTGGCTCAAAGGGAAAAGCATATACGTGACAATTTTTCTCTCTTTTGGTGACGATGATCAGCTCCTGGGTACGGTGGTCAAAGAGCAAAGATTCGGCATCTCTAGGCCCTTCAGCATACTGAAGATTCATTTGTTCAAAGGAATCAAGGGTCAGCTGCGCTTGTAGGGAATCCCATCGCGGTTCTTTGATTTTATAAATCGTGATGTATTCCCTTTTGGCATCATTGTCACCCATATCTGCAATGTATAAGTCAGTGCCATGCCTAGCTATGTCTTCCCAATCGATGGATTGGGCCCCTGCTAGGAAAACTTTTAAATGAATGTTTCCTTCTTGATCAATGAGGAACAGCTCGGCATCTGCACCGCTGTCGTTGTGGGTCCAAAACATCCCTGGGTTTATGGCAGAGGTGACTAAACCGCTGGCTTCCTCAATTTTTTTTCCTTTTATAGTGGCCACTACAAGCCCTTTCTCAAACAAGGACTTATTTTTTTCAATTTTGGCTTCCTTTTTTTTAGGAGTACAACTTATCGCTAAAAGGATCAGTAGGAAAACGGCGGTTTTACTGTAATTGAGCATGTTGCGTCAAGAGTTTAAGGTTTCTGTCAATAAAATTACATTTGCTACTTGTAAAATTGTAATGTTAAGGTAAATTTGCAACTCTTTTAGCAATTAAAAGATAAGCGAGAGTAGCTCAGCTGGTAGAGCACAACCTTGCCAAGGTTGGGGTCGCGAGTTCGAATCTCGTCTCCCGCTCAACAAAAGAGCCGCCACCAGCGGCTTTTTGTTATTGAAGTGTATGCTTCAACTTAATGTATCTGCCCGGGTGGTGGAATTGGTAGACACGCAGGACTTAAAATCCTGTGATCGCAAGATCGTATGGGTTCAAGTCCCATCCCGGGTACATATTTTGGCTTGTTCACTACGCGATAAGCACCTTTGCTTCTTTCTTCAGGAATCAATCGGAAAACGCTCAAAAAAACTTTAAGATTAAGGGATATCGGAGAAGAGGCGTTTTACTTTATGCAGTTGGTGAAGTTAGGTTGAGGGGCCGTCCATGCAGCGGCGTTAAAACTGAAATCCGTGCATTCGGTTACCTGGTCTACCTCCCAAATAGTTAAATCTTGATTGAATGACATGGAGAGAAAAAACATTCGGGTCATGTCTGTAACTTCATTTACCTTCCAGGCGCTCAGGTCATGATTAAAGGCGACACTGCCATAAAACATTTCTGCCATGGCAGTTACCTTACCTACTTCCCAGGCACTGAGGTCTTGGTTAAACGAGCTCGCTTGGTAAAACAGACCTTTCATGTTGGTGACCTTACTGACATCCCATAGACCAATATCTTGATTGAAAGATGAAACCCGTTTAAAAAGGCCGCTTATATCGGTCACATTACTGACATCCCAAGAAGTGATATCAAAATTGACAGTTGTGGCAGCAAATAAATTATTCAAATCAGTGACTCGGGTGGTTACCAGCTTTGAAAGATCTTGGTCATCAGCGACTAGCGCTCTTAAAAGAGCATCATCTACTACCCTATAAATCTCTGAATTAAAGCTATAATAGGCTCCCAAGATGGCATTTTCTTTTGCTTTGAGGGTAACCCCATTTGGATCCAAGAAGAGATCATCTGAATAAAGGGGAAGTAAACATCCTTTTTCATCTACGTTCACTCCCTTTTCTGTATCTGAGCATGCATCTATACTGTTGCCAACACCGTCTTCGTCAGCATCTTGGAAGACAAAATGGGCCGTAATGATTTCATCAGACACAGGGGTAAGTCTTACCGGATTTGCGGCACCTTCAAAATCACCCGTCCATCCCGTAAAGGCATAGTCTGTATAAGCGTGCGCTTCGGCCTCAAACCAATAGAGGCCTTCTTGGATTGAAACAGATCCCCCGTCCGTAGGAGAGGCAATAAGGGTGAGGCTAGCACCTTGGTTTTTAGTAATAACTAAAAAATGATCCGAAGAGATTTCATCTTCAGTACAGGAAGAAATCATGCTGAGCGCGCCCATGAAAATGAAATAGTGAAAAGAAGCAGGAAGCCTCATGCGTGATTTTTTCTCAAACTTAATAATTTAATCTTTTTGAAGCACTTTTTATGATAACTACTTTTTTTTGCATGCTTTTAACATCAAGGAATGAGCGATGTGGCTACTTTCTAGTTGAAGAGACCGTAAGCAGGGATGCCGGCAATCTTTTTTCTTGAACTCTTTTGGTGATGGAACATAGAAGACCCTATGTTTTGAATCAGTCAATACATCGAGGGGGAAAACAAAAATATTTTTAGTGAGTATGCGCTGATGATTTTTATTTAAAGGCTCAAGAAAGTAATTTCAACAGGCTATATTTGAAAGCATTTTAAGAATACGTGATTTTCATCTTTGAAAAAAGTGACCATGAACATTCCACTTCCGGATCTCATCAAGGCTTTATTAACCATTAATTTTTTGAGGTATTTTTTGACTGCCTCGACGGTTTTTTTGATTTTTTATGTTTGGAAAAAAAAGGCTTGGGGAGGAAAAAAAATTCAAGGAACATTCCCTAAACTAAAGGATTATCAACGTGAGATGGGCTTCTCTATGATCACTTTAGCTATTTTCAGTATGGTCGGGGTTTTGGTCATTGCATCGCCTTTACATCAATTCAATTTAGTTTATGAAGACATCGCTACCTATGGATGGGGCTATTGGGGCTTGAGCATCGTGCTCATGATTTTTTTGCATGATACGTATTTTTATTGGATGCATCGTCTCATGCATCATCCCAAATTATTTAAATATTTTCATTTAATACATCACAAATCCACCAACCCTTCCCCTTGGGCAGCTTATGCTTTTCATCCTTTGGAAGCGGTGATTGAAGCTTCCATTATCTTTCTCATTGTTTGGTTGATTCCTTATCACCGAACCGCCCTACTCACTTTTTTAACCTTTATGATTACCTACAACGTATATGGGCATTTGGGCTATGAGTTGTACCCCAAAAGGTTTCACAAGCATTTCATAGGAAGATGGATCAATACTTCGGTCAATCACAATTTACATCACAAGCATTTTGAGGGCAATTATGGCTTGTATTTCTTGATCTGGGATCGCTGGTTGGGAACGGTTCGTCAAGATTATGATGACAGTTATGAGCAAGTGGATCAGCAGCGGAGTGAGCGCTCGAATCCAGAGCCTTTTTGAACTTGTGAATATTGATTGGACGGTGTGAACGGGCATAAATAAAAAGCGATTTCAGAGGGTTGTTTTGCGCTCCTTTAGCCTTTCCAAGAGAGAAAACAGATTATTCAGACTTCTGTAGGCGGAGCCAGTGTAATCGTTATTAGGTGGGTGGTTAAGATGTTTTGATAAACCTTGTATTCAAAACAATAATTTGTATCTTGATTATTCATTTAAATTTTTAACTAATCATAATACCATGAAACAATTATTTACTTTTATTTTAGTGACCCTGATGGCTGTTGCTCATGCGCAAACCCTTACTTGGGAGCAAACGGGGATTAAAGTGCCTGCAGGAAATGCAGATGCTGTAGTGGCGTTAGTTGATGGATTTTACTCCAGCATTGATTTCCCAGAAGGTGTCAGCCTTGAGTTAAGTGCCGTTTCCTTCAGTGGAGAAAACCAAAAAGCGACCCATCATTTACAATATTCAGGAACTTCTGAAGGTTTGGCTGCTATGAGAAATCTTCGAGGGGGTACCGAATATGATTTGTATTCAGCCAAGTTGGCTACTTTATGTGAAATCGTTTCAGCACAATCAGGTAAGGGATTGATTCGATACAATACGGATAAGGGAGACGGTAAAATCAGTCAACTTTGGACTTTTTCAGTAAAGGATGCCGATAAGTTTGCCAAGGCATTCGTGACCTTAAACGAATCATTTTCTCCAAAGGGCTACGTCTCATTGGGGCAGACGCTTCATGGCAATGAAAATGGTGAGTCGCATTACATTTATACAGTATATGACACCTACCAAGATGCCCTTGATTTTGGTCCCACTTCAGAGACTGAGGGCGCAGCCTTTTCAAAATTTCTTAAAACTATAGAAACCGTTTCTGATTATTTAAGAAGTACTACCCATTATACGGTAAAAACTTGGA
>ENA-OWPI01004861-OWPI01004861.1-marine-metagenome-genome-assembly--contig:-NODE-4861-length-10511-cov-2.289247_pt1 | contig 10511 bp, 4 predicted proteins | sample MGYA00238138_ERZ651775 | MGnify/ENA primary metagenome ERZ651775 (study PRJEB26906, sample SAMN06265043) | marine metagenome | isolation source: Helgoland LTER site | place: Germany:Helgoland, sampling...
TAAAAAGCGACGACGTCATCACCAAAAACGCGGCAAGCAAACTGGTCAAGTCGCAGGTTCTCTCCTCTAAAAGTCGTCACAGTCACTACTAGCTAGCCCGTACGTGCGGCGAGGCTACCCTTCCCCTTCCTGCGTCTTCCTCGCCCGAAACTCCTTCTCCCCGCCCGTATCACGCGTCTCCGTATCCTCGTCCTCGTCGTCGCTCGACTCGACCGCCTCCCCGTGCACCCTCGCGGCAACCTCCGGCGAATACTCGGCCACTTTCCGCCATTTGGGCCGCGCCGTCAACTCGAGAGCCCAGACGTCGTCGAGCGCAACCTCCACGTCCCCAATCTCCACGGCACCCCCGAACAGGTACATCACGTTACCCCGCACCGCCAGCGCGGCGTTCATGCGCCCGCGCGGCCTGGGCGCGGTCTTCGGCGCAGCCTCGCCGCTGCCCGGCGAGTAGAGCAGCTCGGAAACCTGCCCGCCGATTCGGTACAGCTTGTACGCCTTTCGCACCGCGTAGCCGCGGTAGTGCGCCTGGATCTTGATCGCGGCGCGAACCGTCGCGTCCCTCACGTTGAAGTTCTCGTTGACGACCTCGCCGCGCGCCACGCGCTCAGCCTCCTCGCGCCCCGTCGCCTCCCGCGGAGCCTCGGGTTGAGAACCCTTGTCGGCGTAGAGGCACACCGGGTACCATCGGCCGTTGTCCAGGCTCATCGAGTAGGCGTCGTTGAAAAACTCGGATATGATCACCTCGCCCTTGCGAATCTCGTGGTCCACGACGCCGCCGAAGAGAACGTGCCGCTTCTTCGCGCCGTGCGTCGCGGAGGTGGCGCCAGCCCTCGGGCCCGGCGCCATCCCCGCTTTTTTCTGCTTCTCCCATCGCCACGTCTTTAAGTCCATTCTCCACAGGTCGCTGTGCGTCGTGCCCTTCTCCACGTCCCCGTCGTCGCCCTCGCCGTCGCCCGCGAACTTACGGTAGCCGCCGTACACCCACAGCGATTCACCAACGACGGAGAGATGCGAAGCGGACCGAGGGCTGGGACCCTCCAAACTCTTGGCGCCGCCCGCCACGTCGCCGCCGAACCCGCAGCGCCACGTCATCGTCTCCAACGTGAGCTCCCACACGTCGTTGTAGTACCTGATGTCGTCGCCGGTGTCGTAGAATCCACCAAAGAGCAGCAGCGATTTGCCCTTTGGGTGGGCCACCATCCTGTGGCCGCTTCGAGCGCTCGGGCCGATTTTCGGCGTTATGTTTTCCCACGCGTGTTCCTCGAGGTCGAGCCTCCACAGGTCCCTGTAGTGGTGGAACTTCTCCTGGTTCGGGGACGTGAACTCCCCGCCGAACACGTAGAGGTAGCCGCCGTGCACGACAGCCTGGTGCGCGCTCCTGGGCGGCGGCGCGTTGGGCGCGACCACCTTGGTCCATCGGTTGCGATCGACGTCGTACCTGAAGAGATCCCCGAAGGTTTGCGTCTTGCCGCCCGCGTCGACGCACTCGCCGCCGAACATGATGACCTCCGCGGGTTTGGGTTTCTGCGCGAGCGTCGGTGTGAACGAGCAGTTGCACCGCGGACCTGGCTTCGGGCAGTCCTCGTGCACATCCACCTCCTTCAGCTTTGAGTCCATCAGCTTGATGTTCGCGAGGAGGGCGTCGATGTCGTCGTCGGCGGCCGCCTTGGCCATGCGACGCTCCAACTTGGCCGCGTTCTTATCCGTCTTGGCGGACGTCTTGGCATCGCCGGACGGGCCGGATCCGTCCTTGCCGACGCGCTTCGCGGCCTTCTTCCGCTTGTCGCGGCCGCTACCCATGGTGGTGCGGCTCAGAGAATGTCGGCGGTGGCGAGCAATTTCTGTTGGATTTATTCGGTGGCTAACTGAATATTGGCAAGAGGTTCTACTGCGGCGCGGGGGCTGCCGCCGCGCGCTCCTTCTCGCGCTTCTCCTTCTTCTCCTTCTTCTCTTTTTTATCCTTCTTCTCCTTCTTCTCCTTCTTCTCCTTCACCTCGGGCTCGGGAGCCGCGGGCGCCGCGGGCGCCGCCGCGGGCTTTTTGCCGAAGGCGAAGACGAGCTTGGGTTTTTTGGCGGGCTGCTCCGCGGAGGGAGTGACCGCCGCCGCCGCCGCCGCGGGTGCGGAGCTCGGTGTGCCGGCGGCGGATGCGAACGCCTCGTCGCGGCCGCGTTTCACGCCGACGACCTGCGCGGGCTCGGCGGGAGGGGCAGGACCCGCGGCCGCCACGGGGGGAGGCGCGGGAGCGGGTGCCGGCTCGGGCTCCGGCTCCGGCTCCGGCTCCAGCTCCGGCGCTGGAGCCGCGGCCGGCGGCGGCGTGGTCGTCGCCTGGGTCCCGAGGGGCGTCGCGAGCGACGGCGTTCCCGTCGCCTGCGACATCGGATCCGCGCTCTTTCCCTCCGACGGCGCGCCGCTGTCCTCCGCGTCGTCGCCGCCGGTGACGCCCGTGACGCCGCCGGTGAGCCCCGACATCGGACCGCCCTCGGACATACCCCCCATGGTCACGTCCCCGTCCATGTCGGTGATCATCTCGGAGGGCGTGCCCTCCTCCTTGATCCCCGCGGCGGCAGCCTCCGCCGCGGCTTCTTTCGCAGCCTCGGCGGCGGCCACAGCCGCGGCGGCTCGCTTCCTCGCGCGTCGCTCCTCCTTCCTGGCGCGTTTTTCCTCCTTCTCCGCCCTCGCCTTCGCCTTCTCCTCCTTCCTCCGCCGCCGTTCCGCGCGTTCAGCCTCGTCCGCCTCATCCTCGACCTCGTTCACAGCCTGCGCGGCGCCCGCGAGGACGGCGTTCCGGGCGAGTTCTCGAGCCTTGGCGTCGGCGGCGTCCTTCTCGTCGGCGAAGCCGGTGAGCCCGTTCGCGGCGTGGAGCAGCGCGAGCGCCGCCGACGCCGTCTCCGCCCCCGCGCGCCGGGCCGCTATTCGCAACGACGTGGACGCCCACTCGAAGATGTCGAAGCCGTGTGAGTCCTTGGCGCCGGCGTCGCCGCCTCCGTCGGGTGCGCCGCGGGTGAGTGACGCGAGCTGCGCGGGTGCGTCCTCCGTCGACAAAATTCCGTCGCGCGCGTCCCAGAGCATAGCCGCGCGAACCCCGCCGCTTCGCTCAGCTTTACACGCGAGCGTCGTGAACGCGAGGGCCCGCGCGACGCCGCACTGCCCGCCGTGCCTCGCCTCGATGCCGAACTGGAGCGACGCGGCGGCGCGGCGCACGGCGGGGCACGGATCGTCGATGCCCGCGCGGACGAAGGATCGGCCGGTTTCCACCGCGTCGGCGACGACGGCGCCGAGGGCGGCGTCCGCGAGGCGCTTCTTCTCCCGCGCGCCCAGCTCGCCGTCCAGCGCCAGCGCACTTCCCCCGCGCCGCTTGGACTTGGGTTCCGCCGCGAGCGCCTTCTTCGCCTCGTTCGCGGCGCTCAATGACTCGGGAAGCGGCGGGATGCGGCTGAGGAGGGAACGGAGCGCGAGCATCCCCGCCACCGTGACCCGCCGTCCGCCCTCGTGCGCCCTCCCGCCGACGCCGCAGATGTTCGCGTTCTCGCGCATGCGCTTGGCGATCGCGCGGACGATCTGAAGGAGGGCGTCGAGCGTCGCGGGCCTCGCGTCGCCGAGCGCGTGGATGGCGCGGGCGATCAGCGACGACGGATCGTGCGGGTCGCCGTCGCTCTGCAAACCGTCGAGCATGTCCACCAACAGCTCCACGCACTCGCTCGGGGTGACCCACGTCGATTCATCGCCCCCGTTCCCGCCCGCTCCCTCCGGCGGCGCGCGGGGTAACCCGAGCGCGGTGACTAGCCCCTCGTCGACGATCGCCGCGGCGAAGTCGGTGAGGTCGGTCGGCGCGGGCTTACCCGTCTCCGGATCGCACCGGCGTTTCCGGTACGTCCGCGTCACCGACGAGAGAGCCAGGTTGGAGCGTTGCGTCCCGTCGCACGCGCACGCGCCGAGCGCCATCGCGGCGGCGGCTCGGACCCTGCAGAAGATCTTCGGGTCCTCCGCGCACTGCAACAGGGCGTTCACGGCGGACGTCGAGCCGTGTTCGGCGCGTTCTTGAAGGAACCGGATGGCCCACGTCTGCGCCGCCGGATCCGCGGGGCGCTCCGACATGAGCTGCTTGGTGATCATCCCCTCCAACCCCTGCTGCGCGGGAGGCAGGATGACCTTCGCGAGCCACTCCCCCTCGGGGTCCACGCGCACCCACGACACCGGGCACTCCCACTGGAGCACCTCCGCGGCGGCCATCGCGTCGAGGCTGTCGGGGTTAGCCACGCCCTCCTCCCTCGCCTTCTGCTGGCGGTTCAGCGCCGCCGCCTGCTGCCGCGCGATCGTGCGCCTGTCCTTGGGCTTGGTGACCAGCTGTAGCGGCATGAGCACGTACGCCCGGTCGTGCGCGGAGAGTGAGACGGCGTGGTCCGAAGGGGGCAGGTCGTTCTCCTGGATCCGAACCGTCACCGAAACCTTCGGGTTCTTACTCCAAGCCACGCGATCCGCCGCGGCGGCGGCGAGGCACCCGTCGAGCTTGATCGCGAACAGCAGCTCCTGACGCCGCGTCTTGCGGAACGTGTACCCGGCCGTGAGCCGCGGGCACCCGCATCCCTCGATCCACCGCGCGATGAACGCGGACATGTCCTGCTTCGTCATCGTCGCGTTTTGCCTGCACAAGTTGAGAAACACCCGCGAGCGGAGGTACCGAGCCGGGGACTCCGCGAGGGCGTGGTACGCGATCGCCTCCTGGTGCTCCCGCTGGAGCTGCTCGCGCGCCGTCGCGGCAGCCTTCTCCTTCGCGGCGGCGTTCGCGGATTCGTCCGCACCCTCCGTCTTGGCCGCCTCCGCCGCCGCCGCCGCTTTCTCCTTCGCCGCCCGGGTCGCCTTCGACGCGGCTAGAAACGCCTCCTGTAAGGACTCCGCGCCGGGAGCCTTACCCTGCAGCGACGCGAGCTTCTTGATGACCTTCTGCATCCCTTCCTCCCCGAGCTTACGCTCCAGCATTCCCACGACGGCGACAGCCTTGTATCGCACGAGAAGCTCGACATCCGGCGCCGGGGGCCTCGGCGGCTTACTCGTCGGCGCAATTGCTCGGACGTGGTCCTTCGATGAAGCCTCCGGGTCCTCCCCGCGCGCGTTCGCCTCCTGTTCGAACCGCGCCTTGACCTCCTCCGCGGAGGCACCGCACGCGTCGCGTCCACGCGCCCATATCCTCGCCGACGCCGAGGCCAGAGGCGGCACGGCGTCGCCGTCGTCGCGCTCGACGACGGCGTCAACCTCCCGCGCCCTCCGGTACTTGAGCTCATCCGCGCCCATCAGGCTCGAGACGTAGCACGCGCCCGCCATGTAGCTCGCCAGGCCCTCCGCCAACCACGCGTCGGTGTCCTCCCTGGGCTCGAGGAACCCGCCGAAGAGCTGCCTCGCGGCGCACTCCGCGATGGCGGTCCGCGACGTCACCAGATCCTGCGCAGAGAGCGGATGCCCGAGCCTGTCGGTGCTTAAGATGGTGACCCCCGCGCCCAACAACGCGGGTAACTGCGCGTCCATCGCGACGGGCAACGCGTCGGGCGGGACGAAGCAGAAGACGAGCCCGCCGGGGTACGGCATCGGCCTCCCGAGGTAAGTCTCGAACGAGGCGAGCGCCGCGCTCGCGCACGAAGCCGCCGACGGTAACTCGTTCTCACCGTAGCGCTGCGGGCAGTGAAGCGCGTGCGTGGAGCTGTGCGCGGTGGACCCCGCGGCGTTATCGGCGAGCGCGCGGGCGTGCGCGTCGGCACCGTCGGCGTCCTTCTTGGCAGCCTCCTTGGCAGCCTCCTCCTCCTTGTCCTCCTCCTCGGCTCGAGCCGCGGCGGCGAACTTATCCTGGTGCGCGTCCGACGTCGGAATCTTTCGAGTCGCGAAGGTCCCCACCGCCAGTACCATCTGGTGCGCCTGCACCGGCACGCCCCCGGAGACAAAATGAAACGCCTTTCGTCTCACGTTCTGCTTCGTTCCGTCATCCATCGTCTCGCTCGTCTCGATCGTCTCGGTCCTCGTCAACACGCCGGGAAGCACGGCGGTGAGGTCGGGGTCGACCCGCACCGTCGCGCTGAAGTGCACCAGAGCGCCGCCGTCGTCGACGCACGGGAACCACGCCGCGGGACGAAGCGCGCTGCCCGGCGCGACGATGTACCGTTCGCCGTCCTCGTCCGGGTCCCGGAACGCGCACATCGCGCCGTCGCCCGGGACGCACCAGCCGGCGTACACGTCCGTCCCGTCGTTTTTGTCATCGATGATCGTTACATCGGTCCCGTCAACGTCGATCGCGTCCTCTGCGCCGTCCCCTTCGTTCGTTCCCCCGTCGGCTCCGTCGGTGGGTTTGGCGACCGGTTTGGACGGCGGGTGCGCCACGGGGGGCGCGATCTGTCGCCACGAGTCCGGCGGGATGGTTCCGAATGCGTTCATCGCCGTCCCCGCCCCGTACCACACGCGCACGACGACGTCCGAAGATGTCGACGGCGACGACCCGCGATGACCCGGGTAGATGACTCCGCCGTCCTCGAGGGCGATGACGAGCTCGTCCGCTGCGCCGTCGGCGAGGGCGCGCGCGTCCGCGAGCATCCCCTCGCACGCGTCCCTCGCGACGTTCGCGCCGGAACTGAGCGCGCTGGCGTTGTGCCCGGGCTGGAGGGCAACATCGTCGTCGCCCGACGGATCGGCCGACCCGTCGGGACGCACGGCGGTCCTCCCGCGCTGGATGACGCGCGCGGGGGCGTCGTCCACGGTCACGCGCGTCACCACGAGTTCATGCGCGTGCAGCGTCAGGCTCGTCACGTCCCCCGATCCGTTCGCCGGCGGCCTGCAGACGATCGTGGCGTGCCCTTCCACGTACCCTCCCGCGCCGGGGATGAACCCGACGTCCAGGTCCAGATGCTGCCGCCGCACCTCGGGGAGCCAGGCGCGGCCAGGCGCGTCGACGTCCATGGGCGCCGCCGACATCCTCTCGGGTATCGACTGTGCCGCTCGGCACTCCCGGAAACGCGCCTTCGCGCCGTCGCGCACTGCGAACGCCCCGAGGGAACCCTAGCTAGGTTCAAAAGATTGCTGGCGAGCGAGTGTTCTGACGCAGTGCGTTCTCAGTGCAAAAATTTGCTAACAACAGAGCGTCGTGTACCGCATCCCCCGTGCCCGACGTAGCCGCTAAAACCGTGGGCGACGACCCGTGCGGCACGTTACTGTACTCGTAAAGCGTGTCGTGCGCTGGGCGCGCGGGGACGGCACGGCAAGGGCTCCTAGACTCCGATGCCGTCGTGGCCACGAGTCGCGTCACTTTCAACAACGCCAACCTCCTCCCCCTCCTCCGTCTCACTCGGTCAGCGCTATCCTCAGGTCATCCACCTCCTCCGCCGGGTTGAAGTGCCCCGAGCCCATCGCGTACTTCCTCCGTCGCATCTCCTCCATGTGCATGCGCACGTCCATCGGCAGGTCGTCGTACGGCGTCGACGGTTCATCGCAGAACGTGAGCTCCTTCAGGCACTCCGCCAACGTCTTCTCCTCGTTGCCGTCGACGTCCTCGTGCTCCGCGAAGAGGAAGCGCCAGGGCTTGTCGAGCTGGCCGAAGGTGCTCTTGGGCAGGACGACGTGCACCACCCTTCGGCCGCCGTGCTCGCCGTCCTCGAGCGTCCACAGGACGTCGGCGGAGATTATCGTCTTGCTCAGCTCGCCCCCCTCTTTCGGCCCCTCGTACGAGTAACTGAGCGAGGAGTTGGGCGGGTGTACGTACACCAAGAGCTGGTTCGCGGTGTGTTCCACGCGCACCTGATGCGCCTTGGTGCCTTTGGGCACGACGAAACGCGCGTACACGGTGGTGACGTCCTGATCCCAGCTCAGGAGTTTAGCCATGGCGGCGTTCGTTCGGAGTGTCGGGCGAGGTGTGAGGCGACGCGACGTTGAGTTTTTTTGGCCTGGATTTTTTTGGCGGTCGGCGCGCGGCGCGCGTTGGCATAAAATCCACGGAAAGTCCGCCCGAAGCGCGGGTGTTTCACTCACACGGTTGATCACCGCCGGAAACCGGTGCGTTCTCGCGCGTCGACCGGCCCCCGCGCGCCCTAAACCCTTGGTTCGAAACCGGACGAACCCGAGGGAGCGGCGCGAGGCGTGATATGCGCACCGAGGAGCCCAGGGACGCCCTCCAGAACCCCTTTGCGCAGCGCAACGGCATGCCGGGAAATCGCGTGGAAGATGAGGCAGTCTCGCTCGCCAAGCCCGGCTGGGTGCTGGCGTGCGAGGACAGCCGCCGATTGGGCGAAGACATGGAGGCCCTCGCGGAGCGTCTCGTGAGCAGCGAAGGTACGTCGCGACCCGTCGACATCGCCGAACCCGCCTTCCGGGACCCAAAACGCGCCCGGGCGCCCCGTTCCCGGCGTCAATCGCACACCGTTTCGGCAAAAACAAGACCGGGCCGTGCCCTTTGGCAGTGCAAATTCTCATCCTCGCTCCCCGCCCCTCCCCACCTCGCAGGCACGGACACGTCCTTCTCCAGCTTCCCCGGGGATGTGAGCGGGACCCTAGTCGCCGCTTTGCGTCAGTACCACAAAGGCAAGGCCGCCGCTAACAACGGCAGGCACGACGTCGCCGTACAGAGGTTCACCGAGGTGCGCCCCCGCCCCTTGATCACATCGATCGACACTTTCCAAAGAGCCCGCGCCCCAACATTTTTTACCCGTGTCGGACGTTCAGCGCCAATTTTGGATTGTTCTCTGACCCCCACACCACACCCGTCCTCCCACCCATCCTCCCCCAGGCGCTCAGCGATTGCGTCCTGTCCTGGAACGAGGCCAAGGTGATCACGTCCATCCAGGTCGCCAAAGGGCTGCGCATGGAGATCAGGCGCAACGAGACGGACACCAGCTCGGTGCTCGTCTGCGCGCATCGAAGGATCGTGGGCGAGATCCTCAGCAGTCGGTGCGAGTCGAGGCTGGCGCTGGGACAGATCTGGCTCGCGATGATGGACGGCGAGGCTGGCGTGGACAGCGCCCCGGAGCTGGCGGAGACCCACCTGCGTCTGGGCGCGGTGTACGAGGCGGCGGGGGGTAACGAACCTTCACTCCGAGCGTACCAACGAGCCGCTCAGCTCGACCCGAAGTCAGTCGCCGTCGCCCGGGGGCTGGAGCGCATGAGGAACACGGTGATGACCCCGCTGGGTTTCACCCCCACGGGCGCGACGCCCACGCTGGGGCCCAACGGTACCCCAAAGCTCAACGGCGCGAGCAGCAAGGGTGGCAAGGTGTTTGAGATGTCGCTGGAACAGATGGATAAAGAGTGGGAAGCGACGGGGCTGGACTGCGTCAAGGCGCAGGATTGGTACGGTTTACGAAGGAAGGCGTGCCCGCACGGCGTGCTCGTCGCGGTGGTCGATGCCGTGGAAAACAACGACGCGACCAAGACATGGGAAGATGAACAGCTCCGGGCGAACGACATCACCACCGAGGAGTACACCGAGAAGGAACACTTCACCGAGCGCGCCATGTCGCTGTTTGCCAAAAAGCGCCACGAGGGACTCCCAATCCCGGAAGATTCCACGTGGCTGGACCTCGCGTTCGAGGCTGTGAACATCGACGCGCTCTCCCCGCTGGAGCAGGCTAAGATTTGCCTCTGCATGGCTAACATCTTCTGCTGGTGCGGTGACTTTGCCGGCGCCGACGAGCTGTACACTTTCGCGCTCGAGATGGAGGAGATGGACGAAGCATCCAAACCGTTAGCGGCGTGGCGACCCGCCATGCTCGCCAACCGCGCGCTGGCCCGCATGCGCGTGGGGAACAGCTCGGCCGCGGCGGTGGACGCGGAGACGGCGTTGAAGGAGGGTGGCCCGCGGTGGGGCACCGGGCTCGCGCGCATCGGAATGGTTATGTGTTCGTTGAACGAGTGGTCCAAGGCGTACCAGACGTTCTCCATCGCGCAGAACCGCGCGGTCGAGAAGCTGGACCTCAAGGCGAAGATCTCGCTCGCGAAGACCGCGGGCGTGGGCGTCCCTGCGGCGAAGGAGGCGGCTGCCGCCGCGGCTGAGCGCATCCAAGCCGGGAAGGAGAAGGAGGAGATGCACGTGGAGTTTGAGGCGCTGGATCGAGCCGTGCAGCTGGAGGCGATCAGCGCGGGCGACGCCCCGGCGGAGTCCGAGCCCATCATGGGCCCGACCCCGAGGTTCATGTCCGAGCTCACGGGCCACGCGTCGATCGTGCCGGACGCGCCTGAGCTGTCCTACGGCCCGGACGGCTCGCAGAGAACCGGCGGGGAGAATCCCACGCGAGGCCGCGTCCGCCCCCTCGGCTCCGCCAACCTCTCCGCCGAGCTCCTCCGGCTGGACGAGCAGACCAAGAGTGGACGGGAGGCGAAGCGCAAGAGCGGCGCCGCCATGTCCGTGTCCATCGGCACGGACCTTCGCAAGGAGATTGGCGACGAGGTCAAGCAGGAGCCGGGCGCCAAGAACAAGCTCGCGCTCGAATCCGACCTCATTGCGTCAATCGTCGGAGGATCCGGCGATAAGAAGAGCTCCATGGAC
>ENA-OWPI01004862-OWPI01004862.1-marine-metagenome-genome-assembly--contig:-NODE-4862-length-10511-cov-2.134560_pt1 | contig 10511 bp, 5 predicted proteins | sample MGYA00238138_ERZ651775 | MGnify/ENA primary metagenome ERZ651775 (study PRJEB26906, sample SAMN06265043) | marine metagenome | isolation source: Helgoland LTER site | place: Germany:Helgoland, sampling...
TGCCTGTGCCTGTTCGACGACTCGACGGGCGACGTGACCGTGGTGCAGCCCAACGAGGATGGTTCGTACTGGCGCAAGGTTGTACGCAACAAGATGTTCCGCATGAAGGAGATGCGCCGCGTCACCGCCGCGAAGAACTACTTCAAGAAGATGAAGGGCGAGGACACCGAGCTCAACGTGCTGTCATCCTACGGACCTTACACCGGCACCGCCGGACAGGTCATGGGCATCTCCACCCGCGCCATCAACCCCAAGGCTGTCGCCCAGAAGTAAGCGCCGTGCGAAGTACCAACGCGATACCAACGAAGTAGCATTACACTGTGTCCATACAATCAGATTTTTTCCTAAGTAACCGTCTAAAAGCGACCGCGGACGCGTCGACTCACTGGTAACGCCGTCCCAACTTCAGCATCCACTTGCTGAGGCCGGGAACCACCGACTTCCTCGTGCCGTCCGCGAACTCCTTATCGAGGTCACTCATCTCCCTGGGCGCCTTCGCCTTCCGCGTCGCCGGCGGCTTCGAGTTAGTCTTGTTCACCTTGGGCTCGTCCTTGCCCTGGAACACCGTCGCGGGCACCTCGGTCATGTCCGGCAAGCCCGGCCTGGCCCCGAGCGCACCGCACTTCCTCGCGGCGACGTACGCGCCGAGTCGCATTGCGTCCTTCAGCTCCATCCCCGTCGCGACCCCGTAGCACATCGACCCGATGAACGAATCGCCCGCGCCCGTCGTGTCGACGACGGCGCTCTTCTGCAACTTCACCGCGGGCGCGAACGTCACCTCCACCGCCCCGAGCGCCTTCATGACGTCGTCGCCCGCGTCCGTCAGCGTCACCGGCCCGGAGACTGTCGGCCACGCTGGGATCGGAACGGATCCGAACGAGGGCGGCATGACGACGGATGACGCGTCCTTCTCGAGCCGAGCGATGACGTCGGCGAGTGACTCGGTCTTTACTTCCTTGGATTCCTTGGCATCGACCCGCGCGAGGCACACCGCGCCGCGCGACCCGAGCGTCGTCACGATCGCCTTGGCGTCCGTGAGTTTCGACGCCATCGCCACCATCGCAGCCTCGAACCCTTCGACGTCGGGGTTGGAATCCTGCGGGTAATTAGCGCTGGTGCACACGTAGTCGCCCATCGCGAGCAGCGTGGGGAGGTTGTCCCGAAGCCGTTCGCCCTCCACGAGCACCGGGACTCCGCGCGCTTTCGCCACCTTGGCCACCTCGATGGCCACCTCGGTGAGCCTGCCGTCGAAGTAGCACAGCGACGCGCCGTCGAGGAGGCGGTCGATGGCGGCGGCGGGCATCTCTTTCGGCGCGAACTCGGGCCCCGGGGTGTGAATGCAGGTCCGCGTCGATCCCTCGCGATCGACGATGATGTACGTGAACGGGGAGCTCTTACCGGGCTCGATGACGACGTGCGCGGTGTCCACGCCGTCGTCGCGGAGCTCGTCCAGGATGGCTTTCCCGGCGCCGTCGTCGGAGAGCTTGGTGAGGATGGAGGGTCTGAGGCCGAGTCTGGCGACCGCGGTGAGGGCGTTGCCGCAGTTTCCGCCACCCTGCGTCTCGAAGGCGTCGGTGCGGAGCTTCTGGTCGGGCTTTGGGAAGGCGGCGATGGACGCGAGGTAGTCGACCCCGGCGCTGCCCACGCCCACGACCCTCGGGGCGTTCAGCCGGGCCTTCCACGCGTCTATCCACCGTTGGGCCTGGTCGGCGTCGGCAACAAAAGCGTTGTCACGAATCAGCGCTCCGCGACGATGGTGATGTCGGAGGGAGACGGGGCGGGCGAGGCGCGTGCCGGCGATGGCGCGGCGCTTGGCGCCCTCGGACACGCCGAGCGCGAGCGTGGGAGCTCGCAGGGATTGCATCGAAACGACGGGTCGATCAGACCGGAGCCGCGGCGTCCGCTTGACGTCAAGTGCGCTCGACGGTTCGATCGACATTTTGGATAAGGCGTATCTCCGCAACATTCCGCTACTTTAAACTATTTGATGGGCTCGAAAACAGGCGCCGGCCCGCCGCCGGCGGTGAACACCTCACCGAGAACACCACCCCCACCGTCCCCCTCCCCGACCCTCTCGCCCCCGGCCCCCGCCGCGCCGCTGAGGGCTAGGTACCCGAGCACGGCTGCCGCCATCGCCTGCTTGGCGTCCGCCCGCACCCCACACTCCGAGCTCGTCTCGAACCGCAAGTTTTTCCACCCCAGCGACTTGAGCCGGTTCATGAGCGCCCAGTTCCGTGAACCGCCGCCGGAGATGAGCACGCGCCCGGTGTTCCCGGAGTGGCCCCCGCGCCCGTCGCCGCTACCCCTGACCGCGCCGACGTACGACGCGATGCCCTCCATGATGCACAGCGCCGCGTGCTCCATCGCCGTGTGGACCACGTCGTTGACGTTCTTATGTTCTTTTGGGAACCGGCTGACAAACTCCTTCGTGAACTCCCATCCAAAGTCTTCGTCCGTGCCCGTCCTCGGCGGCATTCGCTTGAAGAAAGGGACGCTCCACGCGAAGTCGATCGGCGCGTCCCTGGTGCGGCCGTGGTACACCTCGCCCCCCTTGGCGATCTTCCCGTCCTCGTCGCATACCAACGAACCTTTTTTTAGTTTCTCCGCCAACGCCTCGTCCTTTTGGTCCTTCGGTTTCAGACCCAGTTTATCCGCGTTGGCGACGATGAGGTCCATGACGGCGTTCCCGGGCCCGCAGTCGAAGCTCTTAAGGACCCGCCCGGTCCCCGAGAGCGCGGTCATCGATCCCATCGCGCCGACGTGCACGACGACCAAGCCGCATTTGGTATCGGCGTCGGGTTTGCGGTGCCACTCCACGGTGTGCGTCTCGTCGAGGAGATGGCGGAACAACACCGCGTCCGCGGTGGAGAAGAGGTAGGAGTCGTCTTCTTTGAAGTTGGACACGACGCACGTCTTGAGGTCCTCGGCCATGGCGCGGGCGTCGCCGATCCTAATCACTGCCGAAGCCATGGCGCTCTCGTCGCCGGCCTTTGCCTTTGACTCTTTCTCCTCTTCCGATGATGACGATGATGATGGCGACGACGCGACCCGTATGGGGATGCCGCATGACCCGATGAACTCCACCTCCCCGAGCCTGGCCCCCGCCACCTTCCTCACCGCGTCCGCCAGGAGCTTCACGACCTCCGCGTCCAGCTCCGACATCGCCGCCGCGGTCGTCGGTTCGCGCCCCACAGCCGCGAGCCTTGTTTGCAGATCGGGCGGGATTGCGATGGGGAGGAACTCGATGAGCTCCACGGGCTTGAGGCGGATGGGGTTCGGGTCGATCTCGACCAACGCGGCGTCGATGGTCGCCAGGGATGGACCGGCCGTGAGGCCGACGCCCACCCTTCGGGTCATGGTGCCGACAGAGATGCGCGCGGGCGTCGCTCGCCTCTGAGCCTCTGGGCGAGATTAAGTCTTAGTTAGTCCCGCCAAAACAGCTGCCGAGTTTTCTTCAACACCCTTCAGCGACGTCACGGCGCAGTCCACGCCGCGCGACGCGCCGCGACATCGCTCGGGTTCCGCCGTTCCCGACCTCGGCTCGCGTCAGAAAGACAGCGCGCTCGCTCCGAACGCGCCCCCGAGCCCCGTGAGGTCCCGACACGAGGCCCCACCGCACCCGCCAGAGAGGTTACACTTCAAGAATCGGGGCAGATGGTCGCCGCGCTGGGAGGAGACGCGCGCGCCGCCGCCGCGCCCAAGCCCGCGCTCAACGTCGCCAAGCTCACCAAGGCTGAGGAGGCCATATTCACCCTCCAGCCCGGCAAGGATGCCTTCGTCAAGCTCGCGCAGGCGCTCACGCCCTTCAGGCCCGTCGTCGATCACGTCGCCGACGCCCTCTCCTGGCGCAGCACCCGCAAAGCGATGGCCGCGCAGGCCGCCTTCGCGTACGCGGTCCTCTACCCTTACGTCATCATCCCCGGCATCTTGCTCACGCTGGGCATGTGCACGCTGACGAACAGGAAGGAGGAGGAGGAATCCGGGGACGAAGACGACGGGGAGACGAACACGCGGAAGCCCAAGCCCAAGACGCCCGCCCCTCCGAAGGGCACCAGTTGGCGATCCAAGGCGAGAAAGATGGACGCGATTTCATTGCAGCGCTTCCTGGAGGACGCCGCGACGAAGCTCGAGCGGGTCATCGCGCTCACCACATGGGAGGATCCCGTGGTGACCGGCGCGTTCTGCGCGGGGTGCCTCATCGCGGCGCTGGTGCTCACGACGGTGTCCTTCCAGACGGTCGTGTTGTGTCTGGGGCTCTACGCAATGAGGCCGCCGTCGTGGCGAGTGGTGCCGGGGCCGCTGACCAGCCTGTTGGGACGCATGCCGGACAAAGGGGAGGAGTACGCGAGGCTGATGCAGGAGAACGGGTGCGGGGGAAAGGTAGCCGCCTCGGGCGCGTGAAGAACGCGCGAATGTAATATACGTACTTGCTCGTGTGGGTCTCGCCTTTCAACTCTACATGAACCCGCCCATCCTAACAAAGAATTAATTCCATCTCCGTCCCCTCATCACTTGAGCGCGCTGGTCGCGCGCTTGATGGCCTGCTTGATGCTGTCCCTGCCCAGCTTCGTCACCACGTGGATCTCCTGCACCTGCCGGCCCGCGCGCGCCAGCAGGTTGTACCCGTCCTCGACGACGACGTTGGTCAGCCACAGCTCCAGATCTTGGCTCACCACCCTCTGCTCAACCGCCTGCCTCCCCGGGATCACCGCGTCGATGCCATCCTCCGTCAGCAGGTTCGAGCAGATGTCCATCAACCCCGGGAGCGGGGTATCCAGCAGCTCGTCCTCGTCCACGGAAGGTTCCGGCATCGCCACCGGCATGATCGTGTCCAGCGTCTCGAGCAGCGGATCCGCCTGCAGCTGCTTCAACGAAAACGTCACCCTCGCCGGTTTGCGCCCCTCCGCGGGAACCACGTCGAGCACCTTGACGTCCACCTCGTCGCCCACGCGCAGCACGTCGCGCGGGTGCGCCACCCGCGACCAGCTCAGCTCGGAGATGTGGATCAGACCCTCCAACCGCGGGGCCTGCGGGTCATCCTGCGAGAGTTCGACGAAGGCGCCGAAATCGGAGAGGGAGACGACCTGCGCGGCGGCTCGGACGCCGGGCTTGAGCTTCTTGACGCCGCGCTCCTGGACCAGCGCGCGCTCGGAGACGACGATTTTCTTGTCGTTGACGTCGGTGACCATGACCTCGATGACCTTGCCGACCTGCGCCTCGAGCGCCGCGACGGTGGCGTCCTTGGTGGACGCCTTGGGTTCGACCGGGGCTAGGGGCGCGATGTTCAGATCCATGTCGTCGTCGTCGTCGAAGGATGCGAGGGGCGCGGTGACCGCCTTGGGTGCGCTCTTCTTCCTGCTTCGCTTGACGTCGAGGGTCCTGGAGGAGGTCATCTGCGAGAGCGGGAGGAAGGCGCGGAAGCGGCCGTTGAGGACGCGGAGGATGAGGCCGCCGCGGTTGGCCACCTCGACCCGCCCGCTGACCGGCTCGCCCTTCTCGAGCGCGCGCATCAGCGCCTTCCTCGCCTCGGTCCTCTTGGAGTCGCCGTCCTCGTCGTCCTTCTTGGCCTTGCCGCCGGGCCCCTTCTTAGCGCCGTCCTTCTTCGCGGGGGGCGTGGGGTCGTTCGCGGTCGCCGCCGCGCGCACGAAGCGCACGGGCCTCGACGGTGGGATGGCGACGCTCCGGGACCTCGTGCTCGATGAGAGGGGCGCGGGAGCGACGCGCCTGGAGCCGACGGATCGAGCCCTAGAGGCGCCGAGGCTGGCCGCGCATTGCAAAACAGACGTCGCCATCGCGTGTGGAGATCGCCGGATGACCGGTTGGTACGATCGCGCGTCGCCGAGTGGCCGCACCGAGTCCGCCGCGTTCCATCTTTCCATCTTATCGCTCGGGCACTTTTCCGTCGCTGAGTGGCTCGTGTTGCTTCGCTCTCCGCGTGACACGTCGCCTGTCCTCCAAAAAGCACGGCAGGACACAGGCGGGTAGTCTGACGAATCGTATTTCGTGTTAACGTTTCCTATGGCCACTAGTCACGTGATCGTGCGTAAAAAATTATTCCGGGATTCTCACCGCCAAACCAGCTGCGTCCTTTCCCCGCCACGGCTCCCCCCTCGCCCTCCGCTCCGCCGCGCACACGCTCGCGATGTCCATCATGGACATGCCCTCGATCGGGCCGATCCCCCCGTCGACGCCCCCAGCAATCTCTTGTGCAAAGAATTCCTCGTCCCTCGGGTCCAACCAAGTTCGCTCCGCGTCCACCCCGGCGCTCTCGTCGTCCAAATATTTCTCGGCGCCGCGCCTGGAACACGCGTAGGTCCGTACGCATCGACCGCATAAGCGACCGTCCCACTCGCCGTCGTCGCGCGGTAGCAGCGGGTTGCTCCCGATCGGGGTTGCACCGTCGGGGTCGTCGCGGACGTGATCGGAGGAGCGGGTTCGGCCGTATCGCACCTCCATGCCCAACGCCGGCGTCCTGTCCTCGATGGCGGTTGGAGAGTCGTTACGGTGGTTGGTCCCGGTTAGGAGCGGGACGACACCGGTGTCCCGCGAATCATGGGAGCAGTGACGGCAATAGGGCAGTGAGGCGTTTGTCCCGCCCGTGCCGATCGTCGGACAGCGCAGCGTCGCGAACCTCGGAAGCCCGGCTCTTCGCTTCGCCAAGAGTTCGCGGTTAGGGCCCTGCTGTCCGGGCACGGCCCGGAGGTACCACGTCTGAGGGGGTAAATTGAGGAGCGCCTCGAGCGAGACGTTCACGATCAGCCGCTTCATCGCACGCGTCGCGGCGACGTAAACGATGTTGAGTTCATCGGCGCCGATGATGTCGGCGGAGTACTCATCGCCGCATCGAAACAGGGTCGCGTACCCGGTGGCAGAATCTCGCTGGACCGGCGTGCAGCAGTTGACTTCCAAAAAATCTTTCCAAAGCATGACGTGATCGAATTCGAGGCCTTTGGCCCTGTGAGCGGTTGAGAGTATGAAATTCGCGCGCTTCAGATCCTGCGGACGCGTGCCCACGTCCACCTTCTTCAGCTGCGCGATGAGGTTGGGAAGGTTCCCCTTGTACTTTTCCACGATTGAGATTTTTGTCTGCATGTCCATGTCGTTGGAAAGCTTCGCAGATGACTTGAGCTCAGCAAGGGGAGACTCCGGCCTGGCCACGCCCTCATCAAGGTCTTTAATGTACCGATTGCGAAACCTGATGATGTACTTATCCGTGATTGCGTCAAGCATCTCTTCGGTGCAATTAGCCAGCCGCCATATATCCTCCAGCTGCCCGAGCCGCTGTCCTTCCAACCCGCCCACAAAGCCCAACTTGATGTCCTTGATGCCAAAGTTCAGCACCCTCGACGCGACGTCAAACAGCGACGCGTTGCTGCGACAGAGCACAGCCAGCTGTTGCCCCTTCTCCCCAAAGTACCCATTTGGATCCTGGTTGCCGGGAGCGTACGACTTCAGCGTCAAATTGGTTTGGGGATCGGGATCTTCGGGATCACCGGCAACATCTGAAGCCTTCGAGAGGCAGTGAACTGCAGCGGCCCGGCCCCCGCCCGGGACCGGCTCTGGCAACTCCCGCCTCGCCCCGAGCACGCACGCCGTCTCCCCTTTCAGCCGCAGAAGCGCGTTGGACACGTCCGCGATCTCGTATCCGAACCGGAAAGATCGACTCAAACGACGCTCGACAATCTTGGATTCGTCCACCGTCGCCGCGACGGTGGCCATCGCGTTTTTGGCACCCATGAACGAGTAAATCTCCTGGTGCGGGTCCCCAACCAGGATCTTGCCGCACTCCTTCTGGGATAGGATGATGTCGGCCATCACGGGCGCCGCGTCCTGCGCCTCGTCCAGCATCAGCGTGTCGTATTGGTAGTCCAGCCGCACGGGGTTGAATTCGCGTCTGCACGCGAGCTGATACCGCTTGAGGTATCCCGCATCCGTCATCGGGAATCTCGAATCTTCGGGTTTGTACATGATGTCCCACAGCGCGGTCACCATCTCCACCAAATTTTCCTCGGGCGATTGCGACCCGAGCTTCTCCCGTACGTTGGACTTGCCGCCGTACACCTTGTTCCAGTCCTCCGAGGACATCTCCGCGCGGATCGCCTCCGCGTGCTTCAGCTCCACGGTCAGGTCGGCTGATTTTAAAAACTCGTTCAGGACGCGAATGGCGATCAGCGCCCTCTTATCGTTCACCTTGATGGCCTTCGCGACGTGGTGCTGTCGCAGGGTGCCGCGGAGGAACTTATCCCCTTGGTACAAAAACCCAAACTTGGCGTACGCCATCTTGTGAAAGTTCAGGCACTTGACGTTGAGCTTCGGAAACTTCGTCGACGCCTCCTCCATGACGGACCGGTTGAAGGTTATGTACGCAAACTTATCCCCGGGCCGCCGTTTCACGTACTCTAACAACGTCGTCGTCTTGCCGGTGCCGGCGAACGCGCGCACGAGCATGACCTGGTCCTTCTTGACGTCCGCGCTCACGATGGAGTGCTGCTCGTGCGTGAGCCGCGAGGTGAAACCGCCGAGTGAACCGAGGTACGTCGTCGCCCGTTGAACCTCGAGGTATCCCGCCGCCGCGTCGAGGTGCGCCATCCGCGTCGCACACGGCTCCGAGAGATGCGTCTCACCCGGGTCGATCGCGCCGCGGGTCCATCGCGACGGCACCGTGAGCGCGATGGTGAGCAGCGATACGAACTCGGTGAGATCCTCGGCTGCGCAGTAATCGCCCGCTTCCTCTCGACGAGTCTCGCCGTCTCCCTCGCACCCAGCCTCGGCGTCGCACCGCGTTCGTTCACACGCGCGCACCGCGGCGGCCAGGAGCAGCGCGATCGTCCCGTAATCCTCCGCCGCGACGATGACGGCGGCCGCGAGCAGCGCCCAGCCGTGCGCTCGAACGATCCTCCAACCCGCGAGCTCCCCCACCGCGGCGGCCAACCCCGCGCCGGGGACGTGGCCGACCACCGGCGTCCGTTCGTCCCCCGACTGCGCCCACTCCACGCCGATCGTCACCTCCCGCGTCAGCGCCGAGGTGGACATCGGAGTAGGGAACGGTTTCGTACGCGCGATGCGTTCGATGATGCCGGCGGCGTCGTCGTCGTCTCCGGCACGCTCAGCCGTCACCGCCCCGCCCCCGAACGCGGCTCCCGAGACTCTTCTCGCGCTCCTCCGCCCCGCGGCTGCTTCGGCGATGACGCGATCCGCGTCGATCGTCTTCATCCGCCGCGTCTGTTGCGCGATCTTGGTGTAATGGAGGAACCCTTCGTCGTCCACGGCGTCGCATAACGTCTTGCTCACCAGCCGAATGTCCTTGAGGGAAGAGACCGGGGCGTGCGCGAGGATGCGCTGCCACACCTCCTTCGGTATGGGATCCGCGCTACCCTGATGAAGCTTTGGGGCACCCGCCGCGAACGCGGAGTGGAGGGACGCCTGCCTGGACGCTTGCCTGGACTTCTTGGTCCGTTCGTCCTTCTCCCGCTTGAGCCGTTGCTTCTCTCGCCACGCCAGCTCTTCCTCGCTCACTGGATCCTGTTCCTCCTTTGGTGCCTTCTCTTCGGCGGACGTCTTCAGCCTCTTCGCCGGTGAGTCGTCCTCGTCGTCCCCCGTCAGGTCGACGGTGTTCATGATCGAGGACGCGCTGGTGAAGAGCGATGAGGACGCCGCGCCCCTGGACACATCCGCCAGCGCCCGGCTCGCCGATTGGAACGACCCGCCTGGTTTATTCCATCCAGCGCCCGAGGCGGTGGTGAAGCTGGAACCTCCACCGCGAGACACCGGGGCCGCGGGAGGGTCATCCTTCGCGACGGCCAGTGTCTCCGGCTTGGGCTTGGGCTTGGGAGCCACGCCCGCGAAGCCGAAACCTGCGAATGAAAGGGCGGAACGAGACGCGTCAGAGGACGAGTTGCTTCATCGGATATGGAGAGAGATCTGAGATGTCCGCTCGCGGGGCTCGCTTCTTCTTGTGGGGTCGCACCCGCTAGCGAACGCTGCCCGGGGTCGGGTTTGAGCTTGCCTCCTCGGGGCATGGCGCTCGGCCGCGCGCAGGGTTGATGCGCGTTCCCACCGACCCGCCAGCGCGCCTCTTGGAGTGCGGTCCCTTCAACGTGGGCACCCCCAAAAAGTCACCTGGGCACCCGCTACCGCTCCACGAGGAAACATTTTTCCGTTGCTCGTGGTCAAAGCTCGCCCATTCCTGCGCGCACGACGCACGCGAACGGCGCCATGGGTATCTTCGACGATGCTCGAAAACCCAGCGCGATGACCGCGGCGGGTCCATCCTTCCCGTGGCAGCCCCCGAACCTGTACCAGCATCTCATGGAGCTCCGCGCGCAGGGCCGCCTGAGGGACGAGGATTTGGCCGAGATGCCTGACGCGGCCTTCATCGACAAGTACGGCGCTGACGCGTACTGGGAGCGAACCAGGGGCGAACACGCGACGTCGTCTGGAGCATCGGGAGGAGGAGGACACGACGGGGGCGTCGCGGAGGCGATGGGAGGCGCGTACGTGCGTCTTCCCGA
>ENA-OWPI01004865-OWPI01004865.1-marine-metagenome-genome-assembly--contig:-NODE-4865-length-10503-cov-3.407731_pt1 | contig 10503 bp, 8 predicted proteins | sample MGYA00238138_ERZ651775 | MGnify/ENA primary metagenome ERZ651775 (study PRJEB26906, sample SAMN06265043) | marine metagenome | isolation source: Helgoland LTER site | place: Germany:Helgoland, sampling...
CCCTAATTCATCGCAAACTGATTGTAAACCCTCATCATACCAAGCCGTATCTACTAAATCACGAGCGACGTATATTTTATTACTTTCTTTATTATTCAAGACTACTGACGTAAGTTCTCCAGCAAGGTCGTAATCATAATAAAAGACGTTTTTAGATAATTCAATATTATTTGGGTCTTTAGTACTTACAAAAAGTTCGTAGCCATCAGCAGTAAGTATATTATAAAAATAGTGAATACAATCATCAGAAAACTCGGATGTTATTTTTATATTAAAATGTTTTTTAGCTGTTTCTTCGTATGTTAAACTGTCAGACATAATTATAATTTTTTACTATATAAATTTAGGCTTTATAAAAAGGGTAATCATTACAAAGACCATTTACCCAATCACTCTTAAAATGTAACTGAGCCTTCGCGAACACCACTGTTTTTTATTTGCTCCAATACGTGTTTTCTTCCCAATTAGAAAGTTTAATAGCTTCGGCGTCACTATCAACCTCAATCTCACCATCATGAAAGGCTTCAGATATTTCTCTAAAATAATCTGAACTTGCTTCAACTAATTTATTGTCAGATCCTGTAATAAATAATTCATCTTTATAATATTTCTTTAAGTGGTCGGGGCATTCGCAGTTTAAAAAACAAGTTTCAAATGCATCGGCAGAGTCATTCCCAACAAACCACTTCTGTTCTAAGACATAATTTCCGTTGGAGTCATATTCACGAATAAGTTGTGCTGCTGAATCTATCCCACCTCCATAAATCAACCATTCATCGTCTTCAATTTGGACGGTATAAGAGCTGTCTGCGTAATCAAACAAAAAATTATCAGTTTTAGCTTCTTCCTCATTATAATAATCAAGTTTTTTTAAAAACCCATCTTTAGTGTCTGAAAACTTTATGCCAAATAAATTTAGATTAATATTTTTCATTTCAATTCATTTAATTAATAATATTCTAATTTACAAAATTATATATAATCAAAATATGGCATTTCAGCAGAAAGATGAATGTAACAGTTAGATTAATCGTTGGTAATCATACCTTTTAAAGTTTGTTTTTCACATTTGTAGATCACTTTCCAAATATTAAATTAATATCTGAATAAAATTGTATAATTATGTGTAATAATGAGGTTCAGGGTCTCTTAAAAGAAGAAAATATGTCTATGGTTTAGAAAGTTAATTCTCCTGCTTCTATGTCTTTTTATTTATTGTTTCTTTTTTTTAGGCTAATAAATCTTCTATTTTATTATCACTTAGTTCTCAATTTATTATTATCATTGCCAAAAAATATATTTAATTAGGTGCATAATACCAAAAGCTATTAAAGACCATATTAATGAGCCAATTAGGGCTTGAATGAAAGCTAGTCTTTTATGTGTGTCTTCTAAAAAAGCAATTTCCTCTTTTTCACTAACTGGACCTAAGTCTTGGTATTCCCCCGTTATTTTATTTTTTCTTTCAATTCTTCCAACACTTCCACCATAATTAATATAAAGTAATAAGAAGAAAATTAAAATGGTTATAACTAAGATAATATTCATAATTTTTTATTTCATATTGAGTTAAAGTCATTTATTATTGTGTCCATAATCAACTAAAAAAGAAATATTATTAAAAACTTTTGATAAAGGATGCCTTGATCGATTGTAATAAATACTGTACAATCGATTAACCAAAAGTTTTAATTATTGTTTCATCAACTAATCTTTTAATTGTTCTATAAAATGCAATTATACCTAAAGCACCTCCTATAATTATATCTTTATATTCAAGAGTATCAAATATATATTCCTCAAAATAATATAAATGTCCCATTGATATACCATGTTGAATATAAAGAAGAATTTTTGTAGAAAATTTCTGAACAGTTTTACCAAATGGAATAAATACTATACCAATTATAGTTAATGGAATACTAATAACAGAGCTAATAATTGAAGCTGGTGTAAAGATTAATAAACTAAAGAATGGGTTTTCCTCCAAATGTTTATCATCATCAAAAATATCTTTTATATGATTAATTAGTCCCATTGAATAGTTATTAATTCACCTTTTTATATTTTAATCCAACCTTTTTTAATATTTGATTCAATTTCATTTGTAAATATTTTTTGAATTTGTTTTTTATCATCTGAAACTTTAATATCCCTATTTAATTTGGATGCTCTAGTAGGTGAATAATCAATTTTATAATAAACAAATTTTGGGTAGTTATCGTCTTTTGATGCAGTATCCCATACTAAAAACTTTTTAACATTCGTAGCACCCTTCATAGTTTTTGTATAAACTTCTTTATTTATAATTTTTGATTTGGGTTTTACTGAGTTGTTACTTTCTTCCTCAGAAATTTCAATAACTCTTGTTATTTGATTTATTCCTGTATCGTTCAAGTTTACCTTTTTATCATCTCTAAATCTTGTATATACTGGGGTTGTAAGACTAACTGAATTAGTTTTTTTATCAAAAGAATATTTATCTTTAAAATTTATACTATATTTTTTTATAAAACCATCAGATGTTGAATTGATTATATCTGTCGACTCAATTTCAACAACATGTATTGGTTTTACCATTGTAAATGGAATTTTTGCACCTGAAACTATTATTGAATCTGAATCAACTTTTATTTTCTCAAAATCTTTAGAAAGCTTTTTCCTTTGCTCTATATCAAATCCATTTGCTACGACACCTGTAATAAGAAATTTATTTTCTTCAGTCATTACCCCAACTAATATCTCTTTCATCAAAGAAAAGTTATTTGTATATCCGTTAACATAACCCAGAATCACCATGTCAAAACTATGATATTCTTTAATTTTAAAAACTGGACCATTTTCCCCTCTCACAACTAACCCTTCTTCATTAGATTCAATAATTGTTTTATTAAATATTTCTTCAATATCTTTTCTTGAACTAAGTTCTATCTCATTTAAAAAATAAACTTTACCATCTGATTTAAAATTATCTGATAATATTTTCTTTTTCTCTTTCCACTCATTTTCCTTGTAATCTTTATTTTCAAAACTTATTATATCAAATAAAGCAATTCTAATATCGCTTGAATTATTACCAATTTCTCTCTTTAAATCATAAGATCTTGTTCTTGTAGATTCATCATGTAGATAAATTTCACCAACAAATAATCCGCATTTATTTTTTAAAATTTCTGAACACTCTTTTTCTAATTCAGGTCTTTTGAAACTATTATTGTTATGACTTACAATTGAAATCCCATTACTCTCCTTATTAACAAAACATATATTACCGTCAATTTTTGTTGAAACATAATACTTGTCCATTTCAAATACTCTTTTAAGTATTTGATCGTTTCTGACCGGAAGGTATTTTCCTGCTACTTTATGTTTATAGTTAAGAATTTTTTCTGGATAATTCATAATGATTTATATTCTTGATTTGACAAATGCATTATAAGTATATAAGATTTGTCTTTAATCCTACCTTCTAAAAATGCACGATATGGCTTACCTCCATCATTTATTATTATTGGTTCATTTCCTTTACCCCCTCCTAACATCATAAATGAATCTTTTTCGTGTAAATCTTTTGCTATTTTAAATAAAAAATCAAATGTTAATCCATTGATATGTTTTAACTGGTACTTAGAAGCTAAAACAACTTTATTAAAAAGCTTTTTTTTTGGTATATACTTTCCAGTCCACTTAACTATACTTTCTCCATTTATATTTGACTTACTATATGCTTTTTCTTTTTCTTCAATTAACTCACCTTTTGGATTTATTATTTGTTCTGAAATATTAACATTAAAAACAGGTTTTAATTCCTGATTTGTATAAATTTTATCAACTTTATCAATAAATTTACCAAATAACTCAAAATCAATTTCATCATCTTTGTGTATTAATCTTTCTGAAAAAGCACTGTAATCATCATCACTTGGGTTGTTTTTACCAATTAGAAAGTCTAATGAATTTTCTTTAGTTGATTTAAGTACTCTCTTATTAATAGGTTTTTCTCCATTTTCAAGAGCCATATAGATTTGATTCCCTTTTTTTATTGATTTAAAGGTTATTTCTGCATCTATCTTGTTACTATCTTCTATTTGTATATATCTAATCATAAAATTAGTTAAAACATTGAAAAATCTAATTCATCATCAATTTCTTCATCTTCCTCGTCATCAATAACAATATTATTCTGTTCTAAAAATTCAAAATCATTTTTAGTACCTACAGTTATGAATAAATTTGAGCCATTAGTAATTATATAGGCATCATCTCCTTCATAATCTTCTCTATAATTAAATACAAAATGGTAAATCTCATCGTTAGCAAAAAGGATATTCCATTTCTCTTGATCACCTTCCTCTATAGTTAGCTGATAAATTGATTTTACATTAACTGATAAAAACTCATCTAAATCTACTTTTTCACAGTTGTTATCAATAGAAAAAATAGAGTTTACTTTATCAACTTTTTTGTTACTTGAATTGAAACCAACTAATGATGATCTACTTACAAATAATCCTTTATTATCTAATAACACTTGAGAAATTGATCCTTTAGGTAAAATTCTGTCTCCGTTGTATAGATTTGAAAGTACACATTCATTACCTTTCATATCTCTAACAATTTTTTTGGTAGAACCATACAGTTTAGCTCTATCTACTTTCACTATTCCTGATTCTAAAATAGTATCGTTAATATTAAATTTTACTTTTCTAGCCAATTGATATTGCTTTTGTTATTTTTATTAAGTTATAAAATATTTTTTTAACCTTTCCCCAATGTCAATTTTACTTTTAAATGGTTGAAAGGGTGTGTTCTGGGCACTACCCCATAATAAACTGGTATTAAAACCATTAATTTCTCCTTTATAATGGATAATTTCATATTTGTAGGTGTTGTTTTTACTGTATATTGGATTTATTGGATCCCCTACTTTTTTAAAACCAAATATCGGCGATGATTCAATTGAATCTAAATAAGCGTTTTTTACTGAGACTATTATTAAGTTAGGCTTCAATTCTGTTATTAAGTTTTTCCATAAATCAAAACCCTTTATTTCAAGTATGCTCCTATCATTTTTGGTTAATTTGCTCCATGTTGGGTTTGTTGCAATTGGAGAACACAAATCTGTATGTAATACAGCTTTAAGATTCTTAGAGTTGGGATAATAACAATAACCCATTCCATTTAACAAGGGCTTAAACCCAGCATTATCTTGTCCAAACCACTTATTATAAGGATTATTATTAAAATAGTTTTTACATGATTTTTCTAGTGAAACAGTTGTATTATTATAATCTGGGAATCTATGAATACAAGAATAATCATCATTCTTATTGTTCAAAAACTCTACATCTGAGGGATTTAGAGCAGCGGTAATGATTCTATAATCCTGTTTGATATAATTGTCTATATCTCCAAAAAATACTATTGGCATACTGTTTTTAACTACACAGTCTAAACTCTTTAATTCATTGTAATAATCAATTGATTCCCTAAGAAGTTTTTCAGACAAAATAGTATTACCCATCAATAGATAATTTTAGTTTATAAAAATCGAATTATCCGAAGTTGAAATATTCACCTTATTTAATGAGAAATTTTTAAGGTTTGGTAATCCATTCAAACCATTTATATTTAAAACTTTACCCTTAATATTATAACTATCGATACCCTCAATATTTAATGTTTCTAAAGCAGAACAGTTATTAAGTAATTCAAAAATATTTGTTTGATGTTTTGAATTACTCATTTTCAATTTGAGATTCTTTATTTTTTTGCATGAAAGTAAAAAATCTAGACTCAATTCACCGTAAATTCCAGTAATTTCTAAGTCAGTTAGTTCAGTAAAATTTTTAATTATATCTATATTTTCTAACTTTTCAGTGGCATCATAAGATGTTTGAACATCTATTGAGAAATTTTTAATTTTTTTAGATTTTTTTAAAAAATCAAGGTTTTTAAATACTTGTTGATAATTAAAGTTTTTTAATGATAATTCCTCTAAATTTTCAAGAAATTCAAAACTTTCAATATGGTTTATTGGATAATAACCAAATCTAAAATTCAAAGATTTTAAATGAGTAAAATTTTTCATCCACTGTAAACTTCCAGAAACATCAACATCTAGTTTACTTATGTTGTTATTAGCAAACCAATTCTCACGGTTTATATTTTTTGCTCCTTTATTAAACTCTTCAAATATTTTAAAATTAAATTTTAGTGAAGTTAACGAAGTAAACTTTTCAATTGGAATAAACTTATCCTCTAAAGCAGAAAGATCAAAAACACTAAAATCTAAATCTATAATATTATTTTTATTAATAGAATCGTGAATTTCAGCTCCATCGGGAGTATGTGCAATAATAGAAAATAGCGCATAATTTAAATATGGCTGGGCTGGGCTAGAACCAGTAAAAATTTTGTTTTTTATTAAATTCTTTGAATATCCCCAGTTAGTTTTTTCGACAGTAATTTCACAACCATCTAAAAGAGTCTCAAATAATTCTAATATATTTAGTGAAACTAATTTTTGAACCGCCTCGTCAATTTTATCAAAATCTCTTGTACTTAAAAGCTTTTTAATTTCTGAAAATGATTTTCTATCATCTGATGTTAATTTTGGTCTTTTTGTATTATTTGCTACATAATCAAAATTTGATTTTTCAGGATTAGGATTTAAAACATTTCTTAATAAAATTTGATTTAATTCAGCACTCGAGGATGTTTGATTATCATTTTGGTTAGAGACATACTTTTCTGCAAACTCTTTTTCACCAATCATTTCAATATTTAAATCATTTGCTTTTTGTTTTTTAGAGGGGCCCATTTTGTCTCCAGCCAGTACAAATGATGTGTTTTTTGTAATTGACGAGGAAGATTTTCCACCCTTAAGTTCTATTAATTCTTTTAATTCATTTCTTGAATAATTTTCAAATACACCAGAAATAACCACTGACATACCATCAAGATCTTCATCGTTGTTCACAGATTGATTTTGATCTTCAAGTATAACTGGAATATCAAATAGTGAATTCATATATATATATAATCTATGTTGTTTTTCCTTATCCATCTTTTTAAAAGCTTCCTTAGTGTCCTCATCAAAAGAAGAAGGCATATTATCAAAATCATAATCATTTACAACAGATGTCTTAGTGTACTTTTCTTTCGTAGCTACCAATATTTCTTTAGTAATTATTCCGTTTTTTAATTTTAAAAGAAGAGAAACCTTGTCATCAGTATGGTTATCACTATTAATATTTGAAGTTTTTAAATTTTCAATTAATTCTCTAAGTTTTTCATTATTATTTCTTCCATAAAAACTTCTTTCAATCGTAACATCTAATAAACAAAAACCTGTAAATAGACTACCATTGTAAATGAATCCCCCTTCTTCTCCACCAATTCTATGTACTTCTTTTGAGTCTAAATCAAATGCTGATATACAATTTTCTTTTTCTAATATGTTTTTTCCATTTTGATCATAAAACCCAACAACCTTATTAATTTTATTTTTTTCAAATAATATTTCTAGTTTAACATTTCCACTAGGCAAGTAAAATTCACGGTAAATCCCATCTTTAAATCCATCCACAACATCATATTCAAAAAACAAGTCATCATTAGTTTCTCTGTATATAGTGCCATTAAAAGTAAGCCCTTGATAACGCCTTATATTATCAACTAAAGCAATATCATTCTCATTGACCCTTGTACTTGTTTCAATAATTTTTGTTGAGTTAGAGCCTTTCATTAAATTTCCATTATTCAATCCATAAAAAGAAAGTTTTCCAGTGGAAATACTTTTTAAATTTTTTAGTTCTTTTAATCCATTTATCTCTGAGATATTTGCAGAAACGTCTAATTCTTGGCCATAATTATCAGCTCTTAGTTCTAATGATTCTAAAGAAATACATTTTTTTAATTCTGTCAAGTCTGTTGATTCTGAAACATCAATTGACAATTGTTTTATTTGTTTACAAGAATACAAACCGCTAAAATCAAAATTTTCAAATTCATATGCATTTAAGCCTGATAATTTTAAATCTTCTAAATTATTTAGCTTATTCAAAAAATTAATATTTTCCAATTTTTTATCATTTGAATATGAGCCCCCAGAGTAAGAAACGCTTAAATCTAATTTCTTTAAATTTTTACATTCAGTTAAAAAATCTAGATTAAAAAAGTTTGATGAAGATAATTTTAACTCTTCCAAATTTTCTAAATATTTAAAACTTTCAATATCCTCAATGTTATAACCACTGCAAGTATCAAATTCTAAAGATTTAAGTTGTTTAAAATTTTTCATCCATTTAAAACTGCCTTTAACATTTTCCGCCTTTAGATGGGTTATATTGTTTTCATTAAAAAAATCTTCAATATTAACTCCTTTATCTCCGTCATTATAATTGTAACCCCCTTTTGACCCGTAATGGGCCCCTTTTATATTAAATAAGTCAAAATTGAATATCAGAGTATTCAATGAATTGAATTTATCTAAAGGAAGAGGGCTATTCATCTTTTCCAATTTGAATAGTTTTATATCAAAAAATAAAATCTTATTTACATTAAGTGAATCATCTATTTTAGCATCATTAGGTGCATTAGCAATTACATTAATTAGAGCATAATCTAAAAAAGGTTGGGCTGGTTCAGAACCTGTGAATAGTTTATTTCTAACTATTGTTTCATAAATAGTACCATCAATATCTATATAATCTCTTTCTATTTTACAATCAAAAAGAAGTGTCTCAAACAATTCTAAGTTATTTAAAGAAATCAAGAGTTCTAATCCTAAATTAATTTTATCATAATCTCTTTCTGTTAATAATTTTTTTATTTTTGAAAAAGTTTTCTTATCGTCAGTTGATAAACCAGCTGTAGAAGTATCAACTTTTCTTTCTTTAGCTATTTTATTTAAAAATGGATCATATTCTTTCTTGTTAAATGCTGTAGCACCTTTAAATATAGTACGTGATTTTGGTAATTCCTTATTTAATTTCCAGTCTCGTATATTTTGATTAAATGAGGTTGCATCTTGAAACAACCCCTTCATTTCAGTGACATTACTTACATCCCAACTACTTATATTTTGATTAAAAGCAGTAGCTTCTCTAAACATATTTTCCATATTTGTTATGGGTTTAAACTTCCATTTTCCGATAGGAGAATTAAAAGAAGAAGCCCCATAAAACATACCTTTAACGCTAGAAAGTGAGCACACATCCCACCCTGAAATGTCCTGATTGAAAGATGTGGCACCACTAAACATACCACTCATATTTACTACATTACTCACATCCCACTTTGAAATATCCTGATTGAATGAAGAAGCTCCGCAAAATAAGTTATTCATACTGGTTATATTACTAATATCCCAAGAAGATATGTCTTGATTAAAAGATGTGGCACCACTAAACATGCCATCCAAATCTTTTACATTACTCACATTCAAATTTCCAATAGGTTGATTAAAAGATGTGGCACCACTAAACATACTGCTCATATCTACATTACTCAAATCCCAATTGCTAATATCCTGATTAAAAGATGTGGCACCACTAAACATACCACGCATATTTACTACATTACTCACATTCCAATTTTCAACAGGTTGATTAAAAGCTGTAGAATCTGCTCTAGTGTATTCTAAAGTCCCCACAAATGCCACAATACCTATTGAAGTTACATTACTAAACATATAATCCATAGATTTTACATTACTCACATCCCAATTGTTAATATTCTGATTAAAAGATATGGCACCACTAAACATATAACGCATATTTTCTACACTACCCACATCCCAATTGCTAATATCCTGATTAAAACATGTGGCACCAAGAAACATTTCTGACATATTTTTTACCCTACTTGTATCCCAATTGCTAATATCTTGATTAAAAGATGTGTCCCCCGAGTAGTGACTTCCTACATACTTTGAACTTTTAAACATTCCATGCATTGATTCTACCCTACTTGTATCCCAATTGCTGATATCTTGATTAAATTCTACCCATCCACTAAACACCTCATCCATCGATACAACATTACTTGTATCCCAATTGGTAATGTCTTCATTATAGTTAGCGGGAACGGCAGCTTGACTATAACCTCCCTGTATTTGGAATAAATAATTGAGAGAAGTTAATTTACTTGTAATGACTCTATTTAAAGGATATTCCCCTGAATCAACAATCCTCTTTATATCAGACACGCCTCTAGCAACATAATATTTTTCACCGTTCAACTCATAAACTTTACCGCGTTTTGCCTCATTCGTAGCAACAACTGTAATACCATTTTCGTGTATATGTATCATAATAAATTTTAGTTTAAAAATAAGATAATTAAGATATCATAATTATGTTAAATTCACAAAAATTTTTATATTTCTATGATTAATTACATATTCTTTTTTTAACTTAACCAAGTAAATAATATAAATTATGGATAATAAAGAAAAAGTTGAAAAACATTTTAATATCAAATTTACTGATGATTGGG
>ENA-OWPI01004867-OWPI01004867.1-marine-metagenome-genome-assembly--contig:-NODE-4867-length-10502-cov-1.964125_pt1 | contig 10502 bp, 8 predicted proteins | sample MGYA00238138_ERZ651775 | MGnify/ENA primary metagenome ERZ651775 (study PRJEB26906, sample SAMN06265043) | marine metagenome | isolation source: Helgoland LTER site | place: Germany:Helgoland, sampling...
CCATGTCCGGCGGGGAGGTGTCCATCATGCCGCCGCCGGCGTCGACGGTGAACCCGATGTCGATGCTCTCGTGGGTCTTCGTCTCTGTGTCGACCGTCTCGGGTGTCGTCGCGTCCGCCGGCGGCGTGGGTTGGTCGGGCGCCGGCTCGCTCATCGTGCTCCCGCGCGTCCGTCTCCTCTTATCTCAGCGATCGATTGATTACCGCGCCCGAATCCCTCGGACCTCGCGACGCTGATTGTCTAACCGATCCTAATGAGGCGTCCGATACCTTCCCTCGATGCACGTGAGTCGCGTCGGCGACGAAACGGGCCCGACCCACCGCACGACGTCGTCCCAGACGCGTTCGCCCCCGGTAGGTCTGCTGACTGGACCCAAGTGTAATCCCCGCGACAGCGTAAAGCTGCAGGGCGTGACAAATCGCGGGTGGGTTCCACCTCCGGCTGGAGCGCCGCCGCCTTCGGTGACGAGCGCCGCGCTGTGACGCGACTCCGAACCTGAACCTTTCGCGCGAGTGGGGCCCGACGAATCGCGAGGGCTCCGCTCGGCGTGACGAGTGCGGCTATGAAGCGGGGGATTCGACCGAGGGCTGATTTATCGAACGACCAGGTTGGATAGGTCGAGTTCTCTCATTGGTTGGGAGACCGGCAGCCGTGCGTGTGGACCAATGACAAATGATCGTCAAACAGGGTTGCCGGGCACCTCGATTTCAGTGTGACGAAGAGTGGAGAAATTCTATTTGCCAAAAATTAAAATATTTTGACCCTCCTATCGCTGCTGCTGCTCTTGACCTCCTCCTTTGGATTTGGAGGCTCCCTCGGCCGGTGCCTTCGCCCGCCCGCGCGCTCCTCGACCGTTCCCGCGCCGCTTCGACTCGCTTTGTTTCGTCTCATCGCCGGTGACGTCCGCGGTGGATGCCTTCGCCGGCTTGGACCTGCGCCGACCTTTCTGGACCTCCTTTGGCTCTTTCTGGACATCCTTTGGCTCTTTCTGGACATCCTTTGGCTCTTTCTGGACATCCTTTGGCTCACCCTTGGGAGCGGGCTTCGTGGAGGCGCGAGACCGACGCCTTCCCTTGTCCTGGTCACCCGTGACCTTTTCACCACCCTTCTTTGGGTCCGGCTTGGTCGGCTTTTTTGGTTTATTTTTGGTTTTGGCGTCCTTCGGCGCCTTAACCTTGACCCGCTCAGCCTCTTCATCCGCGAGCGTCCGCGCCAAACGCGCATCCTCCTCCTCCGACATACGCGCCCTCAGGCCCACCGACGGTGTACGTCCGCTGTCCGGCACGTACCACGAAGTCGTCGTTCCCCCGGGGGACGCGCCGAGGTGAGAATTGATAAAGTTCTGGCTCCGCCGTTTATGGCCCTCGCCGCGGTTCACGCGCTCGGAGAACGAACCGAACGGTGACCCCACACCTCCCGGTGACACGGACATCGCGAGTGACCTGGCTTCCTCCTCGGCCTGGATGTCGAGCAGCGACGGGGACCCGTTGGTGCACGGCGAATTGTTGATTGTTGTTGTTGGAGTCGACCCCCTCGACAACGGTTTGATCGATCCCGCGAGTCCGCCCCACGCCGGTGGTGGCGGCGGCTCGGCATTCGACCGTCTCGCGACGCCACGCCCGCCGTACCCGGCGCCCTTCTTGCCGATGAGCGCGCCGAGGGAGAACTGCCGCGCACCGTTGTGGGACGTACCGAACGAGGACCCCCCTCCCGAAGTCGAGAATACATTTACATTCGAGTTTGTATCCACGGATTGGGAGCGACTCGGGAGTGACTCCGGGCGCCCACCGGGAACGGATCTGGACGCGGTCGCCGCCCATCCCCGCGCCGCGAGCGCCGCCTCAGCCGCCTCCCTCTCCTGCGCGAGTTGAATGTCCAGTAAACCCCTTTGACCAGAGCCCGATTTGCGCCCAGAGCCGGTATCGTCGTCCCCGGGAGCGTCGGTAGAGATGTCAGACTGCATATTCATGGAAGCATCGGTTCGCGAAGGACCGGTGTTCCATGTCTTTGGCGTCGCGTTCCGCTGCGCAATCTCGGCGGCGGCGAAGGCCACATTGTCGTCGCCGCCCCCGCGGTGAAACCCCTCCTCGAGAGCGCCGGAGAGGAACAAAGAGAGAGCGCCGCGCGCAGCTCGGCTCGCGGCAGCCTCGGCGGCGCGCCTGCTAGTCCCGGCGCCCCTCATTTTAACCGGCGTGTTGTGTTGCTCGGGTTGTACGTCAGGGCTCACTACGCCGCGGACTGGAGCCGTGAGCCAACTCGGCCCGGAATTGTTCGTCTCATTCGCCAGTCGCGGGGGCGTGGGGGGTAGACCGGCGACCCCGGCCCCGCGACCCCGGCCCCGCCGCGGCTTTGTCCCCTTTTCGGTATTCCCCGAGGTACGTTCGATGACAGTCTGGGCGTCGTTGGGTTCGAGGGGGCGAACGGCGCGGATGCGCGCGAGGAATTCAGCCGCGTCGCGCCTCTCCCGAAACACCGCCTCGTCGTCATCCTCTACAATGTCGTCGGTATCTTCCTCATTCGCGTCGGTATCATCTACGGTGTCATACACGTCGCGGGTAGGAGGACCCGTGAACGTGGCGCCGCATCCACGTTTTATCAACGCCTCCATCGCGGCCAAAACCGCCGGGTCGCACTCCACCAGCGCCGCGGGTCCGCATTCGCCCAGCGCCGCGTCGAGGTTACTTGCCGCCACTCTCAGCGCGTACAGCCTCAGGCTGGGTGCGTCGAGGTGCGCCGCGAAGGACGCGAGGTCCGACGCGTTGCGCACGTCGCACACCGACGTGGCCACGGACAGGACGCACAGGTCCTTGAGCGAAGGGCACGGAGACACGCGGGGTCGGCGGTCGGAATCGGAATCCGAATCGGTATCCGAATTTGATGAATCGGATGCGGCGATGTCCTCCCAGCTGTCGTCCGCGCACGTGACGTCCGCGGCGGTCGAGTACATCGCGTCCAACCTCGCCGTCACCTCGTCAACCGACCCGGTGTCAATAGACTCGAAGCTTCGATCCAAGGGACTCTTAGGCGCGGTCGTCTCTTCGTCCTTCTCGGCGCCGAGGGTTAAAATTTTGTCCCGCGGCGGCTTGGCGATCCGCTGCAGCGCCAACGAATGCTTCTCCCCGACGAACACGCCGATGCACCGCTTGATCCCGTCCACCCTGAACGGGGAGTCCGTGTCAGGTGACACGCCGTCCCACGCGTACACGTCACCAAACGCGGTCACCGCCGCGCACCTCGTCTTCCCCGCCGCGATCGACACGCATTCGCCCGGGATGTCGTCCACTAATGACGTCCGGAGTCCCGGATCGTCGCTCCTCCACCGGAGCACCGCGCCGTCGGACGTGAGCGCCAGGGACGTGAGCGCACCCGCGGCGACGGCCACGACGCACCCGCCGCCTCGACACGTCTTGGACGTCACGCCCTGGTGGAGCGTGAAGACTTCGTCGCGGCGGACCAGGCCGGAGACCAGATCCACGCGCCGCGGGGACCAAGACCTGTGCCCCCACTGGAACACCCCGTCGTCGGCGGTGAGCGCCACGGTGTGAGCCTTGGCGCACGCGATGCCGACGCACGCCTTACGGCTCAGGTCCTTACCGCTCAGGTCCACTCGCCGCGGTTGGTGCGTGTGTTGGTGAGTGGAACCGAGCGATATCCCGAGCTGACCTTTCGCGTTGCTCCCAAAGGTGTAAGCGTCGCCGGCGTCGGAGAGAACCGCGCTGTGACGGTTGGATGCCGCGACCGCGACGATTCGGATCCCTTTCAGCGCACCCCCGACGCGTCTCGGCGTCGGAACGAAGCGGTCCTCGGATGTCGTAGAAGAGACGCGATCGGGCGAAGAACCCGATTGGCCCCAACGCGTAGAGTCGGTCCCATTATTACCCTCCTCGCCACCTACGAGGTACCCGAGGCACCCGTCCCTGCTCACCCCCCAGGCGAACACGCCGCCGCACCGCGTGGCCACGAGCGTGTGGTGCTTCCCCGCGGCGACGGAGACTGCGCGAAGTGAGTTGCCAAACTCCCGGAGGCGGGTAGGTCGGACGACGGCTTCATCTCCCGCAAAGACGGATTGGATTAATAAGCCGAGTCGACCGCCTCGGCCGTGTCCCCAGGCGTACACGGCGCCGTCGGCTGTGGCGCAGACGCTGTGGAACTTACCGGCGGATGCGGTGAGTACACCGCCGCACGGTTCTTTCGTCCCTCTTTTGTGCGACGCGGCGTCGCTTGTGTTTGCTTCATCGTTTGCATTAGTGTCTTTTGTGTTTGTGTCGTCACCGGCGGTTGGCACGGCGACTGCGACGTCGTCGACGCGTCGTGGCGTGGGTTGCTCGCTCACGGCGCCCGTGCCCAGCTGGAAGTTGACGCCGCTTCCCCACGAGTACAGGTCGCACGCGGGAGACGCGTGTGTGTGAGACGCGGGCTGATTTAGTGGGACTCCGTCGACGTCGCGGTCGAGGGCGTCGTCGTCGAAACGTCGACGTAGCGCGCGCGTGAGGATGTCGAGCGGGGATCTGCGATCGTCGTCGATGGGTTGGTGGAGGGCGGCGCCCCGGGCGAGTAACGCGGCGGCGGCTCGCGCGTTCCCGTGGTGGAACGCGCGGTGCAGCGGGGACCATCCGCTCTCGCCGTCGCGCGCGGTGACGCTCGCGCCCGCGTCGCAGAGCACTCGGACGACCCGCGCGTCTCCTCGCCACGCCGCGATGTGAAGCGCGGTGACTTGCCCTCGCCCGGACCTGCGATCTATGTCCGCGCCGGGCGTGGCGTGGACGAGAACGCACGCGGCTTTGACTTGACGGGCGGTGCCTCGGCGCGCGGCGTTAGCCAGCGCAGCCTCGGCGTCCGCCGCCACCCGGGAGGGCGGCTTGCGTTCAACCGCGCCGGCTGTGGATGCTCATGTCGGAGTGATCTTCAGCCCGCGAAATAAAAACTTGAGACCGAAAGCGCGGGCTTTCACTTCGAGGGGGTCACGGGTCGATGACGACGATATGGCGCCCCGACCTCGCACGGCTGCGCGCCGAGGCCGAGGCCGAGGCCGAAGCTGAGGCCGAGATCGCTGCCGAGGTTAAGGCCGAGGCCGAGGCCGAGTTGCTGGATGATGTGGATGCGGCAGAGCAGGGCGTGAAGCGGAAGAGAGCCCCTCAAACAAAGGGGCCGTGCGAGCACGGGGTGAAGTACCGCTCGAAGTGCAAGGTGTGCGGTGCTTGTCCGCACGGTCGTCAGCGCTCTTATTGCAGGGAGTGCGGTGGGGCATCAATCTGCGAGCACGGTCGTCAGCGCTCTAAGTGCAAGGAGTGCGGCGGGTCACAGATATGCGAGCACGGTCGTATACGCTCTCAGTGCAAGGAGTGTCAAAGCGCACGCGTGTAATACAACATCCCCTCAATCAAAACATCCACTACTCCCCGCCTCCGTTCACCGCCGCGCTCGCCAACGGCGGGAGCCTCCTCACCTCCCGCCTCGCCGCCCCCCCCGCCGCTCACGTGAAGAACATCTTCTGCAGCTGCCGCTTCAGCACCGGCTTGTGACACGACGGACACTTCGCGTTCCCGCTCCCGTCCCTTCCGAGCAGCTCGAGCCAGCACGAGTAACACGCCGGGTGCTTACACGCCGCCTCGAACGGCTTGCGCGCCGCGTTGCCGCACAACACACACCGCGGCGGAGGGTTAGCCACCGTGAGCTTATGGCCACCCTGTTGCGTCGACGATGAATCCCTCTGATGACGTCCCATCGCGGTGCTCCCGCCGACGGCGTCGCGCGACAGCGCGGTCCCGGCACCCGCGCCGACCCCCGGACGGACTCGCTTCCGGCCGAAAGGATGAGGCTGAGAGCCGCCGCCGCCGCCGCCGCCGTCGCTCGCTTCCGAGTCCCGCGCGCGCAACGCCTCGAGGTGCTTATCGTGGAGGTGCCTGTGACTCTCCGGGACCAACGCGCTGAACGCGGCGTAGAGCGAGTTGGGCCCGGCGTCGTCGTCCGCGCGAAGCGTCCTCGTGGCGAGTCGAAGAAGCGTGGAGATGTCCGCGCCGCCGCCGGCTCGAAAAGCGCGAAGCGACGTCGTCAGATCCTCGTGCGCTCGCGCCGTCAGCTCGGACCTCGCGCGGCGCATGAACAGCCGCACGCGATCCTCGTTCGTGTTCGTATTCGTGTTCGCATTCGTCGTGTTCTTCTGCGCGGCTGTGTCGGTTTTATCGCCCCCGGTGTTAGCGCCGCGGCCCGCCTGGAGCATCGCGGCGAGTCCCCCGGCCTTCTTCTTCGCTTTGTCGGCGTTGTCACCGCCCCGCGGGTACGCCGGTGGAGCGGCGTCGACGTCCACCGCGAACTGACCGCCGGCGAGCTTGCCCAGCAGACCCATTCCGCCGCCGCCGCCGCGCGTGTGACTCCCTCCCGCTCCGAACTTTGCGGCGATCCCGCGCCCGCCGCCGCCGCCGCCGCCCAAAGTTTCAAACTTGGCACCGGCGTCATCCTTATCTTTCAAATCGCGGTTAGGCTCCGCGGCGGGCTTGAGTCTAGGCCGGTCACCCGCGTGGTGCTTGAAGAACTGCGTCAGCTTCGCCGCGGCTTTGCCGAACGAGTCGAACGGCTGCACCGCCGGTCGAAGCCACACGCTGAGCTGTAAACAAAACAAGACGTCATACTAATTGCCCATACGATGATTGAAATAAACTCACCTGATTCCGCACGTTGCCGTGCGCGAACCGCTCATCCGCGAGAACCACCGCGCCGAAATCGTGCCGGTGTCGAATCACGCGACCGAGCGCCTGGTGAGAAACAGGTGTGGGCGTTGATCAGTAATTGGGTGGTGATTGGGTATTTGGATTTGGGAGGGTGACTGTTTACGCGCTCACCTGGTTCACCGCTCGCATGGCGCCCTGCGAGTACCACTCCTCGCCGCTCAGTCCGTCCTTGTCACGTACGCGGTTCGTGTCCAGGAAGCTGCGCTTGATGCGAACCTTGGCGTCAGCCTTGGGCGCGTACGGGATGCCGGTGAGGACGACGCATCGCCCGGCTTTGTCGGCGAAGTCGATACCTTCCGATACTTTCCCTCGACACACCGCGAAAAACGCGGCGCCGTTTTTATTACTCCCGCCCGCTTTGGTCACTTCCAAAGCGTCGTTGAACTCTTTGAACGCCTCGCGGAACTCTTCCTTGCCCGTCGGTTCAACCACCGCGTGTTTACTGGCGCACACGCGGTCCCAGATTGAAGGATTACCCGTGTTGCGCCAGTGCTCCACGCACGAACGCATGACTCCGTAGGATGGAAAAAAAACCAGCATTCCATCCGGGACTATTCGCGCGCAGTTCACGATTACGTTTCCGAGCTCCGACTTGTACTCGTCGGTGTCTCTGAACCTGTACGTGGAGTTGAGCCGCTTACCGGACGGACCGACGGGTACCACGCCGCCCCACACCTGCCCTGGGTCGATGACGTGCGGGTTCTCGAGCCGAACCTTAAAGTTCAGTCCGAGCTCGGACGCGAAGGACGTCATCGGGCTCAGCGTACCGGACGTCAACACCACGGACTTGACACCTCTGCGTTTGAGGTCACTCATCGCGACGCCGGGGGAGAAGCACCAGAAGCTCAGCGTCGGACCGGTGCCGTGCCCTGCGCCGAACCCGCCCGGCTTGCCGCCCTTTTGATAGGACGCACCCGCGCCGCCTGTAAACAAAACACGACGTCAGTCCAATTGCCCATACGGAAACAAAAGAAACTCACCGCTTCTTGAACCTCGCGACTCGTCGGCGCCCACGCGCAGCCTAAAGCTCGAAGTGTGCCCAGCCTCCCGCGCCTTGAACGCTAAATCGAGATACTTGGTCAGCTCGTTGAGGCGGTAACTGGACTGCCTGGACTTGGACCGGACGCCGCGGTCCGCAGCTTCGCCCGCGAGGAGAACGGACGCGTCCTCCGCGACACCTGTAACAAACAAAACACGGCGTCAGCGTCATACTAATTGCCCATACGCGAATTAAAATAAACTCACCCCGGATCATCTCCGCCGTTCGCTCCGTGATCTTCAGCGAAGCCAGTAGGTCGAACAGCGCCTCGCCGGGCTGCACTGATTCCGTCTCGCCTTTACCCACAGCCGCGGCGATGCGGTCCTCCAGCGCGAGCAGCAGCGTGCGGAGCTGCTTGTACTCCGCCGCGGGCCTCGGTGCCTTGTCGCGGTCGAGGTTCGAGCCGCCGGTGGACCCTTTCAGACGAGTCCCTGTACACAAAACACGACGTTAGGACGTTAGTCTAATTGCCTATACGAGAGTTAAAATAAACGTACCGACGTCGCCGCCGCCGTACCCGTCGCTCGCGTCCGCGCCGCCCCTCGCGTTCCACTTTAACCCACCAGCCTCCCGCGTCGTCTCCACGTCACCACTCCGCTCCTCTTCCATGCTCGCCGCCTCGAACGCCTCCTGCGCCTCGTTGATCGCCTGCGCCAAATGCGCGGCGGGGAGGTCGAAACTCGCGGCGTCAGAGCACACGCTCTCTGTAAAGAAAAAACACGACGTCATACAAATTGCCCATATGAAGATTACCAAAAATAACCAAAAATAACCAAAAATAACCAAAAATATACTCACCGATGTTATGCGCCTCGTCGAGTAACACGACGGCGTCCTTGAGTCTGTCGCCCAGCACGTCCCTCATCCCCGGGTCGATGACGTAGTTGTACGGCATGAACACGATGTCCGCCTTCTTGTACATGTCCAGGGAGAGGAAGTAAGGGCACGGGCCGCACCCACCGCCCACGCGCCCGCGCTCGCCGAGTCGAACCAAGTCCTCGACGTCTACGGGTTCGTCGCTGCAAACAAAACACGTCGTGTCAGTCTAATTGCCCATATTGTACGAAGATAAAAATAACCTCACCGGCCAAAGTCTGGTTCGCGCATCTGGAAGGATTCGAGCTCGTTGTGGTGCGCGCATGACCTCGATGCGGTTCGTGCTCGACACGCGGCGTTCTGCGCGGCGCCCGTGAGTGTCCGGACGTCTTTGTGCACGCACATCTGCTGTCGGCTTCCGATGACGGCCATGCGGGGTCGATATTTCGTGGATTTGAGCTCACGGATCACCTGCGCGAGTTGCGAGTGCGTGCGCGAGGCGTAGATGATCAGCGGGCGTCGTTCGTGCGCGGCGTTGCCCGCGCCCGCGCCCGCGCCCGCGTCGAGGTCCGCGTCGGGTCCTGACATGACCCCGGCGCCCACCTTGTCCATCACGCGCCGCCCGTCGTCGTCGACGGCGAGCTCCCTGTGCTCGCGAGACCCGATCTTGTCGGGGCCCCTCGAGACGACGGATCGGACGCCGGAGAACGCCCGTTCTCTCCATCCGAGCGTCGCGCACAGCAGACACAGCGTCTTACCCGTACCTGCGATGTGTCGAACGAGCGGCGTGGGTGGTTAACATCATGTGGTGGATGCCAAGAGAGGTGGGTTTTAGGTCGATGTCAATGGGTGCCTACCCGTCGGTGACTCGAGCAGCGCGTGCTCGCCGTCGTGCAACGCCTCCACCACGCGCTCCATCATCGTCACCTGACAGTCGTACGCGTCGTACGGGAAGTCCACGGAGTACGTCGTCTCCTCGCCCCGCCCTTTCACCTTCAGCGCGTAGGTCGGCATCTCGATACGCCCTCTTGCCCTCTCGCCCCTCTCCCCCCGGCGCCCTGGGAAGTGACAAACCGCGAAAAGTCAAGGGCGCCCGAGGGCTGTTTTCTGCCCAGTTTGAACCGCGCGAGGAGGTGGCGGTCCGGGCCGCGACATGAGGACGTCGCTGGCGGTGCCGTGCGGCGAGGTGGCGTCGTTCTCCGGCAGCCTGCCGCTGTCCACGCGCGAGCGGGTGGCGTACGTCGACGTGTGCGGCCTCGCGCTCCTGGACCCGCGCACGCTGCGGGTGACACAACGATGGCTGTTCACCGAGCTCGCGGGATGGCAGGCGACGAGCGACACCGTGCTCGTCGTCCGGTACATCCAAAGCGGTACATCCAACGCGGGCGGCCCGTCGACGATGACGCTGCTGGTGCCGCCCGGAGCCGCTCCGGAGGTCACGGCGGACATGGAGCGCAAGGTGCGGATGTACTCCGAAGGCACCATCCCACAGACCAGGATGAACAACGACTCGTGCCCGGTCGATTCCACGCTCTCGATAGACGCGCTGAGGGACGCGAGGACCTTGCCATTCGCGCCGTTATCGGCGGAGACGGGCATCGCCGCGGGACTTCCGAGACGCGGGTACGTGGATCGACCGCCGTCCGTGCAGAACACACCCGCGGGATGGGCCCCAAGGCGGATCGACATGGACGCCGATGAGACCATCGATGACACGGAAGACGTCGACGACGCGACGATCGTGAAGCCCAGGGCGGATACATTCGCGACGATCCGAGCCGCCTTCAGGACCGCGGCTGGACCGTCGTCCAGCGTGAAACCCGCGAGCATCGTGCACAGGCTCAAGTCGACGGGCGCACTGGGAGGAGGAGGAGGAGGAGGAGCGATGGGAGGGGGGGAGTTTCGGACCCCGAAGGTGA
>ENA-OWPI01004868-OWPI01004868.1-marine-metagenome-genome-assembly--contig:-NODE-4868-length-10501-cov-11.624808_pt1 | contig 10501 bp, 11 predicted proteins | sample MGYA00238138_ERZ651775 | MGnify/ENA primary metagenome ERZ651775 (study PRJEB26906, sample SAMN06265043) | marine metagenome | isolation source: Helgoland LTER site | place: Germany:Helgoland, sampling...
TGCCTGGAGCATAGGAGAAAGAAATCTTGAATTCATGAGGATAATACTTGCAGGGCATTCAAAAAAATTAAAGGCTTCCGACTAGGGATCCTTATATTTGTTTTACTGTTAGATTCTAAGAATTGAAATATAATAATTTTATCTAAAATATTTTAAAACTTATGGCCTCTTTCGATATCAAATCAGAAATCAACACCCACGAACTAACTAATGCTGTAGATCAAGCAAATAGAGTCTTACAAAATAGGTTTGACTTTAAGGGAACCAATGCCTCTTTTGTGCTCAATGCCAAAGAAATTCTTTTGTCTGCAAAAGAAGATTTTCAAATCAAGCAGATGGAGCCTGTGCTTCATGAAGCTTTAGCCAAGCGCGGAATTGATTTAAAAACACTTCAACCTGGATCTATAGAGTCTGCAACCGGTGAAGCTCGACAATCGATCAGTCTTCAGGAAGGCATAGATAGAGAGCTCGCTAAGAAAATAACTACTCTAGTTAAACAATCCAAAGTGAAGGTGCAGGCATCAGTCCAAGGTGAAAGCGTTAGAATCAATGGCAAGAAAAGAGATGAGTTACAACAAATCATTCAGCTTATTAAAGATCAAAAATATGACTTACCTCTTCAGTTTGATAACTTTAGAGACTAATTCTATTTTTTCATGTTGACGGAACATTTTCATAATACTCAAAAGGATACGGGACATTACTCAAATGATTTGCGATATGTATTAAGTCTCCAAAATACAATCGCTGCTTTCGAAGAGATTAAAACTTGGGAAGGTTACGCTAAAACTCCATTGCATTCTCTTGATTCTATGGCTTCTGACATTGGGGTCAAAAATATTTACTACAAAGATGAAAGCTCTCGCTTTGGGTTGGGTAGCTTCAAGGCTTTGGGCGGCACCTATGGAGTGTTGAAATTTATACATCATGCCTTAAAAAAAGAAATTGGAGATGAGGTGAGCATGAAAGATATTCATGCAGGAAAGTATTCAGAGCAAATTTCAAAGTATACGGTTACCACAGCAACAGATGGCAATCATGGTAGATCAGTAGCCTTTGGTGCAAAACTATTTGGTTGTAAGTGTCAGATATATATTCACTCAGAGGTAAGTTCTGGTCGCCAAAAAGCGATGGAAGATCTTGAGGCAACGGTTAATCGCGTCTCTGGAAACTATGATGAATCACTTCAAATCTGTATTGAAGATGCTGGCAAGAATAATTGGTATGTCATTTCAGATACTTCTTATGAGGGTTACACAAAATATCCTCGATATATCATGGCCGGGTATAACGTCATGGCAGAAGAAATCATTGACCAAATTAAAGATCGTCCTCTCCCCACGCACGTATTTTTACAAGGCGGTGTCGGTTCATTCCCTGGAGCAATATGTGGATATTTCTGGGAAAAATTTCCTGGCAACAATATTAAATTTGTGGTGGTTGAATCCGAATATGCCCCCTGCCTCATCCGAAGTGCTCAAAACAATCAAATGACTTCAGTAAACATTAAGCAAGAAACAATGATGGCTGGTCTGTCGTGTGGCGAGCCTTCATTGCTGGGTTGGGAAATACTAAAATCGGGCACCGATGATTTTATTACCATTAATGATTCATCAATACCTGGCTTAATGAGGCTGCTGGCTAAAAATAATCTGAAAATTGAGGCTGGGGAATCATCTGTTGCAGGATTGGCTGGATTAATAGAGTCAATGGAAGATCAAAAGATTGCAGAGGCTATGGAGCTTGATAAAGAAAGCATTGTTTTATTATTTGGCACAGAGGGTGCTACAGATCCTGAGATTTACAGTTCTATTGTTTCTGTATAATTTTATTCATTTTTAAAATTGTCATAAACTATAGATATGGGAATTAAACATTTAAAAGCTGATTCAAAAATTGAGCATATTCTCGAGGTTCTAGATCAAGATGCTGGACTAATTATTGATAATGTTGTCTCCAGTGATGGTCTGGAAAAAATTAAACACGAGCTAGCCCCTTATCTCAAAAATAACATCAAAGGAGATAATGAATTCACTGGGTTTCAAACAAAAAGAGTAGGTGCATTGATGGCGCGTTCTCCAACATGCAGAGAGTTAGCTTTAGACCCTATTATTAATGAAGTTTCACAAAAATTTTTAGAGCCTCATTGTGATGGATATCAATTACATTTTACTTCTGCAATCTGCATTGGTCCTGGTGAAACTCAACAAGTTCTTCATAGAGACAGAGGCGTATGGGGTGGTTATGTCCCAAGAAAAATTGAGACTCAGCTTAGTACCGTATGGGCAATTACAGATTTTACAAAAGAGAATGGGGCAACCCAAGTAGTTCCGGGTTCGCATAAATGGGATAAAGATAGGTCTCCTCTTCCAGAGGAAGTCGAGTATGCAGAAATGTCAGCGGGCTCTGTATTTATTTATACAGGATCAGTGATTCATGGTGGAGGAAATAATAATAGTGATGCTGAACGATTGGGCGTATTTTTGCATTATGCTCCAAACTGGTTAAGACAAGAAGAAAACCAGTACCTATCATGCCCACCATCCATTGCTAAAGATTTGGACCCCAAGCTTAGAGATTTAATGGGGTATTCTCAGGGAGGTTATGTATTAGGTTTTTATACTGACCCTACCGATACTGAAGGTAAGTTAGAATCAGTTTCTCCAAAAAAGATTTTTGGAGACTTTGATGACCCCTTTCAACTTAAAACTTCAGAAGAGCTTGTAGACAGCTCATCCAAAAAAAATTAATCAAAATCCTTAGATTATGACAAGTGAACAACTGACATTGTATTCACCGATTGAGCCCTATGATCAAGGCTTTATGTCGTCTGGCGGTCACGAAATATATTATGAGCAATGTGGAAATCCAGAGGGCAAGCCTGCAGTGTTCTTGCATGGAGGTCCTGGTGGTGGGGGAAGCAAAGATGTCAGAAGATTTTTTAATCCTGAGCTTTATAGAATTATAGTTTTTGATCAACGCGGTTGCGGAAGAAGTAAACCGCACGCTTCTTTAGAAAATAATACCACCTGGGATTTAGTCTCCGACATTGAATGCTTGCGAGAGAAGTTAGCTATTCAAAAATGGCTTGTCTTTGGAGGATCCTGGGGAAGCACCTTAGCCTTAGCATATGCTCAAACCCATCCAACCTCAGTAAGTGAAATGGTGTTAAGGGGAATTTTTTTGCTGCGCGAAAAAGAGCTCCAGTGGTTTTATCAAGAAGGTGCGAGCCATATATTTCCTGAGGCATGGGCTAACTTTGTAAAGATTGTTGATCCAGAAAAGCAATCCAATCTTATGCAGGCATATCACGAAATTTTTACTGGTTCAGACAGACAGAAGAGTTTAGATGCAGCTATTGCTTGGTCTCGCTGGGAAGCTGCATGCAGCAGCATGGACTACTCACCAGCAAGAGTGGAAGAATTTTCAAATTCAGAATTTGCACTAGCATTTGCACTGATTGAAAATCATTACTTTATAAATAAAGGTTTCTTAGACAATGAAAATCAGCTACTTAATAACATAGATATTATTAGATCTATTCCTGCTGTCATTGTGCAAGGGCGTTATGACATGGTGTGCCCTCCCGAGACAGCCTATGAGCTTTCAAAGTGCTGGCCAGAAGCATCTTTAGTCATAGCTCCGTTTTCAGGTCATACAGCTTTTGAAAAAGAAATAACCCATGAGCTAATTTTAGCTACCAATCAATTTGCTCAGAGTTAAAATTAGATGAAATCATATATTTCACATCTTGAATGCTCTAAGACAGGAGACATTTATTCTGCGAGTGAAGTTCATAATCTTTCAAAAGATGGGATGCCTTTGTTGGCTAGGTACGATCTAGCAAAACTTAAAGCAGAACAAGATAAAGATAGCTGGTATGAAAAATCAGCTCCAGGATTTTGGCGTTATCAAGCCCTATTACCCGTTTCCAATCCAGCCTCTCAAATTTCTTTAGGCGAAGTCTTAACTCCTCTCATCCCATTGCAAGCAAGTGCTTTGATGTTAGGAGGAAAACAGGGAAATATTATTGTTAAAGATGAAGGAAGGCTGCCTACCGGATCATTCAAAGCAAGGGGCTTGGCACTTGCAGTCTCGATGGCACATCAATTTGGACTTAATCACCTTGCAATACCCACCAATGGAAATGCTGGAGCAGCGATGGCTGCTTATGCTAAACAGGCTAATTTAAAAGCTACAGTTTTTTGTCCAGATGATACGCCTACAGTAAATGTCCAAGAAATTCAGCTTCAAGGAGCAGATACGTTCCTGGTCAATGGACTGATTAATGATTGTGGAAAAATAGTCTTTGAGGGAAAAGAGAAAACCGGTTGGTTTGATGTATCAACTCTTAAAGAGCCTTATAGAATTGAGGGGAAAAAAACCATGGGTTTTGAGCTTGTAGAACAGATGAATTGGGAGTTACCGGATGCGATCTTCTACCCCACCGGAGGTGGAACAGGTTTAATAGGCATGTGGAAAGCATTTGCTGAATTAAAGGAATTGGGTTGGTTGAAATGTAAATTACCAAAAATGATAGCGGTTCAATCTACTGGATGTGCACCCATCGTGAATGCTTTTAACGAAGGGTTGAGTCATGCCCCATTATGGGAAAATGCTAGCACTGTTGCATCAGGTATTAGAGTCCCAGCTGCAATAGGTGATTTTCTAATTTTAGAAGCGATTAGAGAGTCAAATGGATGTGCTCTTGCTGTGGATGACGAGCATATTATTAGTACAAGAGACCTAGTCTCTCAGGAGGATGGTTTGCTGCTTTGCCCTGAAGGTGCCGCTACTGCAGCTGGATATCAACTGGCCATTGAGAAAAACATTATTAGTCCAGATGAAACAGCTATGCTATTTAATTGCGCAACTGGTCTTAAATACCCAATGCCCCCTGCCACAAAAAGCATAGATAAAAATACTCCAATAGATTATCAACAATTTCTTTAGATTTTTGTCTTAGCCTAAAATGCTAATGGTTCTATCGATAAGCCAGAAGAAGCCCATGCCACCTAAAATCAATGATGTCAGTGTGGCGGCTTGATTGTAATAATTATATCTATCGGCTACCCAGATCAGAGAACCAAATATGGGAAGGAGCAATAACTGTCCAGCCTCTATGCCTAAGTTAAAAAATAATAGGGACAGAAAAAGCTGCTCATTACCAATGCCAATACCTGTTAAAGCATTCGCAAAACCCAATCCATGCAGCAACCCAAAGCCAAAGGCAATAAGCCAAGGAGTGGCTGAGTATCGTTTCTGAGTACTAATTTCAATTGCTAGATAAATAATTGTTAATGCAATAATTGCCTCGACGCTAGCTTGAGGCAATGATACCAATTCAAACACAGAAAGACCCAGAGTAATGCTGTGCGCTAGGGTAAAGGCTGTAATGGTTTTGATTGCATTAAAAAGACCCGATACCAAAAACAGCAAGCCTAAAATAAACAAGATATGATCCTTGCCGCTCATTAAATGATCTACGCCCAAAGTAAAGTAAGCCAAAGGGTAAACCTGCTCTTTTAAAGGAACCGTAAGTAGTGATTTTTTTACATTGAGCAATCCCTCAAATACTTCTCCATTCAAGTGGGTGATGGTAACAAGGGCATCTGTTAGCACGCTTAAGTTTCTAACCTCTATGGCTAGACCTTTAAGAGATTGATCGCAAGTAAGGCTAATTTTTTCAACTAAATATTTGCCCTGCTGCAGAGGTACTCCACTCTCTCTTGCACAGTTCGTTGGAAAAAATACCTCTCCTCTGGAGCCAATATTTTTTGAGGGGTACATCCACTTAACTTCATAAATATTTTCCTCACTCTCATTTACAACTAAGTGAGCAGGATTAAATTCATGAGAAAAAAGTGAAGAAGAACAAAAGATTAATATAAAAAAAGTACCAAGTCTTGAGAACATTAGAATTGGTAATTTGGATTAATAATTACTCTGTATTCAGATTTAATTTCTTTAAGGTAGTTTTTGATGGCATCGTCTTGAGCTTGAGTAAGGTAATCTTGGGTAACCGCGCCCTTCACTTTTTCCCATGCCGGTAAAAATCCAGCTGAAGTATTTTTAAAATACACTAAATGCTCTCCAAAAGCTGATGAGTGAGGGCCCGACCATTGATTTAAGTCTATTGCCGTTAATGCAGATAAAAAAGACGGCCCAAAGTTTCTATCAATTTCTGCGGCTGTATTTTGATAGAAATTCTTGCCAAGAAAAAATGGATCCCCGGTTGGTTCGATTCCATTTTCAGCCAAAGCATTAAAAGCTAAGTTTGCACGCTCTTTCGCATTCGACTCTTTAGAAAAATAATGATGCGTAAAAGAATAGGTAGCTGGCATAAAGTAATTTGATTTATTGATTTCAAAGAATTCTTGCAACTCTGACTCTGACGGTTCTGTAGGTATAGTTTCTTGTTTTAAAAAAGTAATTTTCTGAGCCAATCGTCTTTTGATGATCCTATCTTCTTGATCCAGCCCTAATAGTAAAGCTTCCCTGTAAAGAATCTCTTCTTGAACAAGATTATTGATGATATTGACTATTTCTTCATCGCTTGGAGGCCTTCCAACTTGAGATTGCCAAGCAGACAATAAACTGGTTAATTCTTGATCAGATATATAAATATCTTTTGAATCCTCTTGAGAATTCAAACCAATATCAAGTAAAAATATTACTAACCCAATTATAAAAAATACAATTATCCTAAGATTCATTGGTAGTCGTAAAACTTATAAAGGAATAATGTCTAATTCGCTTGCTTCTGGTATGTACCAAATGGGTGATGACCATGCACGCTCTTGTATTGTTTTATGAAGATCAGGTCTTGGCGAAACTCCAGCCTTAATAGCATCCCATGTTGACCATCGACAAGTTGGATTCTCCAGAACTCTTACATAGTAGAAAGCCTTAATGGTTGGATCAAACTCTGGATCTTCCCAAGTAGTTTTTAGTTCTACCGCACCAACATCATTTGAAATAGAGCAGTCATTAATGTTTACTCTTGCGCCATTATCTGGGCAGCGATTCGTGATTGGATCAACCGCAAGACCATCTGAGCAGGCAACATCATAAACCTGTTCTTTTGGTGTTCCAGATGCATTTTCAACCCACCCCTTAATAATTTGAACTCTTTGAAGTGGAGCTCCTAATTTATCACGCTGAGCCCAAACTAAGAATTGTGGCGTTTGATTATCTTGGCTAAATAGATCTGCACCCATGGTTACGCCTTTAGCATAAGCATTCTTTACCATGTCTTCAGACTCTAAATCAATTGATTCCAAGTCAAATCCAGCAAAGAATCTGACTGCCATTCTGGTGCCTGTTGTAGCGAATGTCTCTTTTCTTTTGAAGGCTTGAAAAATAGAATCTCGAGTATTTTCTTCTGCCCATGCAACTGCTAAGCCTGATGCACTCCATTGATCAAATCCAACATCTGCATAGGTTCTACCTTCGATATCCTGAATGCTTATAGGCTGATCATAAAGCCCAGCATATTCTTCCAGTTGTTCAATTCTATCTTTAGTTAAAGGTACACTTCCTCTGCCCATATCAGTTCCATCTAATACTCCAGCTTTCGACCAATAATTGTTCTCATCAAATCCTCCGGCACCAGTATGAGTATCACTTGATCCTATTAGACCAAATTTATAAGGATTACCTCGACCTTCCCATTCTAAAGTTAGACCTCTTAGATAAGCATCTCTGACATAGCCTCCTTGGGGCATACTGTATGTTGGTGGCCTGCTTCCAACTCTTTTATCCATGATTTCAAAATCTGCCCATTCGTCATCTGGAGAAAGAAGTGGGTGAGTATCAGAGGTTCCTTTAACCTGGGTCATTTCAACAACAGGCTCATTTCGCATTCGCTTTTCAGCATATTCTATGCTTATTGGATCCCCTCTAAATGTTTCTACTTCAAACATTTGGCCATTAGAGCCGTTGCTGTTGTGAGGCATCGCTAAAGAGTCCAAGCCTTGATCTCTTAAACCATCCATCCATGTCCATAGATCCTCTGGATTTAGGGAGTCAATTCTTGTCCAAGGTCTAATGGGAGCTTTTGAAGAGTCAAAAATAACATTTCTATGCAAATTACCACCCTCAACATCTGTTGAGGTTGTGAATTCATAGCCAATAAAGGTTGTAAAATTTCCAGGGTCATTGAATTCTTCAGCAGCATTTGCAACATCTGCCCAAGCTGATTTATGTACATCATAATCAAATGATTGAAGGGCTACTTGAATATTGTTTGTGAGCCAAGCTTTCCAAACTTTTGGATGCCAATATGGGTATGGCTTGATGATAGCTTGAGTCAGGACAGAGCTAAAGAGGTTGGCTCTTGCACCAAGAGATTCAACCGTAACATTTTCAGGCCTATTAAGATTATGCACTGGCTTGGTCCATTCATTCTTAGACATTTCTGAGGAAGTATCAGCATAATTTTCTATCATTCCCATGTAAAAACCATGATCGGTCACTGCATAAAAATCCAAGGGCTCTTTTAATTTCATATCAAATCCCAGAGGATGCTTAATGGCCTCACCAATTGCATATTTGTATGCATCATATGGAGTAGCAGTCACTCCAAAAATATATGCATCAAAAGAATATTTGGTATGAACATGCAGGTCTCCATAAAGAGGTACACGATCTGGATTTGATGGAATATTTTTTTCGCTTGCAGGTTTAGCAATAGAAAAATCTACAATTTCAAGCGCTGAGTCACTCTGAAGGTTTTTGTATAAACCAGATGCATAAAGCATAAAAATTGTTGAGACAGTCACCAGCCCGATAAAAGATTTGCTAAGTTTCATTTCTTTATTATTTCCTTATTTTTATTATCTTAGATTATATATTGGCATAAAGGATGTCAATATTATCTAACTAAAATTACCCCAGTTCATTAAAATTATTCTTCTCTTATACTAAACCTAATGTCATAGAATATGACAATATATTATCTTCGTAAAAATTATTAGCTCCCCGGGGATATATTGCTACCATAACGGCCCACCATCATATAAATTTTAATTGCATCTTCCACATCATAGTCATGAATACTCTTTAAATCATTGCCTGGGATATTTGTGTATCGCATGGCGGCATTACGCGCAGCAACCAGTAATGGATTTTTCAGGTGATAGATTTTTCCTTGCATCATCGAGCTTCTCTGAATTTTTTTAGTTCGAGACCTTCTTACGGCATTGAATACCTTTTGAGCCTCAGTAAAATCACTATTTACTATTTTGCTCTGCTAATATTAGTCTATGAAACATTTACTTTTAATACCAGTGATTTTTATTTCCCTATATAGCTCCGGAGAAGAAGGTAGGCTAGATCGAGAATCTAATGACTATAAATATACTTCACTGGGAGTTCATGTTACTAAGGCAGAAGACTCGGGATTTGCTATAAACCTCTCGGTAGCTCTTCCTGGATCATTTTATGTGGTTTTAGAACGCAAGGCAGAAGGCATAGATTATAAAGCTGAGTCATATGACAAGGTTGTTGATAGCTTACGTCTAGGAGCACACAAAGGAATTGGTGATTTAATAGGCACTGTATCAGCTGATAAATTAAAAATTAAAGTTAAGAATTTATTTGATGTGTTCGCAGAGGTTGGCATTAAGACTTCTGACTTTGATGGAGAAAGACTAGATTTTGAGGGTGATGACACCCATGCAAGTTTTGTTGCAGGCATTAGATTTGGGGATAGCAACGGTCTAGAGGGAAAAATTTTTATAGATGCATCAAAAGAAGCAATTGTTTCTGATACTGGGAATCCAGTTTGCTTAAGCCTCGATTGTCCTCCATATGATGCTCAATTATCAGACGATGCAGATAAAAAATTTGGCATTGGCATTCTTTATAATATTAATCATAGAAGTGCCATAATGATTGAGGCAACAACAAGTGATGTTCTTGATAACGTTTTTAAAATTGGATATCAATTAAACTTTTAATGTTTTATATTATAATTTCGAACTAACTTAGTGAAAATCATGAAAAATTATCTCTCCATCTTTGCAGCCCTAGTTCTCTTTTCAGGGTGCACTCTTTTTGTTAATGAATATCAGGTTAATCAAAGAAAGATCATTGCATACCTACTATCAGATTTCCCATTGCCTGAAAATTCAGAAATCATAAAAGATCCAACAGTGGTTTTAGGAACAGGTAATGCTGTTTCCGGAAGAATAGTTCTAGAATCAAGCTACAGCCCAGCAGAGAATCTCATATTTTGGGGCAATTCAACTCCCGAAACTGGCTGGCAACTTTTAAGCTCAAAAGTAGCTGAAGAAATTGCTCTGGTTTACACAAAAGAAGGCAGATATGCCACTATTAATATATCTCCAACAACAGGTGTAGGACAGTTTATAACTGGTGACTATGGAAGTGACATTGTAATTTCAGTTGTTCATCCGAATGCGATTGCTGAGCAACTCCCATATGCCGGTTTAGATTATGACAATCTTCCGAATCTCCCTTAGAAATTTTTATTATT
>ENA-OWPI01004869-OWPI01004869.1-marine-metagenome-genome-assembly--contig:-NODE-4869-length-10501-cov-7.724962_pt1 | contig 10501 bp, 6 predicted proteins | sample MGYA00238138_ERZ651775 | MGnify/ENA primary metagenome ERZ651775 (study PRJEB26906, sample SAMN06265043) | marine metagenome | isolation source: Helgoland LTER site | place: Germany:Helgoland, sampling...
GACTTGAACCTATGACGATCAGCTTAGAAGGCTGGTGCTCTACCCAACTGAGCTAAAAATGCACCCCTTAAAGTAGGGATAATAGTTTAAAATAACACAATAGTGAAAATAAGTTTGCTAATAAGATCTCTAAACCGACGATGGAAAACGCTTAGAGAGAGAATCCACGAGATTTTTGTCGAACTTTAAAATGTCATCCGGTATTGACGGTTTTTTACAATTTATTGTTGGATACGAGCAAGTAATTTCCCCTTTCTTATTTTCAATACATAAATCGAAAGTATACTTACTAAAAACTTTCTCTGGTGTGAAAAGTTTCATTTTGTAAGCGATTGTGAGAGCACAGCTATATTTTAGAAGATAATGTATTCGAGATGAAAAACTACCATAATTGCTAGCTAGGCTATAATGATTTAAAATTCCTGTTTCGACGCTTCTATAATATTCTACGATATCTTTTAAGCTGAGGTGAATTAACTTGCTGTTTCTTTTAGGTTTACCCCTTTTATTAGCAAATTTATTTTCTATTAGCTTCATTACAATATCTTTAGTGGGAGCATCTAATGAAGGTCTCGGTACTACTCTAATTAGACTACCATCTTTATTTTTTTTGATTGGATGCTTTAAAAATGGTGTTAAATGTATTACGTAACCTAAGAATTGGGAAGAGCTTTTATGTGCGAGCGTAATTACGGTTTTATCCAAATTTAGCGTTAGCTCTAAATTATCTCATAAAAATTCTTTGATTTGATTACGTAGTAATAAACATTCCTTTTTTGAGGAAATAGCGCCTATTAAAAAGTCATCTCCATATCTTACGTAAACTAGGCGTCTATAATTTGGGTCATTGGTCATACGTGACTTTATTTTTTTATCAAAAGCGTCACCTGATTTAATCATTTTTGAGTAAGCAGGGTTTTGCTTACGACGAGTCCCTTTAGAGAACTCGCGTATTTTATTTTCCATTCAAAAATCAAATTGATCTATATAAATATTAGCTAGAAGAGGTGATAAAATACCACCTTGCATTAAACCTGTTTTTGGATATTGTATTTGTTTTGGATGCTCACAATAACCGGTTTGTAAATATTTATATATTAAATCTATGAACGGTTGATCGTCTACTTTTTTTGAAATTAAACTTATTAGTATTTTATGGTTTATGGTCGGAAACGTATCTTTTATATCTCCTTTAATTAACCATACCATGCTGCCAAATTTATATAGAATTTGTTTCAAAGCAGTAGAACAGCTCTTATTTGATCCCCACCCATGCGATCGTTCTGAGAATTGTGGTTCGAATACGAGCTCTAATAACGTACGCATAGCTTCTTGAACAATTTCATCTTTTGGTGAAACTATAGTTAAAACGCATGCTTTTTTATATGTTACACTAGAAGGTGAAAATTTAAATGATCCGTTTCTAATAGTATTAGATACCTCATAAAAACATTTTTCAGTTAGACCATCTAGAGTGTCATTTGTTAAAGATTTTGATGATGTCACTTTATTGGAACGTAATTTAACCCAACAAGAAAGTAAAAACTGAGGATCAGACATAATAATAGATAAATTCGTGACTTTTTCTCCAATGTCTATTTTCGATTTTAATATTTTTAGTTGTGGGGTTTCATAGTGACCTAAAAGCAGAAATTTCTCTTCACTTGTTAGGCTAGACCCCTTCCGAATTATAATTTTTGAATATAAGATATCTGTACGGCCGGTTGGAATAAATAATAAAGACATAAATAAACTTAATAGAATTCCTTAGTAAAAATAGGCTAATGACGCGTATTAAAACTGTAATAATCGTTTAAGATAACACAATAATGAAAATAAATTTAATTTATAAAGTTCATAATTTATTAGATTTTATAGGTTTACCATGAACTAAAGACACGTAAACTATGTAAAAAAATAATATACCTGATAGAGCAGATAAGTATGAACCAAAAGAAGCTATGGCATTAAATCCACTAAAAGCGTCAGGGTAGTCAGGTATACGTCTCGGCATACCAGCTAAACCTAAAAAATGCATAGGGAAGAAAGTTAAATTTACTCCAGTAAAAAATACTCAGAAATGAATTTGTCCTAAAACTTCAGGGTATTCAACTCCAGTTATTTTACTAAATCAATAATAAACCCCTCCTAACATAGAGAAAACAGCTCCCATTGACAAAACGTAATGGAAGTGAGCAATCACGTAATAAGTATCATGTAGTGCAATATCTAAACCGCTATTAGCAAGAATGATTCCAGTTAATCCTCCGATAGTAAATAAAAATATAAAACCAATAGCAAATAGCATGGGTGTCCTTAAATCTAAAGAACCTCCTCACATGGTAGCTATTCAGCTAAATATCTTTATACCAGTAGGAACTGCAATGATCATTGTTGCAGCAGTAAAGTATGCTCTAGTGTCGATATCAAGACCGACGGTATACATATGGTGAGCTCAAACTATAAAACCTAAAATACCTATAGATAACATAGCATAAATCATACCGATATTACCAAAAACAGGTTTATTAGAAAAGTTAGAAACAATATGACTAACAATACCAAACCCAGGTAATATCAAAATGTAAACTTCAGGATCGCGATAGAATATTGAGTCGCCCCAATAGCCCCGCACAGAACCGACCAAGCAACTCTCGCTGCAATCGGCTCTTCAAAAAAATAAAATACTTAACGAGGAAGTCCTTTATGACAAGTCTTATGTACTAGCATAAGGTTATCAATCCGGTTTACCTTTCGATTAGCCGGATAGAATTTTGCCGCTTCAGCAACACATTCCACGTGGTGGATCTCCAAGTTTTCTTCTAGTAAGTATCCTAGAGATGTGTTACAAATTGGGCATAGTCCTTTCTGTCGTTTATACAATTCTGTTCAATTATTAGATGAATCAGCCGTTTTGGAACGACTAATCATCGTGTGTTCATATCATTTCAGATGACTTCTGCTATCAACATATTTGGAAGTGCTACGAAGTTCCTTGCTAGTTTTGAGCGTGTGCACTGGCACTGGCGTGTTCAGCTTACATAATAAGAGTAACCAGTTCACTTCTCCTTTCCGAAGCTTTGCAGCGGCGGATTGGTTAACGTGAATGCCGTGAAATTGTCATAGCCTACCTGAGGGAGTTGGTATCCCTTGGAAAAACCTTTCAATTAGACGACCTGTTGACACCTTCCTGAATTTCCTCTGTAAGTATCGTCACAATCGGTAGTAAATGAAATGATCAAGTCTACTGAATACTCTTAGAGTTCCGATTCCAAAGTAATTTCCTCAACCACGAATAATTGGGTTAAGTACTTTAACCATGATAAAGGGTGAAGAGTTCAGGTTTTGTCTGATAACAGATTTGATCTTATGTTTAAACAGAGACACACTTAAGTCCGAAGGGTAAACGTATAGTCCACCTCTTAAGATGAGTTCTCCACTGGCAGTTCGTTGTTCCGTAATTTTTGATTTGACTGAATTCAAGATATAGTGGAAAGTGAAACCAAGAAAATCGAACTTCTGATTATGCTCCCATTTTATCAGGAAACTTTTTGCCGTATTGATTTCCAGTCCACGAGTCTTGAGGAAGGAGTCAATACGTGTCTTCAGCAAAGACAACTGCGGCATATCATTAGAGACAACGACAATGTCGTCTGCATACCTGAAGGCCCGTTGTACCAACGTCTTCCGAACTATACTCTGTCCTTCTTTATAGTACTCACCATAGTGCTCCTGCAAGAATTTTGATTTCTCACCATCAAATGCAGTTTTCTGCGTCGGTTGACATAAGTCGTCAAAACCGTTAAGAGTAAAATTTGCAAGAATTGGGCCAATCACGCTTCCTTGCGGGAAGCCTGAAAGAACTTGTGAAAGATTACCTTGATAGTAAACTTCACTTGTAAGTCATTGACTTCAAATCTCTCTAAAGCGTAGAGGAATAGGAACATTCTCAACAAGTCAATCATGAGATACATTGTTAAAGAAGCCTTTGATGTCAAGACTGTAAACATACTTGGAGTGACTAAAGTATCGTCTACGGCCCGATTTAGGCCTTTTTAGCTGTGGTTTAGTCCGTAGGTGATTTGAGAGATCACCTATCGCTTGATGAGCGTTTCTTCCTTTACGGAAACCATAACTAAAATCATCTGACATAGCCTCGATGATCGGATCAAGTAGTTGTACAAACAAAGTTTGCATACACCTATCACTAATCGTCGGTATGCCAAGAGGCCTTAGTTCAGCTTTTCCCGGTTTAGGTATAAATACCCTTCTTATTGGAGAAGCCTTATATTTGAATAATTGGTTGAAACTCAGCGCATTTACATGGCTAAGCAGGTTTTCTGCAGTGAGGAAAATTTCATCTGTTCCAGGGAATCGATTCCCCCGGCTTCGATATACTGTTTCCACAGCTGAGACCCGCATGTCCAGGCTGCATAGTCATTCACTGAACTGTGTTTCAACTTGAATTGAACGTACTCCATATTTACCTGCTGCTAGACATAATCACATTTGTTTCTTCGTTTTAAGCTCAATAAGGGCTTTACTATGAAGAATCATTGGTCAGTTATTATTGTCCATGCATTTCCGTAGAAGGGGAGTAAGACGTTTAGTCTCACTATTAATCTCCGCCAAAAGTGTGTCCATGATCGTAGGATTTTGATCGAGGAACTTTCGGTTTCCTTGACTATAACTTCTATTCGTGCAGTATTTTCTTGTGACAATGTACCCGTTTTCACGGTTCGTTACCATCTCACTTAAACCCGTCACACATACGCTAGAGAATAATCCGAAAATATCCCGGTTACGTAATATATGTCTCGTTCTACAACGAGAAAGGTATCGGGAACCACCCCAAGTTCTTACAAAGTTTAAGGGGTCACTTTCTCTAAATCTGTCGTCTTGTGAAATATTATTGGTTCTTGCGTGGTCCGCCACTTGTCATGCTTTTCATTTGCGAGATTCTGAATACCACAGAGTTGCCGGCACAGACAACCCCTCTTTCTCTCTCCTATTAAGTGGGTCTAACCTAAAATATAGATAATATGGAATTCTATATACCGTTCATGTATATTCAACTCCCAATAATACTATCTTATGTATAAAGTTTACAATAGATACGACTCTCATTTGCTTAGATATTCGCACAGTGGTATACTGTTAGCGAAGGAATTTAGAGCGTTAACCCGCCCGTGCCCGAAGAATCAGAATAAATGTTGGTAAAGTACTGGATCTCCTCCTCCAGCTGGGTCAAAAAATGTAGTATTAAAATTTCTATCTGTTAATAGCATTGTGATCGCGCCGGCAAGTACAGGTAACGATAAAAGTAATAAAAAGGCAGTAATTAATATTGCCCAAACAAATAAAGGTAACCTATTCATATGTAATCCGGGTGCTCTCATGTTAAAAATAGTAGTAATAAAATTAATAGCTCCCAAAATAGAAGATGCTCCAGACAAATGTAAACTAAAAATAGCTAAATCAACTGAAGGACCTGAGTGTGCTTGCACACTCGATAGAGGAGGGTAAACGGTTCAACCAGTACCTGCACCAGATTCTACTAAAGTAGAACATAGTAGTAAAATTAAAGATGGAGGTAATAATCAAAAACTGATGTTATTCATTCTAGGGAAAGCCATGTCGACAGCCCCTATCATAAGAGGAACGAATCAGTTACCGAAACCACCAATTAATGTTGGCATAACCATAAAAAAAATCATCACGAACGCATGCCCTGTGACGATAACGTTGTATAACTGGCTATTACCAGCCAAAATCTGGCTTCCAGGTTGAGCAAGCTCCATTCTGATTAAAACAGATAATGTAGTTCCTGCTACACCTGAAAAAGCTCCAAAAATTAAGTATAATGTACCAATATCTTTATGATTTGTAGAAAACAATCATCTAGACATTCAATTGTAAACTGAAAAGTTGTTACTCATTGAATTTTTTGAAAATTTATATACTAATAAAAAATCAAAAAAGATTTTTTATTTATTTATGACTTTCATTTTCATTAAATAAGATTCTAATATACCTGAAAAAGGTAATAATATCAAAAAAAATAAAAAGTAAAAGGCAGTAGCTATTTGACCTGAAAAAATATAAGGGCGTTCAACAGGTTTTTGACCTAATCAACCTAATATAAGAAAATCTACGACAAGTAATCAAAAAAAAAATTTAAATAAAGGCCTAAATTGACTACTTCTAATTTCAGAGGTATTAGTAAAAGGAATTGTTAATAGAATAACTAAAGCACCACCCATTGCAGCGACACCACCCAATTTGTCAGGAATTGATCGTAATATAGCGTAAAAAGGTAAAAAATATCATTCAGGAACGATATGCGCCGGGGTTGACATAGGATCTGCTGGAATATAATTATCAGGATGACCTAAACTATTTGGGAAATAGAAAACCAAAAAAGTTAAAAAAGTTAATAACCCAAAAAAAGCTAAAAGATCTTTAACATAATAATATGGATAAAAAGATATTTTATCAACTGAACTTTCAACACCTAAAGGATTATTAGAACCGTGTTCGTGTAATAAAGCTAAATGTACTAAAGTTAGACCTGCAATTAGAAATGGTAATAAAAAATGTAAGCTGAAAAACCTATTTAAAGTAGCGTTCCCAATAGAAAACCCTCCTCAAAGTCATTCAACTATAGAAGCACCAATTAAAGGTATTGCTGAAGCTAAATTAGTAATAACGGTGGCTCCTCAAAAACTCATTTGTCCTCAAGGTAAAACATAACCCATGAAAGCGGTACCCATCATTAAAATAAATATAAGAACACCAGAACATCACAAATGTTCTCTTGGGTACATATAAGAACCATAATAAAGTCCTCTAAAAATATGAGAATAAACAACTATAAAAAATAAAGAGGCTCCATTAGCGTGAGTATATCTAATTAATCAACCGTTGTTAACATCCCTCATTATATGCTCGACACTACTAAAAGCTAACTCAACGTGCGGAGTATAATGCATTGCTAAAAAAATACCTGTTAAAATTTGAATGACTAAACAAATTCCTGCGGTAGAACCAAAACTCCATGCATATGTTAGATTTATTGGAGAAGGGTAGTCAACTACATGACTATTAACTATAGAAAGTAAATAATTTTGATTTAATCTAATACGAGACATTATTTTATGTATTGGTAATTTTATAACTAAATGTTTTTTTTCCTTGAAAAAACATTTAAATGTTTTTTTGCAGTTTTTCTATTAGTATGAGTACGTTGACCCCTTAAAGGTAAATTCTGCAATAACCTTAATCCTCTATAAGATTTAATTTTTATTAATCTATTTAAAGAGTTAATTTGATTACGCTTTAAATCTAATTTTAAAATAAGAGGTGAGACTTCTAATAATTGAACCAATCTTAATTTTTGATTTTTAGTCAACTCAAAAACATAAACGTTTTCAGTTATTCCTAATTTATTTAATAAGTATTTAGATTGATTTATACCTAAACCAAAAATTTTAGTTAAAGCATTTTTAATTTTTAATTTATTAGACATTTTAGTTCCAAAAATATAAACCATAGTAAGTAATTTAATAATGAATATAAATATTATAAGTTATTGCAATAAAATGCAGATAAGGAGATTCGAACTCCTATAGTTTGCTTGGAAGGCAAATAATTTACCATTAATTCATATCTGCAAAAGCAGAAAAAAATGAGTGTCGTAAATGTGACAACGAGATTTTTAAATATTCAATTATATATATATGTTATTATTATTAGTTATTGTTATATATATCATCGGCTATTATCCTCACCGCAGATGGCTACTTTAGATATTTAAGTTTAGGAATATCTACGTAAATTTTTAACTATTGCATAATAGGAAATTTAAACCCTGCCATCGACTGTAAAAGAGGTTCGTTAACCGAGTCATAGTCAGATATAGCTTACGAATCAATCTTTCAGAAATGACTCTTGTGCATGCTTCCGAATCTGTCTAATTTAAACCTTAGACATCTCATCGACTATTATCCTCACTGTAGATGGCTGCTTTAGATATTTAAGTTTAGGAATATCTACGTAAATTTCTAACCTTAGCATAGTAGGAAATTTAAACCCTGCCATCGACTTATAAAAGAGGTTCGTTAACCCAATCATAGTCAGATATAGCTTGCGAATCAATCTTTCAAAGATGACTCATGTGCATGCTTCCGGATCTGTCTAATTCTAACCTTAGACATCTTATCGACTATTATCCTCACTGCAGATGGCTGCTTTAGATATTTAAATTTAAGAATATCTACGTAAATTTCTAACCATACCATGATAGAAAATTTAAACCCTGCCATTGAGTGTAAAAGAGGTTCGTTAACCGAGTCATAGTCAGATATAGCTTGCGAATCAATCTTTCAAAGATGACTCATGTGCATGCTTTCCGGATCTGTCTAATTCTAACCTTAGACATCTCATCGACTATTATCCTCACTATAGATGGCTGCTTTAGATATTTAAGGTTAGGAATATCTACGTAAATCTCTAACCATAGCATAGTAGAGAATTTAAACCCTGCCATCGACTTATAAAAGAGGTTCGTTAACCGAATCATAATCAGATATAGCTTGCGAATCAATCTTTCAGAGATGACTCTTGTGCATGCTTCTAGATCTGTCTAATTCTAACCTTAGACATCTCATCGACTATTATCCTCACTGTAGATGGCTGCTTTAGATATTTAAGGTTAGGAGTATCTACGTAAATTTCTAACCATAGCATAGTAGAAAATTTAAACCCTGCCATCGACTTATAAAAGAGGTTCGTTAACCGAGTCATAGTCAGAGATAGCTTGCGAATCAATCTTTCAGAAATGACTCTTATGCATGCTTCCGGATCTGTCTAATTCTAACCTTAGACATCTCATCGACTATTATCCTCACTGTAGATAGCTGCTTTAGATATTTAAGGTTAGGAATATCTACGTAAATTTATAACCATAACATAGTAGGAAATTTAAACCCTGCATCAACTTATAAAAGAGGTTCGTTAACCCAATCATAGTCAGATATAGCTTGCGAATCAATCTTTCAGAGATGACTCTTGTGCATGCTTCTGGATCTGTCTAATTCTAACCTTAGACATCTCATCGACTATTATCCTCACCGTAAATGGCTGCTTTAGATATTTAAGTTTAGGAATATCTACGTAAATTTCTAACCATAACATAATAGGAAATTTAAACCCTGCATCAACTTATAAAAGAGGTTCGTTAACCCAATCATAGTCAGATATATCTTGCGAATCAATCTTTAAGAGATAATTCTTTTGTACGCGGCGCGGGAGTTTTATATTTTCATATTTTGAAAAATCCCGAATTTCACTGTAATACGTGTCTAGTTCTGACCCTTAGACACCTCAACCGATTTATTCTCCTAACTGGAGATGTGGCTCTCTTTACATATTTTAGTTTAGGAATATCTACGTAAATTCCTAAAAATATCATAGTCGGGACTTAAATCCCTCGCCATCGGCTTGTAACCATAGGTTCCTTTACCTATGTTACAAGCCAACGGCTTGCAACATAGGTTCGTTAACCTACTCATTGCCAGATATGTTTTGCGAATCACTCTTTCAAAGAGGAATCTTTTGTCCATACTTCGTCAATATTTTCATATTTCGAAAAATCCTAAATTTCATTGTCATTTGTATAATTCTGATAATAACGCCTCGTAGACTGTCTTCTCCTAATAGGAGTTGGCTGCTCTATATATAATATATACTATATAGTTAAGTTTAGAAATTTTCGTAGATTCCTAACCATAGCATAGTAGGGACTTTAAACCCTGCCGGTCACTCGGTAACAAAGGTTAACAGAAGTTAATTAACCTAAAGTAATAATCAAACTCATCAAAAACTCAAAAATTGGCTAAAATTGGACGAAAAATAGCCAAATTCCTAAGAATTCACAAAAAAATAGGTATTGTAACAACTACAATTATATTTGTAGAGGTATATATATTATTATATATTATTGTTTATAATAATATATAATAATATATATACAATATATAATAATAATATAATATTATTATATTATATTATTATTATTAACTTACCAAACTTCTTTACGTTAGAAGAACGTCATATATATATAGAAAGTGGGCGACTACCTCTTTTGCAGACCGCGACTACTTTTCTATACATATATTTAATAATTCATTTTTTGACCTTAAAATTTAATTAATCTAATTATTTCTTATTAAAAATTACAGATTTTTGGTCTTTTTTTCTATAAAGGGTTTTCGAGTCGAAATTCAAAAAGCTCGAAATTTAGACACCCATCAAAAACTTAAAAATTGTTAAATTGTTAAATCCGGATTACTTTTTAGTGAAAATCACGGATTTTTGGTCTTCTTCTCTATAGGGGGTTTCTGACGCGGAATTCAAAAAGTTCAAAATTTAGATACCCATCAAAAACTCAAAAATTGGCTAAAATTGGACTAAAAATAGCTAAATTCTCAAGAATCCTCAA
>ENA-OWPI01004873-OWPI01004873.1-marine-metagenome-genome-assembly--contig:-NODE-4873-length-10497-cov-5.284741_pt1 | contig 10497 bp, 8 predicted proteins | sample MGYA00238138_ERZ651775 | MGnify/ENA primary metagenome ERZ651775 (study PRJEB26906, sample SAMN06265043) | marine metagenome | isolation source: Helgoland LTER site | place: Germany:Helgoland, sampling...
TTAATGATTTTAAAAACTCATATGGTGAAGTAAATGGTTCTAAGATAGCAATTGTTACTGGAGCTAAAGGAGCGCCTACTTGTGGTAATACTACTAAGGGACAAACAACAGTTTTTGATGATGGAACTTCGTTCTACGTTTACACATGTGCTACCGATGATGGTACAGCGGACGATGGAAATTTATTGTCTAACCAAGCAGTTGTAGAATAGAAAATACATAAATTTTGTCTATGACTACTAGGAGATCAGGTTTTACTTTAATTGAACTTCTAGTAGTCGTAGCAATTATTAGCATAATCGCTGCAATAGGTTTTGTTGCATATAGTGGTTATGTAGAAGCAGCTAAAAAGAAAACAGCAGAGAATGCAATGATGCAGCTGTCCTTAGCACAAACAGAATATTATTCAGAAAACTCATCTTATTACGGAGTTAGTTCAGGGTCTACTTGTTCCCCAACATCTGCAACGTCTGATGCTGTGGAAGCAGCATTAATTGAGGGAGCGGAATTGTTTACAGATGAGTTAGGTTATAATGTCTGTATCATAGAAAATAATACAAGAAATTATTATATTGTATCCGAAAGAAATGGCGGCGGATGTAAGATTAAACTTGATGGCAAACAAGTATTTACCAGAGAAGGTTGCTAGATCAATTAAATGATCATAGAAAAATTTAAAAAATTTATAATTCATTTTTTTAAGGGTGAACTAGACCTTAACACTAAGATTGTAATCACAGTAAGTTTGGTATGGATTATTTTCATAGGATATTTAACCTGGTGGAATGGTCTTAAAAGTTTTGCTGTAGATAAGAGTTTTAATTGGGATGAGTGGTTTTGGTTTGGAATTCTACCTGCAGTTGCTCCTTATATATTTTATTTTCTTTGGAAAAAAAATGATGAATAGGAAATGGAAAATATAGATTTGGAGTCGGTAAAATCATTTGTTGATACCCTTTGGGTAATTGATTGTGCAATATTAGTTTTTATCATGCAAGCTGGTTTCATGTGTATGGAAACTGGTCTTTCACGACACAAAAATAGCATTAACGTTGCTCTTAAGAATGCTGCTGATTTTGGTTTAGCAGTTGTAGTTTTTTGGATTTTTGGTTTCGGCTTAATGTTTGGGACAAGTTATAACGGTTTTTTTGGAACAGATCTTTTTTTCTTTAAAACCGAAAAAGCTGATTACATGACATATTTTGTATTCCAAGCAATGTTTGTTGCAACTGCTGCAACAATAGTTTCTGGCGCTGTGGCTGAAAGAATGAAATTTAATGGATATTTAATAATAACGATAATTGCAACTGGCATAATTTATCCAATTGTTGGTCATTGGGCTTGGTCATCCAGTTATCTAAATAATATGAATGATACTGTAATGCAGTTATCGGCTGTTACGGGAGAAATTAAAAATACTGGATGGTTAACAGAACTTGGTTTTGTTGATTTTGCTGGTAGCACTATTGTTCATTCTGTTGGAGGATGGATTGCACTTGCTGCTGTATTAATTTTAGGGCCAAGAATTGGTAAATATTCTGAGTCTAATAAAGGTAAATTTACTGGCTCTAGTTTTCCGTTAGCCGTTTTAGGAACCTTAATTTTATGGTTTGGTTGGTTTGGTTTTAATGGTGGAAGTAATGGAGCAATGGATGAAACAGTGCCATTAATATTGATAAATACATTTCTTTCTGCTGCTTTTGGGTTGTTAACTGGACTAGGTATTTCATTTTTATTATTTAAAAAACCAGATCCGTTTTATGTAATATTAGGTCCTCTTGCAGGATTGGTTGCTATAACAGCTGGTTGTAATTCAATGACATCAGTTATGGCAATTTTCGTTGGTATTATTGGTGCAATCATAGCAATTTTTATAAATGAACTGTTAAACAAATATGAGATAGATGATGTTGTAGGTGCAGTGCCAGTTCATTTAGGAGCAGGTGTATGGGGAACTATTTCAGTTGGTTTGTTCAGTGATTTAGAAAAATTAGGAACAGGACTTACAAGGTTAGAGCAAATTGAAGTCCAGATTATAGGAATATTAGCAATCGGTGCTTTCGCATTTTTTGGATCTTATATTATTTTAAAAATTTTAAATTATTTTTATCCATTAAGAGTAACTCCTTTACAAGAGGAATTAGGATTAAATATTGCTGAACATAATGCAGTTTCAGTAGAGCATGATTTAATTTCAATCCTTGAAAAACAGTCTGAAAGTGGAGATCTCTCTATCAGAGGTCCACAAGATCCTTTCACTGCAGGAGGGGTAATAGGACTTTATTATAATAAATTGATGAACAAGCTTGAGATTAGTGAAAATGAAAAAGAAAAGTGGCGAAGTAGAATTTCCAAAGAAGTAAATTTGGCTGCAAAAGTTCAAGAAAATTTTTTACCAAAAAGAGATTTACAAAATTATCCTGTGCAAGGAATTAATATTGCTTCGAGAGAAGTTTCAGGTGATTTTTTTAGTTTTTATCCCCATAATGATAGTATTAATTTTATAATTGCAGATGTTGCAGGTAAGGGAGTTCATGCTGGAATGGTGATGGCAAAAGCCTCTACTTTATTTGAAGTCATGTCAAGAGATCAGGTAGATCCAGATGAAATGATGCTTCATATGAATAACGATTTATTTCTCACCAAAACATCAGGCATGTTTGTGACATGTGTTCTTGGAAAATATGATTTAATTACCAAAGAAGTTTCTTGGGTAAATGGAGGACATCAGCCAGCTATTATTAGAGACAAAAATGGTAAATACCAAAATTTTGATAGTGAAGCACCGCCGATGGGGGTTATTCACCAAAAAAATAAATCAATTTATAAAATTAATAAACAAGTTTTAAATGGAAATAAATTTTATGTATTTACAGATGGCTTATCTGAAAGTTTAAATGATGAAGGACAAGAAATAGGTATTGAAGGTTCAATTGAAATAATTGAAGATAACTACACAAAAGATTCGAAAAAACATTTATCAGATATTAGTAAAAAAATAATTGACAGCTCTAAATCTGGAAAATTAAGTGATGATCTTACTTTAATATCAATTGGATAGCTTTTGCTTTTTTTAAACACCATCTTTTAAAAGATATAAATCTTATAATTTTATCTATGCTGACTAACGTATGTAAAATAAATACATCTGTACGGGTGTTAAAATTAAATTAAATTTATTAGCTATAGCTTTATGTTTGATAATTGATTTTATTCTTTATAACTGTCCAAAATGGGTTGACAAATGATCAAAATGGGTGGAACTATGCATAAATTTTTAAATTAAACTAATGGAAATAGTAACCAACATCGCTCCAATCGCTCTAGCTATTATTATGCTTGGACTAGGAGCTTCTTTAACAGTAGATGACTTTTTAAGAGTTGTAAAAAACCCTAAAGATTTTTTTATTGGTTTTATTTGTCAGTTGATTGTTTTACCAATCGTTGCTTATCTACTTATCATTACCTTAGGTGTGCCGATTGAAATGGCCTTAGGAGTAATGCTAATTGCAGCTGCTCCAGGGGGTGTAACCTCCAATGTTCTCACAAAATTTGCAGAGGGTGATGTAGCCCTATCCATATCACTGACAGCAGTCATGAGCTTATTAAGTATAGTGACAGTCCCATTTATTGTGATCAATTCAATTAATCTATTTGATATCACCTATGTTGAGAGAGAAATAACAATGGTATCCATATCTTTAAAAATGTTTTTTGTAGTTACAGTTCCAGTAATAATTGGAATGATTATTAGACACTTTACAGGTGATTTAGTGATTAGAAATTTGAAGTTAATTCAAAGATTTTCTATTGCATTATTTTTACTTGTTTTTGCTGCAATATATATTGAAGAGTGGGATAAAATTGTAAGCTTTTTAACTCGAGCAGGTTTAATAGCCTTAATACTAAATGTAACTATGATGGTGATAGGATTTTACGTTGCTAAATTTTTTGCATCAGGGGTACCTCAACAAAGAGCTATCTCTTTAGAATGTGGTTTGCAAAATGGAACCCTAGCAGTTTTTGTTGCTACTCAATTATTTGATAATATTATTTATATGGTGCCAACTGCTGCTTATGCTTTGGTAATGATGGCAACCTCTGTAATCTTTGTTTTTATTTTAAGAAAATCTAATTAGAATTTATCACTTTAATTTGGTTAAAAATCATATACAAAAATTTACTTAAAGCATTCATATTTCTGTCTTGTAATTTAGAAATTACTTTAAATTGTTTACTTTGCTCACCTATACTAAAAGTATAAAGTTTTTTTTCATCAATATTTAGAAATTTATTTTTAATTAAAAATTGTAATTTTCTTACAACTGTTGCCCTTGGAATTCCTGTTATGTCAGCTATAGAAAATGCATTAATACCAATATGATCAGGTTTTTGAATTTCTTTAAGATATTTTTTTCTATCTAAATTTTTATTTTTAAAATTTTTATTTTGAACAGTATTAATCAATACAATAAACCCTACACATATTGTTTCTAAATCTTGAGTTTTAGTACCTGTTTTCCAGCTGTTAGCGAAAATGAATATAAACTTGTAAAATTGATACCAACAAAAAGAAAAGTTTTCTTTAATTAATTTTGAAATTTCTTCTGCATCAAAAGATCTATCAGTTATATTTTTATCTTTTAATACTTCACTAAATTTAGAAACAAAAACACTTAAATCATTTAAAGTTATCTTGGGCTTTGCTTGTGAAAAACCAGATATTTCAATAAAGATTTTTTTCCCTTTTCGTTTAATAATACCTTTTTCTTCTAATTCAGATATTTTTCTTCTTACATTTTCTTTGGGTATTAGAAGATCTCTTGCGATATCAGAAATATTAATCTTTAGAATTTCTAATGATTTATCCTTATAAAACGTATCGTAATCAACCATTTCCCGATTTTGTCTCTTATAAATTAAATCTTTATTAATTAGATAAATTAAAATTATAAACTTATCGATACCGTTATGAACTTTGTAAGCATTTATAAGCCAGCTACTAACTAATGTATAATATGCAGGTGCTAGTTGACTAAAATTTTCATTAATAATTTTGAAGATTTTTTCTTCATCAACTTCACTAGATATGCTTGGAATATTTTTTATCATTTATTATTTAAGAATTATAAGTTGGTATTTCCATCCATTTTGGTCAGTTGTCAATGAAACAAAATAAATCTTAAAAAACGAAGTTATAACTAACAAATTTAATTCAATTTGAGCACCAACACAGTTGTATTTATCCCAAATTCACTAGTCTGCAGAGGTGAAAAAAATTCTCAAGACATCATTTTTTGTATTCAGCTTTCTAGCTTTATTTTATTCTAGTGCTTTTGCTTTTTTAGAATTTCAAAAAGAAAAAATACTTTCCACAAATGTACCTGGTGTTAGAGGAATAAACTTTAAACCAGACGGAAGCATAATGTATATAACAAATCGTGTTGCAAATCAGGATGCCTACATAGTTCAATATTCGCTCAGCAATCCATTCGATATAAGTACAGCAACAAGAACATTTGTTGATGGAGCTGGAACAAAATTAACATGTAGTACAGATATGCAGTTACCACACGCCATTGAATTTAAACCTGATGGAACAAGAATGTTTATAACTACCAACAAAGATCACTCTGGAAATCCTGGAGTTGCAGTCTATCAATTTAAATTAACAACTGCTTGGGACACTTCTACATTGGATTGTGAGAAAATATTTGAAGTAGACATAACGGGTGATGACAATGAAGATCAAGTAAGAACTTTAACATTTAAACCTGACGGAACACGTATGTTTGTGGGTGGAAAAACTCAAGATAAAATAAGAGAATATATATTAACAACTCCTTTTGATCTTAGATCTGGAGTTTCAGTGGGTTCTTTATCAGCCAGTCTAGCTAGCTCTTCTGACGGAGGAATGAGAAATATTCAATTGCATTCGGATGGGTCGATTTTGTATGTCGCAGGTGATGGTAATAATAATATGCATAAATACACTCTAAGTACACCTTGGGATATCACAACTATTTCTTCTACTTCTACTGAATACGAGTTAGGTGACAGAGTTAGTCATATGAGAGGCTTTATTTTCACAGCAAATTTTACGAAGTTGTTTGTTACTAATGATGCTGGTTCTACTGCTTCAACAAACAAAATTTTTGAATATAGTTTAGCTTGCGCTGGTACCATTACTTGTGCTGATGCATCAGCTAATGCTGATGTTAAAGCAATCATTGAAGCTAATGTTGAATTATCAAAACGTATAATTAAAAACAATACTCTTCCAATCTTTCACCGAATTGAGTGGTTAAGAAGACATAAAAATAAAGATAATTTATCAAATCTTAATGCAGAAATTGATTTTACAAATGAAAAAATATCAAAATTAGTTAGTGCTCTTAAAAATTCTAAAAAAGAAATTGATAGAAGTTATGATAGTGAGGATTGGTTTAAATGGAGTGAAGGTAGAATTAGTTTAGGTAAAAATAAATCTATAAATTCATCATCAAGAGATTTTCACAGTTATGGTATCTCAGTTGGTGCAGATAAAATTAAAGATGATGATAGAGATGCTATGCATGGATACGTTTTTCAATATGGTAACGATAATGTTGATATTGGATATAAAGGAAGCAAATTAGAGACTGATGCTTATAGTTTTGCTTTATATAATACCAAACTTAGAGATGATCACGTTTTTACGGATGCGTTAATTGGAGTTAGTTTACTAGATATAGACCAAAAAAGAGTTATTTATGGTAACATTTTAGAGGGAAACCGAGAAGGTCAACAGATCTATGGATCATTTAATTTTGGAAAAAGAATAGTTGATGAAGATTTAAATCTCAATCCAGGGATTAAATTAGATTTAGGGTATACAAAACTTAAAGCATTTAGAGAAAGAACTGTTGTTGGAGATAGTTTAGCTGATGCACTACTTTATAAAGAGCAAAATATTAAATCAGCATTAATAACACTTGGTGTCCTTTTAGATAAAACAGATAAAGATAAAGAAGAAGATGAAATTGTTAATCATCATGGGCGACTAGAGTATATTGCAGATCTAAGCCCATCATCAGATGCAGAATTTTATTATCTAAATAGTCAAAGTACAGTTTACAATCATAATGTAGAAAATAAGTCAAAACATAATTTTAGAATTGGTTATGGTTTTGATGTCACTTCCATATCAGGTTGGTCATTAGTTGGAAATTTTGAAAGATTTCAATCTGCCAAAAGCCATAGTAATGAAATTTATTTATCTGTAGGGTATGTTCCAATAGACGCAATGAAATTTGTATTTGATGTGAATAATTTTGAAAATACTAGTTTATCATTAACCAATAATGTAAATGGATTTGATTTAAAGATGAGCTCAAATTATAATTTTTTAAGTGATGTACCCGACTATGGTGCAAATATAGAAATTTCAAATAAATTTTAATTTAATAATTATTCTATAACTTCAATTTCATTAATAATGCTTACAATTTTTCCACCTATAAGGACGGCGTTCACTCTTGCGCATTCATAGTATGCAGAGGAGCTCTCTTCTGCTGTTTGTTTCATTTCTAAACACCTAGATTTATTCTTAGTTAATAAATGTTCATATAATTCTGGTGGGTCGCCCAAGTACATCATGAGACCAATTACTTCACCTTGCTTTTCAAAATCTGCTTTTTCTTCTATGGCTGCTACTCTGTCATCAACACCAATTTCAAAATTTTGAAATGCAACAAAGCCTTTATAAAAAATAAAAGCTAAAACTAAATAGAAAAATATTTTTACTTTACTCATTAAAATTTATTTGAAATTTCTAGATTTGCACCATAGTCAGGCACATCACTTAAAAGATTATAGTTAGAACTCATTTTTAAATCAAATCCATTTAAGTTGTTGGTTAAAGATAAACTAGTATTCTCAAAATTATTCACATCAAATACAAATTTCATTTCATCGATTGGCACATACCCTACCGATAGATAGATATCATTACTGTAGCCTTTGCCGTTAGATTGAAATCTCTCAAAATTTCCAACTAATGACCAACCTGATATTGAAGTGACATCAAAACCATAACCAATTCTAAAATTATGCTTTGATTTATTTTCTACATTATAATTGTAAACTGTACTTTGACTATTTAGATAATAAAATTCTGCATCTGATGAAGGACTTAGATCGGCAATATACTCTAGTCGACCATGGTGATTAACAATTTTATCCTCTTGCCTATCAGTATCTGTTTTATCTAAAAGGACACCGAGTGTTACTAATGATGATTTAATATTTTGCTCTTTATAAAGTAATGCATCAGTCAAACTATTTGCTATATTTGACTTTTCTCTAAATGCTTTTAGATTTGTGTACCCTAAATCTAATTTAATACCTGGATTAAGATTTAGATCTTCATCAACTATTCTTTTTCCAACATTAAATGATCCATAGATCTGTTGGCCTTCTCGGTTTCCCTCTAAAGTGTTGCCATAAGTAACTCTTTTTTGGTCTATATCTAGTAAACTAACTCCAATTAATGCATCCGTAAAAACATGATCATCTCTAAGTTTGGTGCCATATAATGCAAAACTATAGGCATCTGTGTCTAATTTTGTTCCTTTATATCCAATATCAACATTATCATTGCCATACTGAAAAACGTATCCATACATAGTGTCTCTATCATTTTCTTTAATTCTATCTGCACCAATTGAAATACCATAACTGTGAAAATCTCTTGATGATGAAGCTGAAGATTTATTTTTACCTAAACTAACTCTACCCTCACTCCACTTAAACCAATCATCACTATCATAACTTCCATCTTCTATCTTTTGTTCAACGGATGCTTGAAGTGTAGTTATTTTTTTTTGAACTTTGCTCAACCAAGAAATTAAGAGTGGGTTATCTGATTTAATTACAGTCGTAAAATTATTTAAGTTGTTATTATTTATATCTTCTTGACCTACAGTTATATACTGACCATTTTTCACTTCTTCATTAATTGAAACTATTTTATCTGGAAGTTTTGTAATCCAGTAATTTAACAATGGGTTATCAAGTTGAGTAGTGGTATTAAAATTAATTTCAGCATTAAGATTTGATAAATTATCTTTATTTTTATGTCTTCTTAACCATTCAATTCGATGAAAGATTGGAAGAGTATTATTTTTAATTATACGTTTTGATAATTCTACATTTGCTTCAATGATTGCTTTAACATCAGCATTTTTTGATGCATCACTACAAGTTATTGTACCTGCACAAGCTGGACTATATTCAAAAATTGTATTTACCCCCGTAGTATCATTATCATTAGTAACAAATAACTTTGTAAAGTTTGCTGCAAATATAAAACCTCTCATGTTTGAAAATCTACTGCCTAAACCGTAAAGAGTAGGAGTAGAAGAAAGAGTTGTGATATCCCAAGGTGTGCTTAGACTATATTTGTTCATATTGTTATTTTCATTACCACCAATATACAGAATGGTCCCATCTGAATTGAATTGAATATTTCTCATGTTATTATCAGCGTCTTCTAATGAGGCTGATAAAGAGCCTACTGAAACTCCAGATGTAAGATCAAAAGGAGTTGACAATATATACTCTCTTATTTTATGTAGATCTCTTCCACCTATAAACATACGTGTTCCATCAGGTTTAAATGTTAGAGCTCTTACTTGATCTTCATTACCTGAGCCATCTAAATCCACCTGAAATCTTATTTCATATTCTAATGTAGATGTATCCCAAGGAGTAGTTAATTTGTATTGGTAGACAGAAGTTGGATCTTTGTTAGTGGTTACAAAAATTTTTGTTCCATCAGATTTAAATTCAATTGCATGAGGTAATCTCATTCGTGGAACAGAACCACCATCACCTACTAATTGAGTTGAAGATGATTTTGTTGCTGTGCTTATATCAAACGGTGTACTGAGTGAGTACTGAGTTATGAAAGCATTTTCATTATCAATACGTCTAGTTATATACATTATGCTTCCATCTGGATTAAAGTTTATTCCTCTAACACCATTAGTATCTGCGGTAATTACTTTTGATTGCTTAAATTCTATAATAGCAAAAGCATTAGAATAAAATAAAGCTAAAAAGCTAAATACAAAAAATGATGTCTTGAGAATTTTTTTCACCTCTGCAGACTAATGAATAAGAGATAAATTCAACCGTATTGGTGCTCAAATTGCATTAAATTTGTTAGCTATAACTTGCAATTTAAAGCATTTAAGCTTGTCACGTTGACAACTGTCCAAAATGGGTGAAAATAAGCTTTATTCATTATTTATGCTTCAAACTATAAAAAAAATTCCGAGTGTTTCCAATCAACTAGATAAAGAAAAACTTTTTGAAATTATTAATAAAAATTTTAGTGCATTAGCACCGGCATATTATACGCTAATTACTACTTGGCTTATTGATGCTTACAAAGTTTATAAAGGTATCGATAAGTTTATAATTTTAATTTATCTGATTAATAAAGACTTTATT
>ENA-OWPI01004878-OWPI01004878.1-marine-metagenome-genome-assembly--contig:-NODE-4878-length-10489-cov-2.881867_pt1 | contig 10489 bp, 8 predicted proteins | sample MGYA00238138_ERZ651775 | MGnify/ENA primary metagenome ERZ651775 (study PRJEB26906, sample SAMN06265043) | marine metagenome | isolation source: Helgoland LTER site | place: Germany:Helgoland, sampling...
TGGGGGGGGGGAATCTTCATTGGGTCAATTTGCTCGTTCGATTCATAGAAATGCTCGTAAACTTTCTCAAACACTTTAAGGTGGAAAATACCGAAGATTTGGTGGGTAGCACGGCGGGTAGTTCAAAGGAGGGCGAAGGTCAGGGAAAGAGTAGTTTTGGGAAAGCAAAAGGAGATACGAAGAGCTACACGGCAACGCAGTTCACATTCGCCAGCAAGATGGACCAAATCAATCCTTTCAAGCTTTTGCGTTACATGACCGGCCAGAGCCACATTGAAGGGAAGGTTATGGGCGTTCGCAACCGGAAGCTGATGAAAGCGTACACGGTGAAAGTGAAGGCGAACGGAGGGAACGGGGAGGGCATAGACGTCCCCAATATGCAGACCACACCCTCTTTGTCCGTCATTCGCAAGGTCTTGCTCCGCCTCTGCTGCAATCGCGAAAATAGCGGCCCCTCGAATGGCAGCGGTGACTTTCGAATAATTGTTTCCAAGAGCGAACGTACCACGACGATGACCATCACGCCGTTGGACCCGAGCAGACTTTTCCTGCCACTAACCAAGGACTGCCACACTGTCGTCCTGGCTGGAGGTACCATGAGACCATTTGAAGGTATCGTGGGAGAGTTGTTCGGCTACTCAAGCGGAGGTGGCAGCAGTAACAAGGATGATAGGGACAGCAATATCACGAACTCTTTCAGCATTGCCAGACAGGCTGACGTCGCGATCGGAGATTGGTTCTCCAACTCGGAGAACACAATCAGCAAGAGCATCACCTATCCTCCTCTCGCAGAGAAAGAAAAACAGGAACGCAAACAAAGTCGCATCCGGTTCTTCTCTTCGTCGCACGTCATTGCACCTAGCAACAGACATGTTACGATTATTCCCTCGGGGCCAACGTCCACTCCCTTAACCTTTACTTACAAGATGCGCTCCCTTGATACCACAATCACAGAGCTGGGTCGAACCCTCATAAATCTTATGCGCGTCTGCGGTCGAGGTGGTGTCGTGATATTTTTCGGCAGCTACGAATACGAGAAATTGTGCGTGAAAAAGTGGAGGGAAAAGCCGCAGGGTGACAAGACCAAGAAGAGTATCCTAGATGTCATGGGCGGGATCAAGACGATTTTTCGAGAGCCATCGAAATCGAGCGAGCTGAGCGCTGTGCTGAGGAGGTTTAGTTCTCAGGCGACGAGGAACGAGGGCTCGCCGGGGGCGACTCTGTTCGCTGTCGTTGGGGGCAAGGTTAGCGAGGGTATCAATTTCAAAGACGATGTTGGAAGAATGGTCGTTGTCGTTGGTCTCCCCTACCCTGATATCAGTGATCCTGTGTTGAAAGTAAAGATGAAAGACCTTGACAGTATTAGGTCCTCCAACGATAAATCTTCGTCGGGTAATAATAGCACGAGCTCAATTTCGTCCCAGGCCTTCTATCGGAACATGTGCATGCGTGCTGTGAACCAGAGCGTTGGCAGAGCCATCCGGCACCAGAACGACTACGCGTCGATCGTGTTGATCGATAGGCGGTACAAGGAAGATCGAATGGTATTGGCTGGACTCCCTGGGTGGCTTGGTGTCAAGCCTGTTGATGCCATCCGTAAACAATTCAACTTCGGGGGGGAGATATCGGCCCTGAGGGACTTTTATCGGTCATTGCAGGAATGATGAATGAAAAAGAACTATAGAGAAAAAATGAAGTTTGAGAAGATTTTGAGGTATAGCGGCCGCCCCTTCTGCCAAGGCATCATCAATCACGTGCAGGTTATTAGTTAGTCTCTACATTAAATCCCACTTTTCGTCTACTTTGACTTCCCTTGGATCGCCCCCCACCTTCGCACACCGCAAACCTACGTAGGAATTATGCTTCGTCTACCCACATTGTTCAGCCTCAAGTTATCTTCTTTGACGAAGCAATGTAAATTTTGTGTACACCTGGCGATCTCAACTTTGACCTCAAGCCTCTTCCCCCTGCATCGCTCAACAGCGGTCTTGACCTTGGAAGCTTCTTGGGAGGCCTTTTTTCGGCCTAAGATATTCCCTTGCGCCGTCAGAAATTTGCAAGCTTTTTGGCGCTTCTTGCCATTTGCGATAGCCAGGCGGAGAATATACTCTTCTGAAGAGTCGGCGCTTGGGAAAACTGTTGGAGAAGAATGGCGATGCTCCAAGGGGGAAGAAGAGGGAGAGGATGTTGCTGTTCTCCCTGTTTCAGAAGTTTGTGTGGAAGCGTAATCGCTCTTCTCGTCGTAGTCTGTAGAAGTTGATGATGTGGGGTTGTACACTGTTCTACTTGTAAGACTGTTATGCTTCGACACAGATGACAGCGTGAGCATTTCAGTCACCTTGTCCACCTCATCCTCCGCCATTGAAATAGTACCCCTACCACTCTCCTTCTGTATTTTCTCACGGGACGCGCGCGATACGAGTGTTCTGGAACTGGGGGGGGAGGTTATGATCCTGTTCCTATAAAGTTGACTTCTAATGCAAGACAACTCCAGGACTCAAACGAAAAACGAGAACTCCCAATTCCCAAATTGGGTTTTTTCGATTTTTCCCTTAAGTTATTCAGTCACCACAGAGGTTTTTGCAAAAAAGAAATGAGGTTTTAAATTCAAGCACAAGATAATCTTTGATACTACTAAAACGTGTCCGGAACGATTTTATTAGGTAGGTTTTACTAAGTATTTTCCAACCTGAACTGAAACACCAATTAATCTCCACCCCGAAGACGGAGGACCAAGTGCAAGGTGCTCTCCTTCTGGATGTTGTAGTCGCTGAGGGTGCGGCCATCCTCCAGCTGCTTTCCGGCGAAGATCAAGCGCTGCTGATCAGGAGGGATTCCCTCCTTGTCCTGGATCTTCTGCTTGACATTATCAATTGTGTCAGATGGCTCGACATCAAGGGTGATAGTCTTTCCAGTGAGAGTCTTGACGAAAATCTGCATTGTTTTTTTTCAAGGCTGTGAGTTTTTATGCATTGGGAGAAATTAAAGGGCCATTGGGGGGGGTGGCAAGGAGGGTGTGAGGGCATTTTATTGGGTTGGGTAGAGGTTTGGGTTAGTATAAGTACGATGAAAATGTGTATGCTAGTGCAAGACTGCAACGAGAATGACTCCTGTTTTTTTTTCCTACAGGCAAGTTTTTCGGTTAAAAAGTACTTTCAATCGGCTAAGAGACACAAAGAGAATACGACTGATCAATAATTTAATTAACTTACGTTCAAATTTGCTGGGTTTTATTTGAAAAGCTTTCGGAGTTCCGCCAGAGAGGACAGTTCGTTCCCGTAGTTCGTACCAGAGGATGGAAAATCAAATTGAGGTAACAATCAACGCTTTTAATTCCCGTCGAATTTTCCTTCAGCCGTACGGTAGATATTCTCTTGAGACGCAGCGCGAAAATAAAAATATTAGGGACTTTTTCTTTGAGTGGGGGAGAGCAGAGAAGGCGGGGGGCTATAGCTTCCCTCGTATACTATTTTAAATGGAAAAGGATGATGCGGCATTGCCCGTTTTACGTGATTCCGTTGTAGATCTCGACAGTGGTAAGGGAGGAGGCCGGTTGTTGAAGGATGGTTCGGATGGTGGTAGTGGAGGGGTTGGAGGAAGGGGGGATGTTGATTATGATGATGAAAAGGATAGGAGGAGGGGCAGGAGGGATCGGAGCGACTATGTTCGGGAGAAGGACAGGAGTAGAAGTAGACATAGACGTGCTGATGGTTACGGTGATGATGATGGGAGGCAGACAAGGAGAAGAAGCAGGAGCAGGAGTAGGAACGACAGGCTTGACAAAGGCAAAAGTTTGGGAAAGAGAAGGAGTCGGAGCAGGAGGAGGAGGAGGAGAGAACCGAGTACAACATTCACAGAATCCGATTCATCCTACTCTGACGATTATCGTCGTGCATTTACCTCGTCGGACGATAGCGATTACGACTCTCACCGATATTACAGTGACAGCGGAGAGAGAAACGAGAGGAGAAGGAGCAGAAAGAAGAAGAGGGACAGAAGAAGAAATGATGACACGAGAAGACATGTGGAAGAAGACGACGCTGCTGGTGATAGCAGTGCCCCGACGCGACGCTCGAAAGAGAACAACTACGACTCGGAGAACCGACATCCTAATCAAAGAAGTAGCCAACGTCCAATTCAACCAATACCAGCAAAAGGCACCGGCATGAAAAGTCTTTCGGATCCAACGGAGGACTCGAGACCCAAAGAAGTCTCTCTCGGAGATCTCGCGCGTACAGACTCCTCACGGCAAGACCCTCGCCGGCCCTCTATCCTGAAGCTGCAGTCGCATTTTCGCGGCTATTTGTGTCGGGTGCGGTATCCTTTGTTGTTGGAGGAGATTTGGAAGATACGCGTTACGGCATATGAGGCGATGGAAAATATGGTTGATGAGGTTGTTAGTGAGGACGTTCTTATTGGGGTGGTCTTTGAGGTGCTTGGGGATATGGGTGATGAGGGTGGGGAGGAGGAAGGCGAGGAGCATACAACTATTGCTCATGATGTATGGGATAGCCTCGTTGATGATATAGTTGGACCCAACAGTATCGCCGCAAGGAAAGGAAGTCAAAGTTACCTGAAAAGTAAACCTATATCGGCGAACATGAACTTGACACGAGATATAGCGAAGGACACCATCGATGAGTTGATCTCCGAATACTTTGATTCCCCTGATGATTATGATATCAGGGACGACTTGGCTTCAATGGGGGGTGAAGCTTCCGTGAGACTTCCCCGTGATCGTCGTAATCCCTTACTTCTACTTGTTGATGCGATCGCAGCAGAAGTTGGTTCAGCGGAGTCCAGGTCTGTCGTCAGGGAGGTTATATCGCTCTCCGTCGTAGACTACCTAAACGAGAAGGAGGCAACGAATTTGGCTGAGTACGTACTACGTCTGGCGCTGGTAAACATCTTCGATGATGTAGCCAAAGAGTCGATACATGAAGAAAGCATTGTAGATATCGCTGAATCGATATGTCTTGATTTTGTTAGTGATATATCACTTGAACTCTCGGGTACCATCTTGCCGGAGATACAGGCGTCATCGAAGGAGGCGATGTTGGCGTACGCTGTGGAATCTGTAAGTGAAATTGCTTTGGGGAGGGGAGGGGTATTCGCGAAAGGGGCAATTGGCAGACTCGCAACTCTGGCGGGGGAAAGAGGGGAAACTGTTATTTGGAGGGAGGTTTTACAGGGGGTTTTAGGGAGGCTTATGGCTCAGAGGGTTTGCGAGGTATTGACGGAAGCAGATGTTATTATTGGAGAAAGTGCTGCTAATACTGGTGACATAATCACGAAAGGTGGGACCAGTATTGGGAAGGAAGGTAGCAGCAGCAGCAACAGGAAGGAAAATATTGCGGGTATTTGCTGTGAAGTACTGGCGGAGCACGCGGCAAAGGTTAACCTTCTTGACAAGCTAGGGAGTGCGCTCGATGACGACGAAAGGGAAATTGATGAAATGGAGGAAATCAGGAGAGAGAGACTGAGATTCAGTTAACAGAGGGAAAACAAAACTGGGAATAAGGGGGGGGGGATTGGAAGAGGGCAGAGAAAGTGAGACATTAATGAGAAGGAGAAAAGAAAGATGAGCAAATGCAACGATGCGTGCAGCAACATACATTGAAAGGGAGTAACACTAAAACTTTAAGAGCGAGCGCACTAATTTAGAGGGGAGGAGGGGTACTTGCTTTATAGAATTCGTCGACCCGGCCCTCCGAAATAAGAAAAGCCAAAACACCCGCAAGATATTCGGGGACGATTAGGGGCTCTCCCCCTCCTCCGCCTTGGGCTTGCAGGGGAACTTAAGGTCGGGGTTCCACATGCAATCACTGCTCGGGCAATCTTGCTCGTTGTAGAACCAGCACCCGTTGGGGTAGCATTCAACGCCATATTCTTCTATATCGAAAGAACACTGGCCGATAGCCATGCACTCCTCCGGGGAACCACCCATGCCAGTATGGCAGTCATCGAAGGGCACCATAGCGCATCCACCGGACGTTTCGTCAAAATAGCAGAGTTCCCCCTCGCATTCGTTGGGGTCGTCGCCGTCCTCCATGTCTTCACAAACATAAAGCGCACAAGGACCCCCCACATCCTCCTCACTCCCTCCCCAACGACATCGATGACTCCTCGCAAACAAAAAACAGGCATCTTGGTCCTGCTGCTCGGCACATATTTCCTCGGCGGGTTTGTTGGTTTTCATTCCACCAAAGGCAAGGGCGGAGGGTAGAGCTAGAAAGAGCTTCATGGTGGCCTAAAGAAATTTTAGAAAAATGTCAGGTACTTTTCGTTTTTTTCGATCTCCACCCGGCCACGACAGTATCCCAGATTCGTCATCCTCCTACCGGTACGTAACAGTAATCTTGTGGCAGAAATAATCCCTTTGTGGGGGAACTATTGCGCTAGCGATCTTGAGCGATGGAAATTAGCTGTTTATCGTGAGGGTTTTACCCTTTTTAGGCTCGACCCCCCTCGCCAAACAGCTCATTTTTCAACTGACCATTTCTGGACAGTCATAACGCCTGTTTGTGTATTGGCTCGTCATTGGTGGTTTTTGTGGTCATATCTACCTGCGATGCTACTTTCAGTACGACTCGTGACTTATATGACTAGGATAAGAGCCCCTTTTGGTCGAGCCCTTTATCCTCCTCTTGACTGGTTTTGAGAAGAATGGAAAAAGCAGCCTTTTTGCGCTCGCAGAACCTCATCGTAAGTTTTACTAACCCAATTTCTCCTCCGTCTGAATTCTTTTTCCCTTACAAACGATGCTGCTGACCACAAAACGCCCCTTGAATGACCCCTTTTTCTAACTATCCGGCTGTGCCGTCCTGATGACACCTTGGTCGTTGTTCTTCCTCTTTTTCCTCTTATTTGTGTCTCTTCGGTCTGCTTCGGCACCGCAGAGCAAGTTTTCTTTTCCTTCCCACGTGTAAATAATGTCTGATTTCATGATCAACTTCCTTGCCGGCGGTGTCTCCGGAGCCGTCGCCAAGACTTGCACTGCCCCCATCGAGCGTGTGAAACTCCTCATCCAGACCCAGGACGCCAACCCCAAGATCATGTCCGGCGAGGTTCCCCGCTACACCGGCATCGTGAACTGCTTCACCCGCGTCTCCTCGGAGCAGGGCTTCGGCTCCTTCTGGCGCGGTAACACGGCCAACATCGTCCGTTACTTCCCCACCCAGGCGTTCAACTTCGCCTTCAAGGACACCATCAAGGACTTGTTCCCTTCGTACAACCCCAAGACGGAGTTCTGGCCGTTCTTCGGCGTGAACATGGCGTCCGGCGGCCTCGCGGGCGCCGGCTCCCTGCTCATCGTCTACCCCCTCGACTTCGCCCGTACCCGCCTCGCCGCGGACGTCGGCTCTGGCAAGAACCGCGAGTTCACCGGCCTCGTCGACTGCCTCACCAAGGTTGCCAAGAGGTCCGGCCCCATGTCCCTCTACCAGGGCTTCGGCGTCTCCGTGCAGGGCATCATCGTGTACCGCGGCGCGTACTTCGGCCTCTACGATACCGGCAAGGGTGCGCTCCTCACCAAGGACTCCTCCATCGTCGCCAAGTTTGTCGTCGCGCAGGTCGCCACCAACGCGGCGGGCGTCCTCTCCTACCCCTTCGACACCGTTCGCCGTCGCCTCATGATGACCTCGGGCGGCAAGAAGCTCTACAACGGCACCGTCGACGCGTTCGTCAAGATTTACTCCAACGAGGGCGCCGGCGCCTTCTTCAAGGGTGCCTTCTCCAACGTCCTCCGTGGCGTCGGCGGCGCGCTCGTGCTCATCATGTACGACGAGATCAAGGCGGCGCTCAACCCGTAATTCACGAATGGGCACGAATGGACACGGCGAAACCGGCGGAGGGCGGAGACTGAGCGGAACGTACATTATGTTTCACTCGGATGTTCCGTCGCGGTTTCTTTAGGATGTATTTGATTGATGACGCGGGACGTGGAGCGCATCGGAGGCGCCCCCGCGGAATGTTTTTGTGCAACGTAATGTTATCACCGGCGAGAGTGAAGCGCGGCGCCGAGGTTTGAAAGCTCCATTTTGTTTTCACCTCGGCGCCCGGGTGACTCGCGGGCACGAACCGTACTTAGGATTCTTCAGCCGGCGCGCGCGGGTGGTGGGGGCGGTGTATCCGACCCACTCCGTGACGTCGCCGGCGGTGCAACATGTAGTATCTCAATATCAACTTTTGTTTCAAACGACCTTCGCGCCTACGTTTCATCCTCTAAAGTCCCTCGAAAGGACCACTTGAACTGAAAGGACCATTTGAGCGACCCGGTTGTCATTTCTTTCAGAGCCCGCCCTAATTAGGCGCCGCGGAGGCACGCGACGAGCGGCGATGGCAGACGAGGGTGCGAGAGCGCGGTCCTCCAGCAGGTCCCCTGGGCGCGGTGAACCCGGTGAGGAAGGTCCTTCGGGACGAGACCCGATGGGGGCACCGGAACCGCGAGAGTACGCCTCGGGCGCTGAGGGTGAGTACGGCGACGACGACATCGATAGGGACGACGACGTGGACGAGGCGGACTTCGACGACGAGTACGACGATGTGGACCCGGACGACGTGGACAAGGAGATGGACGAGGATGATGGAGGCGGGGGTAGCGTGCTGGGGCTCCTGTCGTACCTCTGGATGTTCATCGCGCTGGCGCTCTTCGCGTACCTCATCACGACGGTTCAAAATCAAGCCGGGGTGCTCAAGGTGCTCAAGCGACGGGTCGCGACGATGGAGTCCCGGCTGGGGCTTCAGCCCATTCAACTGGATCTGTGACGCGTCGTTCGTGTAGTCGTATCGTATCGTATTAGTCGTCTAGCTAGCGTCGTCACCGTTCACGCGACGTCGGTTCCGCAATGAAATCCATTAACGTTGAATCAATCAATGTCTCCTCAGTCTCTTCCCGCCGCCCGTCTCGCCTTCGCCGTCCACGAAGTGCCGGCGAAACCACCCGTACACCTCCTCTCGGCCCGGTGCGCTGTTGCTCAGGTACCGCACCGGGCTGCTGTGCGCGCCGAAGTGTACCTTCCACTCCCACCCTTCGTCCCGAGCCGGGGTCATGCCCGGCTTCATACCCGGCTGGAAGCGAGTCACGTAGTCCACCTGCGCGCACGCGTACCCAGAGTCGCCGCCGTTCTTGCGCTTCAGTCTCACGCGGACAAACATGCCCTTGACCGTCTCCGATGCGTCGTCGTCGCTCTCCAGGTTCCGGAGGATGGACTCGAGCTCGGAGCGGGAGGCGAACTCGTCGGTGATCCGCGTTTGTATCTCGTCAAAGCTCGGGGAAGGCCCTTCTCCGGGGACCGCGTCGTCGTCGATCGATTTTTCGCCTCCGGCTTCGTCCACAAAGCCGAACCGATCGTCCACGGATGCGACGCGGGGTCGTTTCTTGGCGAGGTCGCTCGGAGGCACCGGGGTCTTGGTGGGTGCGCCGGCCTTGCCCTTCTTCTTGTTCGGCCCGTCCTTCTTGCACCACATCTTGAGGTGAAGCTGGAGACCCTTCGCGTTGTACGGTCCTTTGCCGCAGGCGTCGCACGTCGCCGTCTTGTGGTGTTGGTCGGCGACACGGTCGGGGGGATCCGGCACGGACACCAGCGCCGGCTCCAGCTCCACGACCGCGACCGGCGCCGGGTCGGCGGGAACCCTGGGCAGGTCCGGGGTCCGCTCCCGTCCCCGCCTCTTCGCCGCCGTCGCTCGAACCGGACCCGCCTCGTCGTCGGGCGCCGGTTCGTCCGCGTCATCCGCGCCGGCGTCGTCCGCGCGCTCCCACGTCTCCCGCGCGAGATCCACGCGCTCCACGTCTCCGTCGTCGTACTTGACCACGTGCTTCCGCGTCCGCGCGTCCCACGCGTCCACCACGCCGGCGTAGTACCGGCCCTCCGCGGGCCAAAAGATGCGAACCCTCGCGCCGACTTTGCCTTCCGGGTCCTCGCCTCCAGCCCTGGCGGCGTCGTTGAGCTCGCTCGAGCCGCCCGGGAGGACGTCCGTGAAGTCGAGCGCGTCGTGCCCGCCGAGCGCCGGCACCACCGCGCCGTTGCGAATCTCTCCATCCTCCGGGTCCGAGTTGTGCCCCCTGGGCTCAACTCGGACCTTTGCTGCTGGCTGGGAGATTCGTCGGGGCCGGCCCGCTCGTTCGTCGTCGGCGACGAGGTCGGCGACGAGGTTGAACACGGCCCTGGCACCCGCCGCCGCGGCTGCCTCGTTGTTGGCCCACACCACGACATCCACCCCCGCGGGCGTCCACCGCATCTTCGACCCGGTGTCCGCCTGCAGCTTCCGAATCGTGGCGCCGCCCTTGCCGATGACGCCTCCCATGTGTCCGCGGGTGTCGACGTGGCACTCCCACCACTTGGGGCCGAACTTCTCCCACCGGCCAAAGTCCTTCACGCTCGGGGGACCGACGTTGTTGTTGTTGTTGTTGTTGTTGTTGTTCATCGGCGCGGGCTCATCGATCCTGAGATCATCCCCGCGCTGTCCGACGTCGTTCCGCGGGTCGGGC
>ENA-OWPI01004893-OWPI01004893.1-marine-metagenome-genome-assembly--contig:-NODE-4893-length-10464-cov-2.005873_pt1 | contig 10464 bp, 9 predicted proteins | sample MGYA00238138_ERZ651775 | MGnify/ENA primary metagenome ERZ651775 (study PRJEB26906, sample SAMN06265043) | marine metagenome | isolation source: Helgoland LTER site | place: Germany:Helgoland, sampling...
TGTTTCGCGAATTCGGGGGCCCATGCCCTTTACCTGCCGCCCTAAATGGGCGATTTTTGGGGGGATAAAGCAAAACATCGAACACGGGAGGCATCATTATGTCCGATACCGTCAAATACCTTCTCGACGAGAAGGATATGCCGACACACTGGTACAACATCATGGCAGATCTGCCGGAGCCCATGGCGCCGCCGCTGCACCCGGGTACGGGACAGCCGATCGGACCAGAGGACCTCGCGCCGCTCTTCCCGATGGAACTGATCAAGCAGGAGGTTTCGACCGAACGCGAAATCGAGATCCCGGAAGAAGTCCGCGACATTTGCCGCCAGTGGCGCCCGACCCCGCTTTTCCGCGCCCGTCGCCTGGAAAAGGCGCTCGATACGCCTGCCAAGATTTACTACAAGTATGAAGGCGTCAGCCCCGCCGGCAGCCACAAGCCCAACACCGCGATTCCGCAGGCCTATTACAACAAGGCCGAAGGCATCACCAAGCTGGCAACAGAGACCGGCGCCGGCCAGTGGGGATCATCCCTGGCTTTTGCCGGTGCGTTGTTCGGCATGGAAGTCGACGTCTACATGGTGAAGGTCTCGTTCGGCCAGAAACCGTACCGCAAGGCGCTGATGGAATCCTATGGCGCACGCTGCGTCGCCAGCCCGTCCAATGAGACCAATGCCGGCCGCGCGATCCTGGCCGAGCACCCGGATTCAAATGGAAGCCTCGGCATTGCCATTTCGGAAGCAGTGGAAATCGCGGCCACCCGCGACGACACCAAATACGCGCTCGGCAGTGTGCTGAACCATGTGCTGATGCATCAGACCATTGTCGGCCAGGAAGCCATGAAGCAGATGGAAATGGCGGGCGATTATCCCGACGTCGTCGTCGGCTGCACCGGTGGCGGATCTAACTTCGGCGGGATAGCATTCCCGTATCTCGGCGAGAAGCTGCGCAACGGCAAAGACATCCGCGTCGTCGCCGTTGAGCCCGCAGCGTGCCCGACACTGACCCGCGGCAAGTTCGCCTATGATTTCGGCGACACGGGTCACCTGACCCCGCTGGTCAAGATGCACACGCTCGGTTCCACCTTTATCCCGCCGGGGTTCCATTCGGGGGGGCTGCGCTATCACGGCATGGCCCCGCAGGTCAGCCACGTGCAGGATATCGGCCTGATCGAATCCAAGTCCTATCACCAGACCACCTGCTTCGATGCCGGTGTTCAGTTTGCCCGCGCCGAAGGTATTCTGCCAGCACCCGAAGCCAACCATGCTGTCCGCGGCGCCATCGACGAGGCCCTGCGCTGCAAGGAAGAAGGCAAGTCGGAGACGATCCTGTTCAACCTGTGTGGCCACGGCCATTTCGACATGCAGGCCTATATGGATTACTTCGGCGGCAAGCTGGAAGACCTCGATTACGACGAGGGCGAACTTGCCATGGCGTTGGCCGGACTGCCGTCCGTCGCCGCCGAATAAAAATCTCCGCCCGCAACCGCGGGCAGGTATCGTAACAAACGGCCGGCCTTCTTGCCGGCCGTTTTCATCTGAAACGGGAACGGAACAGGACGATGGGGCTTGAGCACCTGAAAGATATCGGCGCAATCATCGACGACCTGGATGCGATGGGTCGTCTTGTGCGCATCAAATCAGAGGTCGATATCAATCTCGATCTCGCGGGTATCGCCGCCGAGTTCGAACGCGGCCCCCGCGCCGTCCTGTTCGAGAACGTCAAGGGACAGGATGCGCCGGTCCTTATCGGTCTGTACTGGTCACGCGAACTGCTCGGCGCCCTGATGCGCACCCCCGAGCGAAAACTTCCTGCCCTGGTCTCGAAACACATCCAGAAATGGCAGATCGATCCTGTCGCCCCGGTCGTGCTGGATGATGGTCCTGTGCGCGAGGTGACCGAAAAAGACGTCGACGTCACCACGCTGCCGGTCCCGGTTCACGCGACCAAGGATGGCGGCGCCTATTTCGATGCCGCGATGGTCATCACCAGGGATCCGGATACCGGCGTGCGCAATGCATCCATCCAGCGCTTTCAGGTTATCGACAAGGATACGCTGGCGGTGAATATCGATTCCGGCCGTCACCTGGAACTCTATCTCGCGAAAGCACGTGCGAAAGGGGAGCATCTCGCCTTTACACTTAATGTCGGGATCGGCCCCGGTTTCCACTTCGCGTCCTCCGCGCCCGCAGAAGCCGCACCGCCGGAAAAGGACGAGCTTGGCATTGCCAGCGAATTCCACGGAGAGCCGGTTGAACTGGTGGCCTCTGACCTGTCGGATTCAGAAATGGTGGCCCATGCAATGTATGGCCTCGAATGCGAACTGCTGAGCGACGAAGAACACATGGAAGGCCCGTTCGCCGAAGTCACCGGCTGTTACGCGGCGCATGCACTGCGTGGCAAGGTCAAGGTGAAACGCATTCACCGCCGTAAAAAGCCCATCATGCAGACCATTCTGCCCGGCACCGAAGTACATAACTCTGTCGGCCTGCTGGGCGAGGCCAATGTGCTGAACCTGCTGAAACTGCAGGTACCCGGCGTGAAGGACGTCTTCTTTACCCATGGTGGTTGCGGGTTCTACGGCGCGGTTGTCCAGATCACTCAGACCCGGGCCGGCTGGGCCAAGCAGGCAATCCTGGCGGCTTTCGCGGCTTTCCCGCCGCTTAAAAGCGTCACCGTGGTCGATGACGACGTGAACATTTACGATCCGACAGATGTCGAATGGGCGATGACGACGCGCATGGACGCTGACAAGGGCATCATGATTTTCCGAGACATCTTCGGCCACGGGCTGAACCCGAGCTTTCCGAATTACCTCGGCAACAAGGTCGGCTATGACGCAACACAGCCCTTCCCGCACCGCCCGGAATTCGAGCGCGCAACGATGAAGAAAATGTCCCTCGACGGGTTGGAAATCGTGACGCCGGATATCGGCGCCCCAAAGGATTAACTGCCCCAAAAAGAAACGCTAACCGGAGAGTCCATCATGAAAGTATATCAAGCCGTTCTCGATCAGCTGATCGGCGCAGGCGTCACGTATTTTTCAGGCATGATCGGCTCGACCGCAGCCCCCTATGCCGCGACCCTCGCCGACCGCAACGACATGCGCTATGTGGGCGTCCGCCATGAACACACCGCCGCGTCCATTCTCGATGCCACGGCGCGACTTACCGGCAAACCCGGTTGCCTGATGGTCCATGGTGCTTCGGGGTTCCTTGCTGCCAGCGCCGGCATAGCCTCGGCTGCCCTCGATTCAACACCGATGTTCATCCTGAGCGCTACTCAGGAACGCCGCGCCATGGAAAGCGGCTGGTGGCAGACGATGAATGTGCAAACGCCGTTGAGCGATGTTCTGAAATGGCAGAAACGGGTTGAGCGGCCCGATCAGGCAATAGAAGCGGTGCGGGCGGCATTGCGCGAAGCGGTCTCCGGCAAGCCCGGGGTCGCACAGGTCGACCTGCCGATTGACGTGTCCGCCGACGACCTCGGACCGGGAGAAGTTCCGGAACCGATACCGGTCCACACGCCGCTGCACCGTCCCTATCCTGACCCGGCACTGGTCAAAGAAGCAGCAGCTCTTTTGCGTTCGGCCGAACGACCGGTCCTGCTGGTCGGCGGCGGCGCGATGTACTCAGGCGCTGCATCGGCACTGATCGAACTCGCTGAGCGGCTCCATATGCCGGTCGTCAACTCGCCGACATCCCGCAACGCGGTGCCGGAGACCCACCCACTGGTCCTCGGCCCGTCGGGAATTGTCGGCTACGAGCCGGTCGGCGATGCGATCAAGGAAGCCGACCTCGTACTTGCGATCGGGTCACGCCTCTCGGACCTGCAGACAGCGCGCGGGGCGCTACTACCGGGCGATGCGCCCATTATCCAGGTTGATATCGACAGCGCGGCAATAGGCCAGAACCACGCGGTGACAGTTGGAATCGCGGCGGATGCCCGTGCCTGTGCGGAAGCCCTGAACGAAGCGCTCGTGGTAGAAAACATCGAAATTTCATCCGCGCGACGAGACTGGGTCACGAGCCTGGCGACACGCATTGCAGACTGGCAACAAGCCTGGTTCGACGCGACACCGGATAACGGCAAGGTCCAGCCACAGGAAGTCGTCCAGGCGCTGATGACCCTGCCGCCGGAGACAATATTTACCCATGGCGCAGGCGATCACGGGTTTTACGGCTACATGGTGCCGGTCGCATCGCCCGGGGCTCATCTGGTATCGACCCGCCTCGGCGCCATGGGCTGCGCCCTTGGGCTTGCCCTTGGCGCCAAGCTCTCCCGGCCGGATCAGACCGTGATCGGCTGTGTCGGCGATGGCGATTTCATGCTGCAGATCGGCGACCTGGAAACCATGGCGCGCGAAAACCTCTCCGCGGTGATGGTCGTGTTCAACAACTTCCGGCTGGGGTCACAGCGCAAGCGCGTTGAAGCCTATGGCAATGTCATGGGGGTCGATCACGGCAACCCGGATTTCGCAAAACTCGCCGACCTGTTCGGCTGCCGCGGGTTCCGCGTGGACACGCCCGGCCAGTTCGACGCTGCCCTGCGGGAAGCGCTTGCCACCGGCGCGCCCTGCGTCATAGACGTGATCATGGACCCGGACGCCCGACCGCCGCGCATCGCGGCCAGCCGGGAAGCCCGTTAATCAGCGGACGTTCGTGCCGCCCGTAACCTTCGCCAGTGCCTTCTCGAGGCTGGCAACCGTGCGATCGACGTTGTGCAACTTGTCGAGCCCGAACAGACCGACACGGAACGTACGGAAATCTGCCGGTTCGTCACACATCAGCGGGACGCCCGCCGCGGTCTGAAGACCTGCCGCGGCAAACTTGCTGCCATTCTGGATATCGGGATCGTCTGTATAACAGACAACAACGCCCGGCGCTGCGAAGCCGGGTGCGGCGAGGCTTTTGAAGCCGTGTGATGCCAGCAGGGCACGAACCTTGTCGCCCAGTTCCTGCTGTTCGTCGCGGACCTTGTCGAAACCGTATTCTTCGGTTTCTTTCATCGATGCATGAAATTTCACAATCGCGTCGGTGGGCATCGTCGCGTGCTAGGCATGCCCGCCGCCTTCGTAAGCTTCCATGATCTGCATCCATTTTTTCAGATCGGCCGCAAAGCTGGAACTCGTGGTGTCGTCAATGCGGGTCCGTGCAAGCTCGCTCATCATCACCAGGGCAGAACACGGAGACGCGCTCCAACCCTTTTGCGGTGCGCTGATCAGGACATCAACACCGGATTTTTCCATATCGACCCAGATCGTGCCGGAAGCGACACAATCCAGAACAAACAAACCACCCACCGCGTGGACGGCATCGGCGACACCGCGCATGTAATCGTCCGGCAAAATCATGCCCGATGCAGTTTCAACATGCGGCGCAAAGACCACATCCGGCTTTTCAGCGGCAATTGCAGCGACGATTTCATCAAGCGGGACGGGTGCGAAAGATGCCTGGCTGCCCGTTTCGATAGGCTTCGCCTTCAGAACGATTTCCTCGGACGGGATACCGCCGGCTTCGAAAATCTGCGACCAGCGGAAACTGAACCAGCCGTTACGGATAACCATCACGTGTTCATCGGTGGCGAACTGCCGCGCGACGGACTCCATACCGAACGTGCCACTGCCAGGGACCAACACCACACTGTGGGCGCTGTAAACCCCTTTCAGCATACGACCGATGTCGCGCATCACATCACCGAAGCGCTTGGACATGTGATTAAGTGAACGATCAGTATAGACAACTGAGTACTCTAGAAGCCCATCTGGATCAATATTGGGTAGCAAGCCAGGCATTTATTTCTCCAATCAAAAAGGAGAATAATACAACAAGTTGGCTAAAGTGTTTTTATTTAATCAGAAATAAATAATGAGTCAATCTTTTCCTTACTTGGACTAAAGATCACTCCTTTTTCTGTAATTATTCCAGTCACTAGATCTGCAGGAGTTACATCAAACGCTGGATTTCGAACTGAAATACCTTCTGCTGCCCATTGATTATCTTGATAGCCCGTTACTTCAGATATCGGTCTTTCTTCAATTGGTATATCTTCCCCACTAGATATTGAGCGGTCAATCGTGGAGAGCGGGCAAGCAACATAAAAAGGTATATTATGTCTTTTTGCCAAAACTGCAACCATGTAAGTGCCAATCTTATTCGCTACATCACCATTTCCTGCAACTCTATCTGTACCTACCACAATTGCATCAACTTCACCAGTACTCATCAAGTGTCCAGACATATTATCTGAGATCAATGTAACCGGAATACCTTCTTGGACCATCTCCCATGCGGTTAATCTTGCTCCTTGAAGAAAGGGGCGAGTCTCGTCGGCAATCACTGTAATATTTTTACCCATTTCTACTGCCGATCGAATCACTCCCAAAGCTGTACCATGGCCCGCTGTTGCAAGCGCTCCAGCATTACAATGAGTGAGAACATTAGAACCATTTGGCAATAACTCTGCGCCAAAACTACCCATTTTTCGATTAGTTTTTATATCTTCAGCTAAAATCTTATGAGCTGAATTAAGTAATATGTCTGCAAGAATATTTGGCTCCTCGTTTTGGTTTTCTTTGATTAGTTTTTGCATTTTATCTACAGCCCAAAACAAATTGATAGCAGTTGGTCGACTTTCAAGAAGAATAGTGCATGCCTCATTAAGTCGTTTTACAAAATCTGTTTTATTTAGGTTTTGTGCACTCAAGGCTTCTAGAGCGACACCGTAGGCAGCAGCACAACCTATAGCTGGAGCACCTCGAACAACCATCGTCCTTATTCCTTCTGCGACTAATTTCGCATTAGTGTATGAAATATATTTAAATTCTGAAGGAAGAATTCTTTGGTCAATCATCTCTAGATGATCATCAACCCATCTCAGGGTCTCAATACTATTTTCATTCATTTAATCACCCTCAAACTCACATAAAGAAAAAACATTCTGACCCATTGACTCTAATTTCCTACTCCCACCAATGTCAGGTAAATCGATTATAAAACAACACTCCAGCACCTCGCCTTTCATCTTTTGAACGAGCTTAACAGCAGCTTCAACTGTGCCTCCTGTCGCTATTAAATCATCGACAATCAAAACTCTTTCACCTTCCTTAATTGCATCTATATGGATTTCAATTTGGTCACTGCCATACTCTAACTTATAATCTTGCTTAATAGTTTCAGCTGGCAATTTACCTGGTTTCCTTATCAGCACCAGACCAACATTAAGAAGATAAGCTAGAGGGGCGCCTATCAAAAAGCCTCTTGATTCAATAGAAGCAATTTTATCTATTTTCATATCTTTATATCGTTCTGCAAAAATATTAATGGCTTCACGCAAACCATCTGGGTCTTTGAATAAAGTTGTAATATCTCTAAACATAACACCATCAATTGGATAATTTTTAATTGTTCTAATTTTTGATTTAATAGACATTGGGTATTTTCTGATTTAATTAGTTTAATAAACGGCCGGCAACTGCTTCAAGTTTTTTAACAAGCTCCTTGTCACGATAATCTGGTGAGGTAATAATTGCATTTTCAAGACTAAATTTGCAGTCACATTGCCCACTCATTTCATCTGATGCTATAACTAAAGAAGAACCTTTAACTAGAGATTTTGCTTTATCAGCATTATCCATAAGCACCTTGATCATTGCCTCTACAGTGACATTATCGTGATCAGTATGCCAACAATCATAGTCTGTTACCATTGCTACTGAAACATAACATATTTCAGCTTCTTTAGCTAATTTAGCTTCTGGCATATTAGTCATACCTACTACATCACAACCCCAACTTCGATATAGCTCAGATTCGGCAATGGTTGAGAATTGAGGCCCCTCCATTGCTATGTATGTTCCTCCCCTCACAATCTCAATACCAAGATCTTTTGCAGAACTCTCAATATGACCTCCAAGTCTATTACAAACTGGGTGAGCCATAGAGACGTGGGCTACTAAGCCTTGACTAAAAAAACTTTTTTTCCTAGCAAATGTCCGATCAATAAATTGATCAACAATAACAAACATCCCTGGCTTAAGATCCTCTCTCAATGAACCTACTGCACTAACTGATATAATTTCTGTTACCCCAGCTCTCTTTAGAGCATCAATATTTGCTCGATAATTAATCTCTGAAGGAGGAATAAGATGTCCTCTACCATGTCTTGGCAAAAATACTAGTTGATGTCCACCAAGTTCACCAAATAATAGCTCATCTGATGGTTTACCAAAAGAGGATTTTACTTTGTCCCAATGCTTATTTTGGAGTCCTTCTATCTCATAAACACCACTTCCACCAATGATTCCAAGAACAGGTTTTAAATTACTCATAATTTCATCCTTAGCTCAATAACTTAAATGACTCTTTCATTGCCACCATCAACAGGAATTTGGGCTGCGGTCGTTTTAGAAAAAAGCTTTCCACACATTTCTGCCGCAAGTTCAGACACATCATTACTATTTATCTCAACACCCAGGATATTATTTGTCTTATACTCTTGGACGCTAAGTCCATAATGATTAGCCCTTGATTCTAAAACTTCATCTGTCCAAATACCAGTATCAAAAACAGCATTAGGGTGAAGCGTATTAAGACGAATGCCATACTCACCCCACTCCATAGATAAAACTCTCATAAGCTGGTTTAGCGCAGCTTTTGATGCAGAATATGCAGCTGCTCCTGGGCCAGGTGCTGAAACATTCTTTGAGCCAATAATTACCACTCTACCTTTACTTGGAGAAAATCTTAATAAAGGAAATAATTCTCGGAGTAAATTTAAATTTGCATCAAGATTGATCGAGAAAACTTTATTCCACTCCTTTAAATCTAAATCTTTAACTTTTTTTCCTTCTGGGAAAACGCCTGCATTTAAAACAATCATATCAACCCCACCAAAATGGCGCACACCCATTTCAATTGAGTCCTTTGTGGAAATCTCATTCGTTAAATCACAGACTAGTCCTAAATAATTTTGATGCTTAATAACGGTTTCAATTGAGTTCGAAATATCTAAAGCGATAACGGCAGCACCCCTACTGAGGAAAGATTCGACGCATGACTTTCCAATGCCAGAAGCAGCGCCTGTGATTAATACTACCTCTCCTTCAAACTCTAGAGAATTGGTATTTTTTAAAAGTTTAGCCTGCTCAAGGTCCCAATACTCCAAATCAAATATATCCTTGGCAGGAAGAGCCTTAAAGCCTCCTAAAATTTCTGCTCTTAGAATACTTTGAATAGTATGTTCATAAATGTCAGAAATAATGCCTATCTCTTTCATATTCTTTCCAATACTGCATAGACCGAATTCTTTATCTAAAATAACCCTTGGTGCTTGATCAAGTATCCTCTTTCTTTCTTTTGCGCTAGGCTCATTAGATTCAAAATATGAAACATACTCTTCCTTATATTTATCAATATTTCGTCCTATCATTGGTATACGTTTTGTTCGTATGACATGGTCTGGAGTTAATGGTCCTCTTGTTGCGATACTTTGAATATCCTTTCTGTTTGAGAAGTTAAATCCTGATTTGCTATTTGTAAGATTTAACAGCATTGGCTTACCTGCAGTCAGAGATACTTGTTGCCTTAATTCTGCAATTTCTTGACTCATTTGACTTTCAATAAAAGGAATTTCAGATATTTTTATATCCCAAGCATTTTGACTGATAAGATATTTTTCAGCTTCACTTACAAGACTAATCATTCGATCATAAGATTCTTTTGCATTTTCTCCAAAAGAAAATATCCCATGATTCATCAAAATCATCCCTTCTGTTTTATCTGAAGATTGCTTAGAGAAAATTTTAACAACTTCTTTAGCTAAATCAAATCCCGGCATAACATAAGGAATAATAACAACTCGATCACCGTAAATTTCTCTTATTCGCTCCTCTCCAGTCAGAGTATTTGTTATTGTCACAACAGCATCAGCATGAGTATGATCAACAAATTTAAATGGAAGGGCAGCATGTAAAATCGTCTCAACAGATGGAGATGGAGAAGATGCATTCGTTAATTGGGTTTTTAATTCATTAACCATTTGGGGGTCTGATAGAGAATCTAATCTCGACAAATTAAGCATGTGATCCATTCGGACTGGCGAAAATCCTGCTTTCTCAATAAATTCAAGATCCCAGCCGCTCCCTTTTACATAAAGAATCTCTTCTTCAAGGCTTAATATATTTTTTTCAATTATTTTGACTGAAGTATTTCCACCCCCATGCAGCACCAAGGAAGAATCTCGGCCAAGAAGTCTGGAAGTGTATACACGAAGCGCTAAATCATCATCGTAATTTTTAGCTTCTATATCAGACCATAAATTTTGCATTAAATATACTGAACTTCAAGAATTTCATAAAGAATATCACCTTTGGGAGCTTTGACAGTTACTTCATCACCCTCCTCATTTCCCATCAATGCCTTTGCAATTGGAGAATGACATGAAATTTTACCCTGACCAATATCTGCC
>ENA-OWPI01004896-OWPI01004896.1-marine-metagenome-genome-assembly--contig:-NODE-4896-length-10462-cov-2.472508_pt1 | contig 10462 bp, 7 predicted proteins | sample MGYA00238138_ERZ651775 | MGnify/ENA primary metagenome ERZ651775 (study PRJEB26906, sample SAMN06265043) | marine metagenome | isolation source: Helgoland LTER site | place: Germany:Helgoland, sampling...
CGTACCGCGGCGCGAGGTTCGACATCGCGTTCGGGACCGAGGTTGCGGCCAACTCGGGTACGAATGCCCAGCTCAGCGTGACGCTGAGCAGCCGCTCGCCGGGCGGAAGCGGCTTCGTCGTTTCCAACGAGGAGACCGGCGAGGCCGTGGCGCTGGCTCAGCATCGTGGCGAACGCGGTGATTGAGAAGAGCTGCGGTGTCGACGGCGGTTGGGAAACGGTGTTACGTTTAGTCGGCGAAAGGAGCGCGCGAGGGGACGTGTCGGGTCGATCTTAAACCCGGCGCGACGTTTTAACGATGTATCAGTACATGCATAAGTCGAGCCGGGGCGTCGATTGGAACGTCGAGCGAGCGTGGGGGGTGCGACGCGGGGGTAACCACCCGACGATCGCGCGGTGCCTCTTTTTGTCGTCCAACTCTCGGCGCGCGTTCGACATGGACGTGGGGGGGCGCGGACGGGGCACTCACGCATTGCACGGCGATCAGGCGGAACTTGGGCGAGTTCGTCACGGTGGGGTCAAAGTCGTCCATGTCGGCGACGGCTTCGGGCGCTCGGGCGAACGCTCGTCTCTGTGTGCGTTCGGCACGCGGCCCGGACAATTTTCCCACGCGGAAGAGAAAAAACGGCAATCCGATTCTCGCCAAACTGCCAGACTGGCCTCGGAATTCCCGCTTGACCGTGGCTGAAAAAGCCCAATGAGTGCGTCACGGGATTCAGTCCTCCCCGTCCCGCAGCGATAGGCGGCGCCTCGAACACGTTCGTGCGCTCGTTTGCGGTGGTGACGGGGGAAAAGGATTCATTAAATAAAGGGGCAGGGGTGCCGCTTTATTGGAGGGTTTCCGCGGATACGTGGGACCATTTCCGGGGGGGGGTGAAAAGCGGGAAAATGGGAGGATACCGCGGAAATGGGAGCACGATGCTCGACAAGAACGTCGAGCGACTGCTCTCGGAACCGTGGGGCGCGGCTCAGGCCGGAGTTCAGTACAACAAGGAGGTCCTCGGGTCTCTTTGCGAGCAGTTCTCCCGGCTCGAGCCCCAGGCTCGCCGAGGGGCCCTTCAGGGCACCCTCTTCATGAGGAAAGGTCAGCGCGACTCTTTGAAGAATGAGGTCCGGACTCTCGTAGATCTCGCGACCGACGACAAAGACCAGTGGGTGAGCTTGATCGCACGGGCTCTGGGTGGCCTAAGGGAGAGATTCGACCTTCAGCAGCTTCAGCAGGACGTTCCTGCGGTGAGTTACTAGGCCAATTGCGCCCCTCCGCGGTAGCAAAAAAACCCTACCTCCTTCGTGGCAGCAGGACCTGGCTTGATTTTTCGAACCCGAATGAGAGCTGAACAGTCCAACCATTTCTTCCTCCTTTCTCGCAAAGGTTGCCGACGCCGTCGCGTCGATTAGGGACAAGATTCAGGTGGATGGAACGCCGGACAGTTACCGACCTATGGAGGTGAATGCCTGACAATCCTCGCTTTCATTCTTTCGAAAATCTCTCGCCCCCCCAAGCTCGTCGTCGGGTCGCTTTGCACGCACGATAGTCGCCCCCATTGTAGCATCTCTTTCCTCCACGATGGTTCCTCAACCGCGGTATTCCCCACGCCCCGCGCGTGAACAGGAAATGTACCTCTCCCCGCGGCTGCTCGCCGCGGCGGGGGCGCCTCCGTGCGAGGCATCCGCTCCGACCCACGGGCACTTCACGCCGAGGGCTCGAAGGGAGCCAAAGAAGAGGTTCGCCGGCACGGCGACCGCCAGTGTCGCGCCCAAGACCACCGTTCAGGCCAGTCGCCCCGCGTCCACGTCCATGTTCGCGCCGCCCAGCCGCAAGCCGGCTGTGTCGTTTCTCCGGGACACGGGTCCGAGCTCGAAGAAGACGGGTGCGGCGTCGGCCAAGTCATTTTTGTCCCGCGGCAGGGACACCGGGACGAAGACCATGATGATCGACGTGAACGAGGCGGCGGCCCTCGGCCAGGTCATGGGCGAGGACCTCAACAAGGCTCAGCGTGAGCTCGAGAAGAAGGAGGAGCAGGAGGCTCGCGAGCAGGCGAGGGAGCGCGAGCGGGTGGAGCGCGAGCAGAAGAAGAAGCTCGAGCAGGAGCAGAAAAAGCTCCGCATCCAAAAGATGATGGAGGAGCGCGAAAATAAGAAAAAGCTCGAGCTCGAACGCAAGCGCGCCCGCGACGAGGAACTCGCCAAGCGTAAGGATGACGCCAAGCGCCCGAGAACCGAAGCTCCCTCGCGCGACGAGGTTTCAACGCCATCGCCTCACGAGTCGGATCCCATCCACACAGTGATTTGAGTCCGCAAACATTCATTCATTTACGGGGAAAGGTTAAACCGGTGTATGTACAAGGTGTAGGGAAAACAGTTTACAGTAGACAGGGAAGGGGAATTCATAGAAGCAGCAGTAGAAGACAAAAGCTCCCGGCGGGAGCACCAAAAAAATAGGATATAGGAGAAAACTGGGGTTCCGCCCCAACAACAAAAACAGGTTTAGGACTGTCACATTTGGAATTGATGATTATTCAAATCACACGAATACTAGTGCTATCGTCTCGTACTGTCGTCTCGACCGGCTCTCCTGCCTCGCTTCAGCGCGGACATCACGGGTCGCTCCACCAAAAGGTACATGCCGGCGGCGAGAAAGAACGAAAATGCCGCGTTGAGCATCGCGTGCGCCGTCATGTACCTCCATCCGAAGTGATAGCTGCTCGTCGCGGTGCCGGCGAACCACTTGATGACCACCGGGTGCATCAGGTACGTCCCGAACGTGAGCCTGGCGAACGGTATCCACCCCGGGTGCGCCAGGAACGCGTTGAGACCTTCGAGCCGTCCCGCCCCGCACAACGTGGCGACGACACCGAGACCGGCGGCCCACACCGGTCGACACGCGGTGATGAACGTCGCGTTGACCCACGGAGACCAGCTTTCGGGGTCCCGGTAGTCGGAAAGTGGCGCAAACACGCACGCGAACAGAGCGACGATCGCCGCGGCACCCCATGTTTTGACCGCCGAGCGGTTGAGGACAGGCCGGGTGGAAGGGTCGGACACCCACCGCTCGTTGACGAAACCAAACGCCATTCCAACCAGGTGAGCAGGGACCCTCGTGTACGGCTTGCTGTAGGCGTAGTAGGTGTAGTCCCGCCACGATTTACCGAACACGTAGCAACCTAGGTCGTAGTGTACCACCAGCCAAAACTGCGAGAGAAGAGAGAAAGAAATGTCAGGGAGGTTCGCAAGATTTGAAGTGTTGCCAACAAAAAGCGGATCCGCACGACGCTCATTGACCTTGTCTCAGCACGGAGAGTGCCTCTTACGTTCCACCAGCGGCCGACCTCCGAGAGAGGTGGTTGCTTGGCGGCGGAAGTCACCTCTTAGATAAGATCAAGTAATTTGGTAATCATCGCGTAGGACGGACCCGCGGGTAAGTGAGAACAGGCGGGAGTGAACGCACCGTGAGTGCGGAGGATGCCACCGCCGCGGCTATCATCACCGTCCACATGACTTTAGGACGGTGGTGGTGCAGCAAGAGCAGGGCGGGAGAGAGAATGAAGAAGATCATGTCGCAGCCGAGGTACCAGCTCCACCCCATGCACACCTGGTCACTGTCAAAGGGAACAAAGTTGTGGAGGTACACGAGGGACGTCACCCAACTCGCGTTGTCGCACCGCCGGAAGACGGAGTGCTGAAACCTCACGAAGAAGGGTCCATCGCCGATCCTGGACACGATCTGCGAGTAGAAGACCATCGTGAAGGCGAAGGCCGGGGTTATCCTGAGGTATCGGTGCAGCACCATCGCCCCGTACGGTATCTTCCCGCCCCTTTTCTCCAGGTCCCTCACGCCGAGGTACGCAACGAGGAACCCTCCCAGAAAGAAAAACGTGTCCACCGCGATCTGCCCGCCGATCACGGTCATGAACCAGACCTGGGACCTGGCGCCAAACTTCGCCACTAGATCCTCCGGGTTGTCGAAGCCGTTGATGGGCGCGGGCATCATCATCGTGTGTCCCAACACGATCCATACCATGGACAGAACCCTCATGCCGTTGAGACAATCCGTCGGCGACGGCTCGGCGGGCGCCGCCACCAGCTTTGGCCAGTTCCTTCGAATAGAAAACATCTTCATCCCCTCCGCTACCTTGCTCGGGACTCGATGTTGACTGTCCCGCTCCCCGTCTTCCCCGGCGTCGACGAGCTCCTCGGCCTCATCTTCGTCAACCTCCTCGTCGCCGCCGCCGTCAACCGCCTCCCCTCCCGCGTCCCGCAACAGCGGCTCCGACGTCGTCCCATCACGCTCGTCCCACCCGGTCGTCTCCAACGCGTCCAGCACGGTCCCGACGATCGCTACGATGAGCAGAACGACGGTGAGCACCAAACAGAACGCCGCCCAGCCCGACTTTGCGTTGTCAAAGAACCCGACGCGTTCCTCCGCCGACGACGTCACCGACACCCGCACCGAGTCGGACCCGCCGAGCGAGAAGGGTCCGACGGTCACGCCGGCTCCATCCCCGTCGCCCGCTAACTCGCTCGCCATGTCCGCCGCGGCGTCCATGACGGCGATGACCGCGCGATACTCCCTGCAGTGCGCGGCAGCCGCCGCGTCAACCTCCGCTCTCGCGCAGAAGCTCGTTCCGAACGGACGAAGCATCGCTTCCGCCTTTGCGACCGCCTCTTCGGTGTTGTTCGCGATGGCCCCGGCGGAGATTCCGTCACCCGACTTGGCGCCGATTAAACTCTCCACGTCCGCCTTGCGACACGCCGCCGGAAGGCACAACCCGAGCTCGGCGACCGGTACGTCCCTCCCGTCGATGTGCCACGACAGCGTGAAGTATCCAGCCCCTTCCGTGTTGACGCAGGTGGTGTAGTGACCGGCGTCGTAGGGAAGGGACGATCCCGACGCGTACGCCATCCGTGCCAGAGGTCGACGAACCATCGGAAGGTGCGAGCTCGCGTTTGATGACAGCGCGCCGCAGCACGCCTCGTTGATGCCGGGGAAGACCGCCGCGCAATCGACGGGGGCGCTCGACGGAACGGCGGACGTTCCTTCCGACCCGTCACCCCCTTGGGCCGATCCGAGGATAACGAAGAGGACCACGAGAGAGCGCCACATCGTGACGATCGCCTCGTGGCGTGACCGGACCCGCCGGCCCAGTCGCCGGCGCTGAGCGTTGTGTGGGGACAAACCTTCGCAATTATAAGAGTCTTATCATTCTGGGCGAGTTCAGTCGAGGTGTGTTTATTAAGCGGCTGCCTTATTACAATTTGGATGTCGTCAGTCACTCCTTGAGGTACATCTTGGACATGTCTCCCACGGCGTGTTCCAGCGCGTCCGCCCCCGCCGCGTCGACTGTCTGCTTGGCCTTCATGGCGGACTGCATCACCGCGTGGTGGGCCTTGAGGGCGTCGACGTAGTCCTCGGGCTTGGAGAACACCTCGGGCTTGACCCTCTGGCACAGCGCGTACTCGCTCATGATCTTGATGATCTTTCCGCAGTGCTCCTCCTTGGTCATGACCCAGCGGGTCATCTGGTTGAAGTTCTGCGCGCTGCCACCAGCGGCGTGGAGCTCGTTGATCTGGACCATGGCCTTGCGGATGGTGGCGCACGCCTCCTTGACCTCGGCGACCATGGCGGGGTCGTCGAAGATGCCGCAGGGGACCTGGCAGTGGCCGCCGCGGAGGCGGAGCACGAGGTGGAGGGTGGACTCCTTCTGGATGTTGTAGTCCGCGAGGGTGCGGCCATCTTCGAGCTGCTTGCCCGCGAAGATCAGGCGCTGCTGGTCGGGGGGAATGCCCTCCTTGTCCTGGATCTTGGCCTTGACGTTGTCGATGGTGTCGGAAGACTCCACCTCGAGGGTGATGGTCTTGCCGGTGACTGAGAAGAGAAAAGGGACGGAGGCGCGCGGTGAGCGAAGGCTAGATCGCGTTGTTTAATTACGCAATCGGGGGTGACGAGGATCGAAAAGCGAACGAACCGTCGGGAGGACGACGCGGAGGTCGCGGTATCGCGCGGGAGGGGCGGGGTTCACGATGCGGGCGGGTACTGACGGGTCTTGACGAAAATTTGCATGGCTCTTGTGGCGAACAAAGGTGTGCTCGAGAAGTACTGACGACTCCTCGGTCCTCCGTGCACGTCACCAAGAAAAGGGGAAAAGTCCTCGGACTTCTCCATCCTTCCTCGGATTCCTCGAAATTCGTTTCGGCCGCGAATTTCCTTGCCTAACCGTGAGTCATGTACGATTGTTTCCATGATTCTCGTTGAAGCACTATTTGTTTAACTCTTATTTCCCGTTACTGCTCATCACACAGAAAAGGCGGCTCTTGAGAATAACTTGAGAAGAACTCTCAGCCAGCCGTTTGGCGACTGGCGTTCACCCCAAATCGAATCACGTTATGTTTTGGTGCGGCTCGAACCTCTCGGACAACGGCCTCTGGGTGACCCCGGAGAGCACTCGCGCGCGCGACCTAGGACGGGTTAGACGGCTCACGGCGTTCCGAGAGCTACCCGCACCTTCTCGGATAGCCACCGAGGGGTACTCGCACGCGCACGACCGGCGAGGTCGACGGACCGGGCCTCCGCGGGCGTCGGACCAGAACATTCCAACACCTTTGCTCCTGTCGTCAACGTTTTGGCGATGTCGCCTTGAAGGTAAACCGCGGGACATCGAGGAAATAACGGGATGAACGAGCCGATCAAGAGCGTCCGGGGCAATGGCCCCACGACGCTCCCGTCCCCGGAGGCCAAGCCCGAGACGCTCCTGCGGTTCTTCGACAGCGAACACTTCGACGAGTGGATCGCCATATCTTACCTGTGGAGGACGACGGACGAGTCGATGATAGAGCAGCTGTGCAGGCGCATGCTCGCGCTGCCGGACTCCGGGGTGAAGAGGTACCTGAGCCAGATCATCATGCTCCAGATCATCCGCCCCAGCGACGCGCTGAGGCAGACCATCGTCGACCTCTGCGGCCGCTCGCTCCGCCTCGCGACCAAGACGTGCTGGCTGCTGAACGCGGCCGCCGGGGACTCCGATGACCCGAGGCCCATACTGGAGCTGAGGGGCCAGTGCGAGCAGGCGGCGCTCGCGGGGAAGTGGGAGCCGCCGTTCAGGTGTCTGTCGCCCATGCTCGACAGGGCGCTGACCCTCGACGACCTCCCGATCAGCCCGCACAGGGCACGGAGGTCGCTGACGGCTCAGGAGGAGGCTTCGTCGTTTGGGTCGCCGACGTACTCGGGGGTGGGCCTGGACACGCCGCCGGGCTCGCCCAGCAGGCGCGCGCAGCTGTTCACACACGGGGACGGGCTCGGTAACACCGAGCAGGGATGGCTGGGCACGCCCGGGGGAGGCGTGGGCGGGGGGGCGCTCGAGACGCTCGGCAAGGCTCTGGACAAGATCAGGATCTTCGCAAAGGGGGGCGACGGCGAAGACGACGGAAGGCGCCGGCAGCAGGAGGCTGACGCGCAGCTCCGGGGGGTGATGGCGAACGCGGAGCTCGCCAAGGAGCAACTGGAGCAGCGGAGGGACACGTTCATCTCGACCCTCAAGCTCGCGGAGGATCTGTGCGGCCTCTCGGTGCAGCTGTCGCGGCAGCCGCAGGAGGGTCGCCAAGGGTCTCTCCGCGCGGGCATCAGACGAGTCAGCGACGGGCTGGTGGACGGGCACCCGAAGGGCACGGGGGTGATGTTCCCGATGGGGAACGACGTGGCGCGCGTCGTGCGGCTGCCCGCGGAGGAGGCTGTCTTGCTCAACTCCAGAGAGAAGGCTCCCTACCTCGTCTTCCTCGAGGTGATCCACGCCGACGACGACGACACCGCCAGTGTTCCGTCATCCGGACCGGCTTCGTTCAGTTCCACGCGGGACTCGCCCTCGTCGACGCTGCCGGAGGTTATGGGTATACCCATAGGGGTCCACGGCCTGGGTAAACCGCCCGTGCCGGTGCCGTCCACGTCACCCGCGCCGGTGCCGCCCCTGCATCCCGGTCTCCCAGTCACCGGAGTGGGCCGGCCGCACCACGTCCGAAGCAAGAGCGGCTCGCTGGCCAGCTTCTCGGATCTGACCTCCTTGGGCGAGATTGACGAGCTCAGCGCCGACCACAGGCCCACGCACGTCAGGCAACGGAGCCAGGACGCGACGACGATGACTCGCACGAAGACGCAACTACCCCCGCGCTCCCCGCCGTCCATGTCCCCCAAGGGTGTATCCCCCAACGGCGCGTCGTCTTCGGCTTTCACGTCCATCTTCAGCGGCAACGCGGCGAGTGTTAAACCGACGCACCTGAGGACCCCGTCCTACGAGAACATCTCCCGTAAGGTGGACCGGGTGTTGACGCAGGTGTACCGCGGTGACGAGCAGATCGTGCGCGTGTCCTTGGCGGTCATGTCGGAGAGGGGAGACTCGCAGAGCGGCGGGTCGCGAAGGACGCCCAGCGGCGGCGCCGGCCACTCCCGGTCGGGCAGCGGGGACTCCTCCGGTCGTTGGAACAGCGTCGCGTGGTTCTCGGGCAACGGCGGGACGAACAAGAGCGAGAACGGGGACACCGCTTCGACGGACGGGAGCGACGGCGCGGGCAGCGGGAACGGCAGTCCATCCATGGTGCCCAAGGGGAGCCACGTGCGGGTGACTCTCTTTGTGGAGAACCCGGCGCCGGGGCGGGTGGGACCTTCGAGACCGCCGTCGCACCAGCGTAAACCTTCCGATCTTGGCCTCGAGGAGATGGCCGAGGCGATCCATCACGAGATACACGCGCCGCTGGAGGCACTCGACGCCACCGCGGCCCCGCCCGCGCTGACGCCGAAGCGGCCCCAGTCGGCGGGTGCCATGACCATCACCCTCGATGACGGGCCCGGGTCCCCGACCACTCCGTCGATCCCGAGCCCGTGGAAGCGTAGCGCGGGCGGGTTGGGGGAGAAGTGGTGCGATAAGGTGGAGAGGGTTCGGTCGTCGAGCCCGTACGGTACACTCCCCGGGTGGTCCCTCAAGCCGGTCATCATCAAGGCTGGAGACAACTGCCGGCAGGAGCTCCTCGCGATTCAGCTCACGCGGCAGTTTCGCCAGATTTACCGCGAGTCCGGGCTGCCGCTCTGGATCCGTCCATTCGAGGTCATCGCGCAGAGCACCACGTCGGCGTTCATCGAGGCTGTCACCGACGCTCCGTCCATCCACGCCATCAAGAGCAGGGCGCCGCGGGGCACGAGCCTGAGGCAACACTTCGAGGCTAGGTTTGGCGCGCCCGGCCAGCCTCGGTTCAGGCAGGCGCAACGGAACTTCGTCGAGTCGCTCGCCGGGTACTCCATCCTGACGTACATCCTGCAGGTGAAGGACAGGCACAACGGCAACATCCTGCTGCACGACGACGGACACCTGATACACATCGACTTCAACTTCATGCTGTCCACGTCCCCCGGAGGTATAAACTTTGAGTCGTCCCCGTTCAAGCTCACGAGAGAATATCTCGAGGTGATGGACAGCGACGACACGGGCGCCGCCTCGGAAGCTTTCAACTACTACAAGGTGCTCTGCATTCAGGGCTACCTATCGGTTAGGAAGCACGCAGAGCGCATCGTGCAGCTGGTGGAGATGATGTCCGCGTCGGGGTGCCCCTGCTTCAAGGCTGGACCCAAGGTTTTACAGAACCTCAGGCGGCGGTTTAACATGGAGTGCACCGAGGAGCAGTGCGTCGAGATCATGCTCGGGCTGATATCCGACTCCATGGACGCGTGGTGCACCAGACAGTACGACTTTTACCAGCGCGTGCTGAACGGTATCCTCTAGATGTGACATTGTTTACGTGTTGAGATCATAGTTAACCACACGTGTGCCACTCGCCCAAACATCGAATTCCTCTGTTCCAGAAATGATCGTTTGGCAGTTTGAACACGACGCCCGAGTTTGCTGACTCGATTTCGTCCCTTGTCCGTCGGCGCGCCATAACGAGCCGCGCGCCTTCTTCGGGGAAGCGCACGAGTAAGAGACCCTCGAGGTTACTCCTTGAGGTGATCCGGCCGTAGCAGACGCGCACGGCGGCTCTAGAGGTCTCCAGAGGAAGCGAACAGGGTGGAGTGATCCGGCCTTTTGATCATGGTGCAACCCGTCATGATCGCCGGCCCGGTGGGCCTGGGGGTGCTGGTGCTGCAGAGGACCTTCCGACGCAAGAAGGGCGCTGAGGAGGACGGTAGGAGGGGAGAGGGCGAGGGCGACGGGACCTCCTTCGCGTGCGAGCGCGTGTGCGCCTCGGACAGGCTCATCAAGCGCCTGGGTTACCTCTCCAAGGATCCAACCCCGAACTCGTGCGTCACCGTGTGCGGCTCCTCGGGCATCGACGCGTGCACGGAGGCGTGCCAGCGCAGCGTGTGCAGCCTGCCCCACACCGTGCCGGCGTGGCAGGATCAGTGCAACAAGCGATGCACGCAGGAGTGCCTCCGCGGAAGGACCTAGACTCACAAATCGGGGTGTACTTTTTTGTATTGAATCGTA
>ENA-OWPI01004897-OWPI01004897.1-marine-metagenome-genome-assembly--contig:-NODE-4897-length-10460-cov-26.979197_pt1 | contig 10460 bp, 10 predicted proteins | sample MGYA00238138_ERZ651775 | MGnify/ENA primary metagenome ERZ651775 (study PRJEB26906, sample SAMN06265043) | marine metagenome | isolation source: Helgoland LTER site | place: Germany:Helgoland, sampling...
TTAAATGGGTTGCTCCGAAACCCTCTGATTTCTTGAATCGAACATTTTTAGGATATCATAGAGATAATGGTGATGTTGGTACCGAGAACAATTGGTTAATTATTCCTCTGGTTTTTTGTCAAAATAGGAATGTTGAAATTCTGAAAAAAACCATGTTAGATAAATTTGGTTACGAGAAGTCAGCTAAAGACACCTATTATTTAGATGATCTTATTCATAAATATAATTCTGGAGCCTCAGAAAATGAACTTCTGGAAGTAGATTTAATAAAAAGTAGTCAGAATAACAAAAATAAGCCCTTGTTTTCTAATGTTGACGGAATTTATTTTTTAACTCATGATGGAGGTTGTGGTGGGGCTACTTCTGATGCAGTTACACTCTGTAATTTGTTAGCAGGTTACATTAATAATCCAAATATTGCCGGGGCAACAGTTTTGAGTTTAGGTTGTCAACACGCTCAGATTAAACTTGTAGAAAAGGCATTAAAACGCATCGCTCCAAACATTAAAAAGCCAATTTACTTCTTAGAACAACAACAAAGCAAATCTGAACCAGAATTCTTGGCAGACGCAATAAAAAAAACATTTATTGGTTTGACTCAGGCAAATAAAGTTTCAAGAACTCCTGCGCCTTTAAGTAAATTAAAACTCGGCCTTGAATGTGGAGGCTCAGACGGGTTTTCTGGTATATCTGCCAATCCAACTTTAGGCTATGTTTCGGATATAATTGTTGGGCTTGGAGGCTCTGCAATACTTTCTGAATTTCCTGAGCTAAATGGCGTAGAACAAGAACTTATCAACCGATGTGTCGATATTGAAAAAGCAGAGAAGTTTGCCAAAATCATGGAGGCCTATAATACTAAAGCAACAGAATTTGGTGCAGGTTTTGATGCAAATCCATCTCCTGGAAATATAAAAGATGGGCTTATTACAGATGCTATAAAGTCTGCTGGTGCCGCAAAAAAAGGAGGTACCTCGCCAGTGGTTGATGTTTTGGATTACACAGAACAATTAATAAAGCCTGGTTTAAATTTATTATGTACTCCTGGCAATGATGTAGAATCTACCACAGGCCTAGCGGGTTCAGGCGCTAATTTAATTTTATTTACAAATTAATTTTGCATGATACATTTTTAACAATAATTATACTTATCAATCTTTATTGCCGAATAATTAGTAATCAAATTTATATTAAAATAAAAATCAAATTCTATATTCAATTTTTGTTTTCGATTTATTTCTTCACTCTATTTCTTTTAATTATTCTATTTTTGGAGTTGAAATAGTGTCGAAAATTTGCTATTCCTCCTGGATGGATGTTATTTTCTCATCGTTATCTAGAGTTTTCTCGCGTTAGCTATAACCAGTTCTATCTTGGAACCATTGCTCGCCGAGGAGATCCATACGGGCACGTGTTTTGGTATCTTTCATTTTCTATATTAGTCCTTTAATAATTTTTTAGTTTACTTATTTCACTTTTTGGTTAAGATCTTAATTTTCATTATTTAATATCTTCCCAAACATACATCATCCACACAAATAAATTGTGATGAATTTTTCAATATTTCTTTGTCTGTAAATCCTTCCCATTTAGGTCTAGATTTTAGATGATAAGAGAGATTTCCAGCTTTCCATTCATCTCCAGTTAGAAATTCAATTTCTTTGTCAAAATCTTGGTTCCAAATTATTTGAGCTTTAGCTGCAATCTCTTTTCCTGGATAATCAGTTCTTTTATCTGTTTGAGAAATAGAAACATAAGAATAAAGAACTGGTGATAAAAAAAAGAAAAATAAAAATACATAAATAAATGAATTAATCTTTTTTAGATTTATTTGAGACTGTAGCAAATAAACGATAAGTACTCCAAAAAATAAATAAAATGGAGTCATCCACATTGTTCTAATCTTAGAACCTGTAAACACTGAGGTTAAAAACATTAGTATGATTGGAAGAATATTAATCACTAACAAAAAAAGTAATTTTTTATCTTTAAAATCAATTCTAAATTTGATTTTTTTTACTAACAGCCAAACTAAAATTAAGAATGGAATTAGTATTCCAATTTGCTTTATTAAAAAGATTAATGGAAATTTTATATGATCAATTAAACCAGATTGCTCCAATCCAGTTCTAGCAAGTCCATAAGTTATAGTAATAAACTCATTATTATTTAGCCAAATCAGATGGGGAACTAATATAATTAGAAATACCTCAAGAGTTATTAGATACTTGAAATCAAATTTTCTATCCTTCTTAATGAATATTAAATAAATAAACAAAAGATCAATTGAAGCTAATAGATAAACAAATAAATACTTTGATAAAAAACCAAATGCTGCAAACAATCCTACTAAAAAACAATCAGAAAATTTTATTTCTTTACTGGTATAAATTTTCCACGAAAAATATACCGTTAGCGACCAAAATGGAAGCTGGCAAACATTTACGTTAAATTCAGGAGTAGTAAAATTATAAAAATAAATAGCTTCGATTAGTAAAACTGAGATTAAACTTAACAAATCATTTTTTAAAAATTCTTGAGAGAATTTAAATACATAATAAAAAGAAATAATTACAAATATTTGACTAAGTAAATAGTAAGCCCAATCTTGTGCTCCAAAGATTTGAAAAAAAACTTCTGGAAAAAAAGCACTCATTGGTGGATGCTTGTTAAATCCCCAATCTAAATTACTTCCCCAAGCTAAAGCTTCAATAGTATCTAGTGGTAAATTTTGATTAGTTAGTGATGGAATTAAAGTCCAGAATATAAGATGAGCTGTAACAAAAATATAAAAAATATTATTTATATTTCTATTGTTATTGGTCATTTATAAATATTTATAACAATTCAGCTTGCTTGACACCCCTAATTTGCTGAATATACTCCGAAAATTCAAATTTAAACTATGCCAAAGACTACTAAAGTTAAAAAAAAAGTTTCAAAACCAAAAGCCAAAGTTGTAAAGCCTAAGTCTAAAGCTGTAGCAAAACCAAAAGCTGCTGCTAAAGCTCCTATTAAAATATCTAAAACTTACGTTCCAAAAGACACTGAAAAATATATGTGTGAAAAACATAAAGTGTTTTTTAGAATGAGATTAACAGAGTGGAAAAAAGATTTAGTTAAAGCTAATAATGAGGCACTTTACTTCGGGAGTATGGACGACAATAGTATTTCTGCAGATGTCGTTGATCAAGCAAGTTCGTACACTGATAAAAATGTTGAAATGAAAGCTATTAATAGACAAATCAAATTAATATCAGAAATTGATAAAGCGTTAGCTAGAATTAGAGAAGACACTTATGGATACTGCTTAGATACCGCAGAACCAATTGGACTAAAAAGATTAATTGCAAGACCTGTTGCTAAATACACTATTGCTGCTCAAGAAAAGCATGAAAAAATGGAAAAAGTTCATGCAGATGATTAATCTAAAATAACTAATTAATTGGCGTCAAGAACTGCATGTAAAAATTGCTTAGTTCTTTCATTTTGTGGATCATCAAATAATTTTTCTGGTGGACCTTGTTCAAAAATTCTACCTTCATTAAAAAAACAAACCCTATCTGAGATCTCTCTAGCAAATCCCATCTGATGGGTTACCATTATCATTGTTAAGCTATGCTCTTTATTAAGAGATCTAATGACGTTTAAAACTTCTCCAACAACTTCAGGATCTAGTGCAGAAGTAATTTCATCTAAAAGCATTACCTTAGGTCTCATTGCAAGTGCTCTAGCAATTGCAACACGTTGTTGCTGACCACCAGATAATCTGCTTGGATGCTGATCTTTCTTGTCCGTTAAACCAACTAATTCTAATAATTCTAAAGCTCTTTCTTCAGCTTCTTCTTTTTTCATACCCAAAACTTCAATTGGAGCTTCAATACAATTCTGTAATGCAGTCATATGTGGAAATAAGTTAAATTGTTGAAACACCATTCCAATTTTAGATCTTCTTTCTCTTAAATACTTTTCGCTGGCCTCAATTAAACTGCCATCTTTATCCATGTGAGTTAAAGGTTCTCCATCAAGATGGATTACCCCTTGATTTATTTTCTCAAGTGTCATTAGTACTCGAAGAACTGTTGTTTTACCTGAGCCAGATGGGCCTATGATTGAAACCATCTCATTTTTTTTAATTTCTAAATTTAATTTATCTAAAACAACTAAATCACCATATTGTTTTGTGACATCTGAAAATTTTACAATTATTTCTGAAGATTCTTTTTCCATAAATTAAAGCTGTTCTTTTTTAATTTTTCCTTGAGCTAGATTAACATTTTTTTCAATTTTTCTAATCCAAATTGCAGCTGGAATAGATAGAATTAAAAATATGATACCAACTATAGTATATGGCTCTAAATAACGGTAGTGATATCCACCAACTGCTGTTGCTGCATGAAATAATTCTGCAACCCCGATGGTTGAAAGTAATGGTGTGTCTTTAAAAATCCCTACTAAGTAATTTCCCATTCCTGGAATAGCTATTGGAAATGCCTGAGGAAGAACAATTTTTCTGTAGGTATAAAAAGTTGAGAAATTTAAAGCTCTGCATGCTTCCCATTGTGTTCTGGGCACTCCTTCAAGTGCACCTCTATACACTTCAGATAAATATGTTCCAAAATGAAGACCAATTGTAATCATTCCACATACCCAAGCAGATAATGTAATTCCAAATTGAGGAAGTACAAAATAGACAAAGAATAACTGAATAAGTAGAGGTGTTGATCTAATAAATTCAACAATTTCTCTGTTGATCACATTAACTAATTTAATTGGAGTTCTTTGACCTAATAAAAATAATAAGCCTACGATTGCAGCAATTGCGTAACCAATTCCTGCAGCCAAAATTGTATTTAAAGTTGCCAATAACATTTGAGGTAATATCTCAATTGCGAAATCCCATCTCCATTCTGCATTCATATTATTTTATTTCCTTTCCAACTTTTCTTGCAGCAACAACCTCTAACCATCGTAGAAATGGGACAAGAAAAAATCTTGAGATAATATAATAGATTAAAAGTGCAGTGCCAAAACATTGTGCAGAAAGCCATGTAATTGCATTTATTTGTTTGGCCTCAAAAGTTAAATCAACAACAGTCACTAGTGCCACCAACGCTGTTGCCTTTAAAAGTTCTACAGTTAAATTTGCAGCTGGAGGCAAAATGATTGGAAAAATTTGAGGTATAATTATATTTTTCATTCTTTTAGTAGGTGTAAAATTAAGAGCAAAAGCAGCTTCCCATTGACCTTTTGGAACTGCTAAAATTCCACCTCTAACAATTTCTGCTCCATAAGCACCAAAATTCATTCCAATTGCAACTACTCCTGCGGTAAATGCTTCTAGCGATATGCCAAAGAAAGGTAGCACATAATAAAACCAAAACAATTGAACGAGTAGTGATGTACCTCTAAAAAATTCTATATAAACTGTAGCCGTACCTTGAATAATTGGATTTTTTGATATTCTCATCAAACCAAAAATAATTGAAATAATTACATAAAGAATAGTTGCACAAATTAATACTTTAACTGTAGTTACAGTTCCTAGTAACATTGTCGGACCATGTTCAGATAAAAATGCTAGATATGACAATTTAAAACCTATTATAAAGTTTAAAAAAAATCAGGCGATTTTACTTATCGCCTGATTAAATATTTTTTTAAGTATTATTTAGTTGAACAAGCCCACTCAGTACTCATTGAAGGAGGAGGTAATTGAGCTTTATCATACCCGTATTTACCAGCTCTTTCCAACATCTTAGCAGGGTTAGCCATAACTTTTGCTAATGCTTTGTTAAAGTTATCTCTAAATTCAACATCAGTTTTTCTAAAACCAATACCAACTACATTTAAAGTTTCTTTAGGCATTAATTTAGGATCTGTTACTTCAAATGCACCACCTGTTTTTTCTTCATGCTCTTTAGCACCAAAGAAAGTTTGTACAGCAACATCTGCTCTTCCAGCTTTCATAGCAGCTAGAATTCCAACTTCACCTTCAACTAACATCATTTGACTTTCTGGAACACCATATTTCTTAGCAGCCTCAACTGTGTTGAAACCAGCACCAGTTACAAGTTTTGCACCAGTACTAATAACATCTGCATAGTTATTAATGTTTTTTGGATTTCCTTTTGGCACTAACATTGCATCGCCAAACACACCAATTGGGTCTGAAAAATTCATGTTCGCACATCTACTTTTTAAAATGTACATACCACCAGTTACCATGTCTGATCTATTAGCATTAATTCCTGGAATTAATCCTGACCATTCAAAAACCTTAGTTTCATGCTCTGTTATTCCCATTTCTTCAAGAACTGTTAAAGCAATCATGTTAACAAACCCTAATGCTTCACCATTATCTCCAGCGTAAGCCCACGGCACTGCTGTACCAAAACCAAGTCTTAACTTATGACCATCTTTTAGTCTGTCAGTTAATGTTGCTGCATTAACTGATGAAATACTAAAAAGAATCACAAGAAAAACTGAAATCGATTTGATTAATTTATTCATTATCTCTCCTCTTTTTTTGATTTAATAAAAATTAAGTTAACAAGATTTATAAGTGTGTGCAAATTTTTTAAGTAACAGCTCAACTATGGGTTGAGTGTTTTTAAGAACATAAATTAAAAAAATTCGATAAAAACTTACTGCCATTATGATCATAAGAGTATTTACTCTTATAATTTTTTTCTTTTGAGCCGTAATAAATATCCCAAGATTGTTTTCTAGACTCTGGATGAAACTGTGAACTAAACCAATTATTGCCATGATCAATTGCAATAGCGGGACTATTGTCATGAAGAGCAAGAACACCTTTTTTTTGATCAGTTGACGGTATCACATGAAGATAGTTAGCAAAATGAAACATTGGAGACTCAGGCATTTCAGAGAACAATGGATGAGTTTTGCCTTTTTCAGTTAACTTTACTTTATATGTGCCTGCCAATGTTCCTTCAGGTCGACTAGTTAACTCTCCATTACCAAATTGACTTGAAAGCATCTGGTGGCCACCACAAATAGCTAACAAAGGATTTCTAGATTTTCGATAATCTTTTAACCAATTTCGTAAATTATGTAACCATTTACGATCTTCAGTGACTACATGTAAAGTACCTCCTAAAATTACAGAGTCTACGTTATTTATATCTGGTAATTTATCACCGAAGCAAATGTCAATTCCAGAAAATTTATAACCAGATTCTTCTGCAATAGATTTATGCCAATCTACTACCCAATCTTTTTCTTTACCAGACGAACATAAGCTAACATAATTCTCATAACGAAAATGTTCTCTCTCACCAAGCATAGAAATAAACAGTGCATTTTTCATAATCTAATTTATTTTATTATTAAAGTTTCTGGAGTTTCACAGGTTAAAACCTCACATCCATTCTCAGTAAGAAGTGATGTGTTTGAAATAAAATAATCTACACAGTCTGTATTAGTGAACCAAGAATGTGTGTGAAAAGTCATACCCGTTTTTAATTCTAATTGAGAATTCGGTGCTAATGCAGTAACCATGCTTCCACCAGTCCAACTTGGTGGAAAACCAATTGAAACTACGTAACCACAATGATGTCTTTCATAATTTTCTAAACCACCTTTTTTACCAACTTCCCTCCATGCAGTATATACATCACCTGCTTTGGCACCATGTTTTATAGATCCGTTTATTGCTTTCATTCCGTCAATTGCAAGTTGAACAGATTTTTCAACTCCTTGAGGTGCATTTCCAATATATACAAGCCGACCCATAGGAGATTGATATTTTCGATAATTGGCAGCTATTTCTAAAAATATAGCATCTCCCTTCTTAAATACTTCACCACGCCAAGTAGTATGCTCTTCACCAAGCCTTGAAGTAGGACGGATAAAAGGTCCAAAAGCAAAATGTTCACTTCCTGCTAAAATCATTGCTCGACTACATTCAGCAGATACTTCATAATCACTAGCACCATCATGAATAGAATTTATTGCAGCAAGCATTCCTGCATCAGTTGCTTTTGCAGCTTTTCGAACATAATCCATTTCAAGAGGAGATTTTACTATTCTCAATGCACTAACTAAATTTGAAGTATCTTGCCATTCTACTTTTGGTGTTTTTGCTTGAATAGACTCTGCTAATTTTGCTGTTAAGAAAAGACTATTCTTTTCTATACCAACACGAGTATTTAAAAGTTTAAGTTCAGAAAGTGCAGAAACAATATAATCAGCTGGATCTTCATTGTCAGCATGTCCAAAAAAACGAGCATTCTTTACTTGGTTTTCAAAAGTTATTTTTTCCATTGCTCTACAAACTAAAATCATTTCTCCCTCTTTAGGTACCACCAGTAAATGGCAAGCAAAAAATCCCAAATGATCTAATTCAGTTAAATAATAAATGTTTTCTGGGACAGTGATCACAATACCATCCACATTTGCATGAGCCATCTGCGATCTTACATTTAATAGGCGCTGATTTAGTTCCTCTTTTGGAAAAACAGTATGCATAATTATAAAATTAACTCTTTTCCAATATCTATTTCACCATCATCTAATGCAGTTAAATAAATTCCCATTTCAAAATGATTATAAGTTTTTTTTAATGATTGAAGTAAGTTAAAAGAATTATCATCTGTTTGTGGTTTTAGGTTAATAGCAACACATCTTGGAATATTTTTTTCAACTTTAAAAGAAACGTTATTAATCTTAATAATTTTACCAATCCATTCACGTTCTTTCCAAGGTTCAGTTCCATCTATACAAATATTTCCTCTAAATATTGATGGCTCAATTTCTTTATCAATTTTCTTTTGAAAATCATTGATGCTCTGAATATTTAAAAGTGAGACAGAATTAACAAAGTCTACTTTGTTTGAAATTGAAGTATCAAAAAATGGAAATTCATTATTTTTCATTAAAACTATTGGTTCTTTTAAGGAGCTTTCTAATTCTGTAATTTTACTTGAAAGTGCTTCTCGCTCACTTAATTGATTAATATCTATAGTTAAAATCTCTTGATCTTTTAAGGTTAATGTTAGTTTTTCATCTTTGAATATAAAGTTATATTTATTTAAAGCTGGTGAATTTTTAAGTGTTAAAACTTTATTCCATTTACCTTTTCTATCATCTGGGCTTTTTTCAAATAATTTTGCCTTTTCTTGATCTAAGTCTTTTGCAAATGCAAAAACCCTATCTCCAATAATTCCAATATTTTTTTTAATTTCACACTTTTCAATTGTCTGAAATGAAACAGATTTAACTGGGCAGTAATTTATTGAAGAAATTGTTGCGCTCATATAAAGTTTTAAAATAATATGTCTTATCTTTCACCAAATCAACTTAAACAATATGAAGATGAAGGGTTTGTTTCTCCAATAAATATTTTTTCAAAAGATAAGGCAAAAGAAATTCGAGATGAAATAGAATTAATAGAAAAAGAAATGCCTGAAGAATTAGAGAAATCAGGAAGATATAATGCTCATCTAATTTCACCTTTATTAGATGAGGTTACACATAATCCTAAAATACTAGATGCTGTTCAAAGTTTAATCGGTAAAGATATACTAGTATGTGGAACAACTCTTTTTATTAAAAACCCAAATGAAAAAGGCTTTGTAAGCTATCATCAGGATGCAAAGTATATTGGTCTCAAGCCACATAATTGGGTAACAGCTTGGGTTGCAATCACAGATTCAAATGAACATAACGGATGTATGAGAATGTGGGCTGGCTCACACAAAGATAACTTAAAAGAACACAATCAGATGTTCAACGAAGGAAATTTATTAACTAGAGGGCAAACAGTACAAAATGTTCCTAAAGAAGAAACTACACCTTTGGTTTTAACTGCAGGTCAAATGTCTTTACATCATCCAACAACAGTTCATGGTTCAGATTTAAATAAAAGCGATGATCGAAGGATAGGCTTTGTAATTCAAAGCTATATAGGAGCTAATGTCAAACAAGTTTTAGGAGAACATGGGGTTCAGATAGCAAGAGGTAAAGATGATTTTAACTTTCATCAAAAAATTAGAAGAAATAAATCTTTAATGAATAAAGATGATCTTAAATTGAAAAAACAGGAAAATGATTATCTTCAAGAAATTTTTTATAAAGGCTCAAGCAAAAAAGGTAATTACTAACTAAATTTTAGGGATCTGTGATCCATTATTTAATAAATCATATCCTTTAATAACCGCATCTCGCTTTGATATTTCTAAATACCATCTTGATAAATTTTTATAATTATTAAGACCAATATCGTGCCACTCATGCCTTGCAATCCATGGCCAAGTTGCAATATCTGCAATTGTATAATCTTCACCAGCTAAAAACTTTGATACAGATAATCTTTCATCTAATTCACCATAAAGTCTTTTTGCAATTTTAAAAAATCTTTCTTCACCAAATTCACTTTTACCAGGATTATAATGATGAAATTGATGATGTTGCCCAAGCATTGGTCCAACTGTTCC
>ENA-OWPI01004901-OWPI01004901.1-marine-metagenome-genome-assembly--contig:-NODE-4901-length-10458-cov-5.921684_pt1 | contig 10458 bp, 15 predicted proteins | sample MGYA00238138_ERZ651775 | MGnify/ENA primary metagenome ERZ651775 (study PRJEB26906, sample SAMN06265043) | marine metagenome | isolation source: Helgoland LTER site | place: Germany:Helgoland, sampling...
TACAAGCCTTCTCACCTTTGAGTAACTTCTTGAGATTACTCTCTATATTAGACATACTTACTTATTGGTAAGAAGTTATTTTTCAACTTACCAAGAAGGATTTTGAGATGAGTCCATTGGGACTCGGAATATAAACTTTATTAGGAAGTACGGGTACCTCTCCACCACATACCACCTTCAGTCACTCCAGACTTTCCTTTTACACCAGACCTGCAATGAACACCGAATGGTTTGTATACACATGATTGAGCTTCAGCTTCGCCTGTATTAGACTTAAATACCATACAATTCACCTTATCTACACCTTTGTGCCAATCCAATGAAAATCCCGGACAATTAGAATTATCTTTGCATGCAGTTTTACACTCCTCTATCGCATTAGCCGGGTTATCCACAAAAAATTGAGAGTATGGGTATCCACTTTTTCCCGACAAAAGACGAAATTCCCCAAGTCGCGTGAATGGACTGGAAGAGGTGAAATTTTCTGGGTCAATAGACTCCTTTACCGAATCCGTGCGGGTGTCTTTAGGTGCATCATCACCCCCTCCACCAGAGTCGGACCCTCCACCAGAGTCGGACCCTCCACCAGATTCAGTCCCTGTATCTGGGTCACCACCACGCATCATTAGGGCAGCTCCGAGACCAGACGACATACACATCGCACCCACACCTAAAATCACAGCAATTTGACTCATTGTTATATACTATACTCCGAGATTTTTAATATTCGTAAGATATGTGTACATCTTACCAATATTGATTGGAATAGAATTTGTATTTTTTTACTGATCATCAACTTCCTCAATCTCATCCTCAACATCAACCTGAAGGTCATCATCGGGTAGGTTCACACCCTGAAAGGCAAATGACGGGAGCTTAGCAGACTGCTCGAAGAGAGCCTGTTGGAGACGGATTGTGACACCAAACTTGTTGTCGATAAACCAAATCTGGTTGAGATCAACAATAGCCATAGCCTTATTACCCTTCTCGATGCTATCGAGAGGGACAGGCTGCTTCTGCATAGAGTAAGACTCGGGTACAAATGTCCCATCAGGCTTGGTGAGAATCTTGAGCTTGATAGTCGATGGGTACTGCTCCTTACCGGGGCGAACCATAGGCTTGTAGAGAGCCTGCTTGAGAACCTCAACGTTGAACTCCTTGCCGAGCCACTCTTGCGAATTGGCAGCGACTGTGTTTACGATGATATCATCAAGCTCCTTGAGCTTCTCGTGAAGAGCCATAGCCTCCTCATTGTCGGGGTCGAAAGAAAGGTCGAGAGAGTAGGATGTACGACCAGTGCTCTCATCAGTGAACGCACTCATGCCGTAAGGAGATCGCATGAAGGGAAACTGGAGGTAGAGCTTTTTGTTGTCGCCGGCGTTCAAATAGACGGCCTTGCCGCCATTCTTGTTCTTGCGAAGTTTTGAGAACTGCACATTGGCAGGAGAGAATTCAGAAGATTGCTGGATAGTGAGCGACATTGTTGGTAGTGGGTTATATATATCTTAGGTGGCTTGCCTTTAATTAAGTTTTTTTTGTTGACATATATCAAAAGTAATTATGGGTCTTTTTAAAGATTGTGGATGTGGATGTAATGGCCGAAAGCAGGAGGAGAAGTTAATCATCTCCATCATTTCCGGTCTCACATTTTTCATTGTTGCGAACCCCGAGACGTTTCGCATTGTCAGGGCGATCCTGGGTTCTTGGATCTCAACCCCTACTGGTTGCCCCTCGACTCTAGGCCTCCTTGTGCACACCCTCGTGTTCATTCTCGTCGTGTGGGGTATGATGAATATCAAGAAGGAGGGTAAGAAGAAGGGATGTGGGTGTGGTGGTGCCAAGAAGGGAACCAAGGTTGTTGTCGCTCCTCCGGCTCCTATGGAAGAGGCTCCCGACCCAAGGCCTGAATTTGCCGAGCGTGCCATTGAGGTTGTAGACAGTGGTCGTATGCTCGAACCCGCGCCTATCGATTCCGAAGGCACCCTTTTCAAGTAATTTAATTCATGCATTTTCCAGTCAATTTGGATAAATTGATAGTAAAATGTTTTACGGTTTGAAGTAATTATTCCGGTCACCGTGGTCTCTTTTATTTTCAGCCTTAGTTTTACCCCAGCAAAGAGTTTTATCGTTGTTGAATGTTACGAGTTTACAGTTGGACATTTCTTCACATTTGTCGAGACAGACATCTTTCGAAGCTTTTATATCTGAATTTGGATGATAGTGGAAAATATCATTATAAGGATAATCTACACCGTTTTCTACCGTCCAGTCTGCGTAAGGTTCGGGTGAATCACCTGAGTCACTCGAGTCACCTGAGTCACCCGAGTCAGGTTCTACAGGTTTAGTTTCTTCACTACCACCCATCATACTAGCAGCTACGCTAGAACTGGAACAACATACCATGAGAAGTCCAACACCAGCTAACATTGGTATGGCCGCCATATTTCTTTAGTATAATTCAACATTAAAATTCTTCGTCAAACCCAATCTCACCCGAATCATCGTCCATTTTTCCATAGTCCCCTACCCGCTTCTCGAAGAAGTTTGTTTTACCGTCAAGGCTAATATTTTCCATGAAGTCAAAGGGATTCTTGGAGTTCCAAATTGGGGGTTGACTAATTTGTTTAAGTAAACGGTCAGATACGTATTCGATGTATTCAGCCATCTTCTCAGAGTTCATACCAATGAGATTACATGGGAGTGCGTCAATGATGAACCCCTTTTCAATCTCAACGGCTTCTTTGATAATAGTGTGGAGTGTTTCAGTTGAAGGTTTATTTCTGAGTAATTTGAAAAGTTCGACGGCAAATTCTTGGTGAAGCCCTTCATCCCGGGAGATGAGTTCATTACTGAAACAGAGACCGGGCATGAGACCTCTCTTTTTGAGCCAGTAAATAGCACAGAAACTACCAGAGAAGAAAATACCCTCAACACAAGCAAACGCAAAGAGACGCTCAGCAAAAGAACGAGTTTTAGTATCAAACCATTTCATGGCCCAATTTGCTTTTCTTTCAATACAGGGTACGGTTTGAATGGCTTCGAAAAGTTGTTTCTTTTCAGTAGGGTCCCTGATGTATTTGTCAATAAGTTTAGAGTACGTCTCCCCGTGGACCATTTCATTGTGACATTGGTATGCATAGAATGAACGAGCCTCAGATATTTGTACCTCATCAGCGAAATTGTTATTGATATTTTCAAATACAATTCCATCTGATCCAGCAAAAAACGCCAAAATATACTTTATGAATTTTTGTTCGTTGTCGTTTAGAGTCTTCCAATCATCAAGGTCTTTTGATAGATCTACCTCCTCAGCAGTCCAATTAGACATTTGAGCCTTCTTATAGAGCTCCCAGAGCTCGGGGTACTTCAGGGGAAACACAGTGAATCTATTTAGGGTAGGGGCGAGGATTGGTTCGTACTCTTCTTCTATATAGTCCTGAAAGTCAAAATAGGACCCTATGTGTTTTTCGTTAATAAATATTTGAGGGTAAGTTGAAGTGGAGCCACCACACACTTTCTTGAGTTCTTCCTTGTCGACCATGATTTTTTCATGGTCGAAGTTCTCCGACTCACATAGTGTCTTTGCATGGTCACAATACTCACAACCTTCCTTCGAATAAATAATAACTTTCATCTGTGATATTATCGCTGATAATTTTTTGTCTGAAAACTCTAAGCATGATTGTGCCAACTGAAATAAACCAAGATGATATAGTAAAAGTTTTAGTAAATGAAGATGGAATTGAAGACGAAATGTACGGGATTGTTGGAATGAATACTGGCAAGACCCTCGGCCTGAGATATCTCAACCCCACCGAATTATTTTATAAGAATGCGTGTGTATATCAACTAGAACCAACGGAACTTTCCCCTGCACCATACGAAAGTGTGATGGAACATTTCCCCATAGGAACTACATTTGAAGATCTTGAAATGAAACCCCTCGGTATGGATCGTTTCGCGTTTTACTCCGAGATAGACATGGAAGATACTGATAGTGATATTTACGACGAAGGTGGGGATGAGGAATCAGATCTGGAAGGTTTTGTTGTATCCGATAGTGAGATTTCGGGTCAGGATATTCCTCTACCTCCGGGTCATGAATCAATTGATAAGGAATGGAATGAATGGGAACCGACGACATCAGGTGGAAAGAGTTTCAAGGAAACTATAGACGCCATAGAAACACGAATTAGACGCCTAAGTGTGTAATGCGTTATCATAAATTTTAAAAAAAGTTGTTACATTCAAAACAATGCTGGCAGCTATATGGAAACAATTAGAAGAATTAAAACCAAAAGAAAATGAAGTAAAGCCAGTGATTACAAGTATTTGTAGGGAATGTGACGGAATTAAAGTTATTACAAGAGAAGGTCTTCCAACTTGTTCAGTGTGTGGGTTAGTTGATTCTTATTTCGTAGATGACACAGCCGAATGGACAAGTGGTATAACAGACGATGGCAAGGTCAATGATCCTTCACGGTGTGGTAATCCCAATGCAAATCCCGAACTGTTTTCTCAAAATTGGGGTAAGGGTACGATTATATCAACACAACATTCCTCAACGTATGAGAATAAACGAATGGCAAAAATTAATTTTCATATGTCTATGAATCACAAAGATAGATCGCTATTTCACGCGTATCGTGACATCGACGAAGCATGTCACACGCTACAAGATTCTGTTTTGAAGGATGCTAAAATATTATATCGAAAATTCAACAATGAGAAACTCACACGAGGAGCTGTACGCCTGGGTATCAAAGCCAATTGCGTTTTATATGCATGTCGACTCGCACAGACCCCTCGAACGACGAAGGAAATCGCGGATATGTTTGGAATTCAGTCGAAGGATATCAGTCGTACAACACAGATTTTTAAAGATAACATTTTGGGGGTCACAAAGAAGAATTACGTCACTAAATCATATGACGTGATGCAGAGACTATTGAATTCTTTTGAGATTACTCGAGAAGAGAGACTGAAATGTAACAAGATGTGTGCCGCTACTGATAATTGTGTTGAACTTATGAGTAAAACACCCAATAGTGTAGCATCTGCGATTATTTACATCGTGATTGGGCATCGAGTTACAAAATCCGAAATGTGTGATAGATGTTCTGTCTCCATACCAACACTAAACAAGATTGAAATTATAATTAAAAAGCACTTAGAGCTTTTGAACTAAATGTAACATATGACAAAATTGTTCTTAGCGACACCGTGTTATGGTGGATTATGTCTGGAGAAATATATGAGTAGTATAATCAAACTTCAGATTCTTTTGATAAAAGAAAATATACAATTGTATCTCGATACCACAGAAAATGAGTCTCTCGTACACCGCGCCCGTAATGTTTCTGTCGGTCGTTTCATGCAAAAGACTGATTGTGAATATTTTATGTTTATAGATGCAGATGTTCATTTCGATCCAGAGTCGGTGGTACGACTTATAAAATCCGGTCACGACATTTCTGTCGCTTGTTACCCAAAGAAGGTGGTCATGTGGGATCAGGCAGCTAATGCTGTAAAGAGTGGTGATGAGCGTGATATGTCGATGCTTTCATCGAGTCTTGTTATAAATTTCGGGGCCCAGAAACGCTCCGTTGAAAATGGATTTATCGAAATTTTAGACGGTCCAACTGGATTTATGCTTATTAAACGATCGGCATTTAAAACACTCGAGGAGAAGTTTCCCGAACTCTGGTGTAAAAATGATCATCAAAATAGGGACTTTGATGACTATCACGCATGTTTTGACTGTATGATAGATCCAAATAATCGTAGGTATCTCAGTGAGGATTATGCGTTTTGTCGACGATGGCAACAAGCTGGTGGGAAAATTTATGCAGATGTAAATACCACATTAGGACATGTGGGTAATTTACCCTTTTCGGGGTGTTTAAATGAAAGGCTTAAGGCTTAGAGTACAAAGGAAAACATGAATATCGTTACGATTTTAGTCACTCGTTCAAAATCCTGTCATGTAAAAACACTTCATACGGTGCTCAGGATTAATGTACAGTGTTTACAAAAAAATATCAATAATCAAATTGTATATGTCGACGACGATCCATTCTTAAAAGCTGAGATGGTTCAAAAGTATATCAAAAATAATGATCGAATCATTTTCATAGACTTTGGAATTGGTATGGATGATGAATCTATTAAGCAATGTTTCGAGCCACACGAGACAGTGGGATGTCTCGTATTCCCGGGTGTAAAGGAGGGTGTAGATTGGGGTCTTTTTAGGGCTCGGGTGAAGGATGGTAGTTCGGAACCCGTTTCACAAATGGGTCTCCATTTTGATACCGAAATTGGTATGAAGATTTCTGAGGATATTTACAGAGTAAAAACAACGAATGCACGAGCATGGGTTATGAATACAAAAAATGTTATGAAAGCGGTGAAGAAATCTGGAGGTGGTACCAAAATTTACGCAAAAATGTTTGAAAAATTGATTGAGCAAGGTGTTCGAGTTTATGCGTTTTCGGCATCTAAGTTAACCATGACTTACACACACGAATGTCTAAGCAATATTCTTAACGCCGCCGGTGTAAAAGTCAATTAAAGTTTATTATTGAATAGTATTCATGTCTACCCCACTCTACAAATATGTTGTGCAATATATTCATTCAAAGTGGGGTAGTAAAGACTACTTTCCGGGTCCTCAGCCAATCTCGATTGAGTATAAACACTTTCCCATTCTAAAAGGTGCTGAGTATCTTGTATGTGAAAAAACGGATGGAGAACGGTACATGATGGTTGCCCTCATGTTTGAGGGTAAAAAGAAGTGTGTATTTGTTAATCGCTCTTTCAATATGTTCGAAGTACCTATCAACCTCAAGAAAAGTGCCTACGATGGGACTATTCTTGACGGTGAGTTGTATGAAGATACTCTCATGGTATACGACGCCGTATGGGTAAACGGTCAGTCAGTTTGGGATCTTAACTTGATGAAAAGACTTGACGCAGCTCGAGGTATCATGAAGTCAATCATTTATATGAAGTCTGATAAGTTTAGACTCAAATGCAAAACATTTCATGAAATGAGAGATTTTGGAAAGTTTATGGGTGAGTATTTACCCACGGTTCAACAGAAGATTGATGGTCTCGTATTTACACCTGTTAATGAACCTATCCGACTCGGGACACATGAAACCATGTTCAAGTGGAAACCACAAGAACAGAATACGGTCGACTTTCTCATGAAGCGAGAGAAGTCGAGAGAGGTTCCGGGTGCTACAAATGGTCCTATGGCATGGAGACTCTACGTACAAGAGAGGGGAAAGTTATTTTTTGAATCTGAAATTCCTCAAAGTAAGGATGACGAATCTTGGTTTGAAGATGGAGCTATCGTGGAGTGTAAGTATATCACATGGGAAGAACCCCTGTGGTGGAAACCTATCAAGAGGCGAACCGATAAGACCCATCCCAACAATCGACGGACCTTTTACAGGACAATTGTGAATATCAAGGAGAATATCAAGATGAAGGAGTTTTTAGATTGCAAACCCAATTTTTAATATCGAGTTAAAATAAATGTCTGTCGTACCAATGTTAGCAGGTGTTGGACTTATGATGGTATGTTGTTCATCGTCCAGTGTAGCTTCTATGATGATGGGTGGTGAAACCACAGAAGAAACCAAGCCTGTAGAGACAGGCCCTCCTTGTGAAAAGGATAAATCTTTCGATGCTCAAACAGGAACGGTACCATGTGAGAGTATTGACGCGTTTAAACCTGAAGCCGCTACATGGTGGGGTACCTATATCAATAGTAGTGTACCCGTTTCTAGTGACGACCCCACCCCAAATGGGGGTATATCACACACCTTCCACGAATTGAGTTCCACTGCGACCAATAAGAAGTACATCGCGATGCGCAAAACTAACCAACATTGCAAAATGGTTGAAATAGACGTGACCAAGGATGGTGGCAACTGTAACTATTCAATTAAGGATGCTGGATACGCGGGTTATGGTGGAGGGGGTATGGGCGCCAAAGAAGCTTGTACAGCGACGACGGATGCTGAAGTTGTTGCAAAGTGGAATGCGAAGACTGCCGTTCCCACTGCGAGGACCGCAGCCACTGATACTGGATACGGACTAAAGTCTCTCGGGTATTCAATGTACTGTTAAATTATACACCATAAAATAGAAACTCGCCTCTTTCGGTAATTCATGTTCTTCGACACTTTCATCGTTCGCTAAAAGCCATTTGTTCCGCCTTTTAACGAAACTTACATAGTGTCCATCATTTTGAATACCCACATGTACGGCACATGATATGAGATTATATTCGCTGTTACCTATGATCATCTTTTCTATGATTTCTATATGACTTTTACGGTCAAATGAAATCATCAAAATCTGTGGAAGTTTTGAAAATACCATACGCGTCGTCGCTAGGTGATGTACTTTACCTTCCGTATCTTCAAAGTTTTCTATGGTGTTCCAGTCAGTACTTTTTTGAAGCATAGTTCCCATATCTGCACCTTCGGCAGTTATCAAATGAACACTGAATATCTCTTCATTCGATGATTTTCCACCTGGCCATATCGTTTCCTGTGTCTTCTTTCCATAGAACCACTCCTTTATTTCTGGACGAGACCGTTCAAGTATATCTATGATACAAAGAACAGTTTCTTGTACGTCGTGTTGTTCATTCGTCCTGAAACGGGGAAACTCCTTTTGGAACGATTCTATGACGTTCTTAATAGTGATATGCTCTTTACCCTTCGTCCAATACATTTTAACGAGGTCACCGTATGCTTTTGTAAATTCGCATTCACCCGTGTACGGCTTACGAATAAAATAGTTCGACAGTACTGGGATGTACAACAAACACTGAAGGGCGGTATTGAAATAACAAGTATTTCCGTGATTTTCGAGCCCTTTCATTACATTTTATGTACATTAAACACTTAAGAGAAAGGCGCGAAGAAGAAATGTTAAGTAAAAATGAACGTCCAAGCTATCGTCGATAAAGTTCTACCCATTTTCGAAGCGCATAAGCACGAAGATGACATTGAAGTCGAAATTCGTCTTGGAAAGCATAATGGCTCCCTGTTTGATACTAATGTTGGTAAAGATACGTGGAAGAGGGTCCTCGAAGGCCTGAAGAAATATGAAGGATGGGAAGAGACAAAAAGTTCATCCGCGGATGTTTATTATAATGATAGTAATAACATTCGAATTACGTCTGATGAGGATTCCGGTGAACAAACCATGATTCAAAAAATCAGTGTCGTGAAGGAAGATTTCAAGTGCGATCCTCTCGATGTACGATTTTGTGTTGCCCGTGAAATTGTAACGTCGGGTGAATACGATATGGATAGAAGGCGTTCCAAGACTCGCCACTCATTCGTGCGCAAGAATCTCAGTATCGACATGACCATATCTTCAGGTGATAATGCCGATATGGACTCCGAAGAGGAGGCGAGTTACCAAATTGAACTTGAGATCATGAAGCCTGATGCAGTCGATGATATTTATAAATTTTTCAATATCATCAACAAGGTTGCCGACCTCTCGAAACTAATTTCTGTGTAAATATAAATGCTATACATCTTAGCAATTCTCGTCGTTGTGTTTTTGATGTATGACAAACACACAAAGTCGGATGAGATTGACGGTTCCAAATATTTTTACATCAGTGATGGTGATTCCAAGGCGATGTACGTCAAAATGCATGCAGATGGTATCAAGAGTGAGACCCTAAAAAGGTTCGTAGCCATGGAGGATGAATTTCTTTTGATGGAGCAAAAGTCTGTATGTTCGGGAATACCCTTAACGGTTCAAGCTGGTGTACTTTCTAATAAAATAAAAAGTGCATTTCCAAAATACGATTTTTCGTATCACACTTTTCATCTCAAACAAGCTGCAGAACCCACAAAAATAGTCAATAGAAAAATTAAATGTCAGTAAAGATTAAATGAACCCCGAGCTTCTAAAGCTCATTGCTCTTTCTCAGAGGTCGCTTCAGAACGTCGCTGCATATGTGTCTATATCATTAGGCCTTTTAGCGTATTCTCGTTTTTACCGTGGTAAAGGAAATGCGTTATACAACATCGCCTTTATAATTATTAGTGTGGCTATCATGATGCTCGCTATACGCTTACTCCATATTTTGATGCAGCAGCTCAGAATGTACAAGACTAAACTCGATGAAGCCGATATCAAAGTTCTTGATAATTTTACTTTAATTCCTAAGACTTTAATGTATTTCCTTTATATCATTATTGGATTCTCATTTTACACTTTGTATCGCCAACTTAAACAATAAAATCATTTTATCTACATGGATGAAGCCAGACATCTGGTTGTTGAAAAACCAGATGGTTCTGTCGCGATAGCATTTAACCAAGAGGTTCCACCACCGGAACCACCACCAGAAATTATACGACCACGACCACGTTTCAGATTATTACTAGAATATCACCCCGTTGCGCGTGCTCT
>ENA-OWPI01004904-OWPI01004904.1-marine-metagenome-genome-assembly--contig:-NODE-4904-length-10452-cov-2.822265_pt1 | contig 10452 bp, 11 predicted proteins | sample MGYA00238138_ERZ651775 | MGnify/ENA primary metagenome ERZ651775 (study PRJEB26906, sample SAMN06265043) | marine metagenome | isolation source: Helgoland LTER site | place: Germany:Helgoland, sampling...
AGCGAAAAGGAAATTGCGGACGCACTCTATCAACTTGGCGAGGAAAAAAGAAGTCGAATTATTGCATCAACAATTAAAGAATATCAAAAAAATAAAGACATTGATTCGACTCTAGAACTTGCTGAGCTTATTAAAACTGTGGTTAAGCCAGGTAAAAATAAACACCCTGCCACTCGCTCCTTCCAAGCAATAAGAATAGCGATTAATGATGAACTCAAAATGCTTTCTGAGGCCCTTGATCAGACAATTAGTATTCTGAAAAAGAATGGAAGACTTGCAATCATTACCTTTCACTCGATTGAAGATAGAATTGTAAAACAATTTATTCACAAACACTCGCGCCCAAAACAACTTCCAAGGGGCTTGCCTGTCATTTCAAATAATATTGATCATCTTAATTTTAAAGATCTCGGAAAAGTCAAACCTTCAAGCGATGAGGTGAGGATAAATAGAAGATCAAGAAGCGCAATACTAAGAATAGTCGAAAAATGCTAGCAATTTTCCAAAAAAAGCTAGTTGCTAATTTGATTTTAGTTCTTGCAATAATAATTTTATCGATACTGAGCATCCACTGGCATCACGAAATGTACTTGCTTCATAGAGAAGAAAAAACCCTTAAATCTGAAAATGAAAAGATAAATGCTTTGAACAGACAGCTCTTAATGGAGTACTCTGAAATTCAAAGTGGGGTCAATGTTTTCCAAAAGTCCAAGGAAGATTTATTGATGTTTGCTCCATTGGAATCTGAATGGGAGGATGTCAATATATGAGAATCGCTCGTGTTCAAGGATATAGAAATAGGCAGGCTCTGGTCAAAATTTGCTTTACAGTGATAGTATTAGTATTTACGTATCGTGCTTTGACTGTTAGTGAAATTAGGGCTAATGATATTTCTTTAAAAGTAAAAGCATCAAAAAATTCAGATTTTTCTCTAGTTGAAAAATCCATGAGAGGAAATATCCTAGATAGAAATGACAATTTATTGGCGATTAATCTGATTCATAAGAAGATTAATCTTGACCCGATGATCATACAAGATGAATATATCGATTTATTGGCAGAAGCATTAGAGTTGCCCTATCAAGATTTCAGAGATGAGATTATTAAGAAGAAGGCAAATAATAGGAAATACTTCATAGTAAAAGACAAACTAAAGGTGAATGACCCTATTTTAGAAAATATCTCTGAACTTAAAAAAATGAGATCGAAAGTTTGTTTCAAAGAAGTTAAGACCCCATCTCTCTCACTGATTGACAAAGCAAAAAAAGTGATAGGTGTGAAGCCAGTAATTAAAGAGAGTTTTGAAGTTGAAAAATGCTCTCGGCAGACAATTGCTGGCGTTGCAATTGAATCGAGTGGTTTCCGTTATTATCCTAAAAAGGATTCTATTGCGCCATTAATTGGAAAAATAAATTCTGAAAATATTGGTGTCTTTGGAATTGAAGCTGAATATGATCGATATCTTGCAGGGGTTGATGGCATTAAAAGGATTGCTGATAATAAAAATAACTCAAATATTTATTATGATGCCGAAATTATCAAAAAATTTGAAGAAGGTGAAAACCTCTCCCTTACCATCGATTCTGATATTCAATTTCAAGTTTTTAATGCTATAAAAGAGCAGGCTGAGTTTCATGAAGCGGACTCTGCTGCTGCAATAGTGCTCTCTCCAAATGGTGAAATACTGGCTCTTGCAAACTATCCCTCGACAAATCCTAACAACTTAGAGAGCTATAATCCTGATGATTACAGAAATCGGGTTTTTTCAGATAAAACTGAACCAGGTTCAACTATGAAGCCTTTCACTATGCTATTGGCTTTAGATAAAGGAATCATTACAGCAACAGATGATGAATTAATCGATGTTACTAAAAGGGTGGCAAATATTAAACCGGATGATAAGTTTTTCCAAATGACAATACAAAGAATTCTGGAAAAATCACACAATCTTGGAACAGTTATGGTTGCAGAAAATATTGAAAATGAAGACTTTTATAATGCTTGGGAAAAACTGGGTTTTGGCAGATCTTTAGGTGTCATGCCTGGGACTGAAAATCAAGGAGAATTAAAACATTACAGCAGCTGGAGAGACAGCGATAGAAGATCACTCTCATTTGGTCATGGCCCAATGACAACAAACCTTGCGCAACTTGCAAGAGCTTACCTTGTCTTTGCTAATGAGGGCGCCATACCTTCACTTAAATTAATAAAGTCAGAAAATAATAATGAGTCTTTAGAGCAGGTTTTCTCAGCAGAATCCACAAAGAGAATTTCTGAAATACTCGATTCTGTTGCTTCAGATAATGGCTCAGGATATCGTGCAGTTATTGATGGCTATTCGATTGCTGGGAAAACGGGCACAGCAGAAATGGTTATAGATGGTCAGTATAGTAAGGATGGCGCTAAGCGGACATATTTTGTAGGCTATTCGCCTGCTGAGAAACCTAAATATATTATGGCAGTTCGGCTCGACTATCCAAAAAAGTGTTTTGTTTCTTGGGATCCGACATTAAGAAATCGTTGTGAAGGCTCAAACTCTGCTGCAATGGCATTCCAAAAGGCAATGAAGAGAATACTCATTAATGATTCAGAGATGAATGCTCAAGTGGAGGGCTAAGGGGTTTTTTTCTGGCCTTCAGTTTTCATTTTACTTTTCATGATACTTTTCATGACTGCTTTTTCTTCATCATGAGTCTTTGCAGAGAGTATTGAGGCTTTTGTTGACTTTCTTTCGTAGTACTTTTCTGCTGCAGTTAATGCATAACTAAACTCTTCTTTAGCCTCAAATTCACTAAGAAAAGGCTCCATAGTGCTCAATTGCTGCAAACGTAAATACACTCTTTCCTTGGCTTTGTAAGGCAGAATTAAAGCCTCTTTTGAAAGATCTGACTCGACCTGTGCATGCCTAATTAACTCTAATAAAACATCAGACTGAGGAAGTTTTCTTGCCCTTTCTTCAATAACACTAGACGTCTCAGGGTCATTGACAATTGAAGGGTATGTTAGCACACAAGATATCATTCTTGACATCAAGCTCTTCATACTAAGATTACTATTAATGCTTGGTTTTTGGGTCATTGGCTTTAGACTATTTTGATTGATCCCTGAATGAATATTTTTTGAAAACTGGGCGTTTTGAGTTTTGTTTTGCTCAACAGCCTTTTCAACTTGGATAATATTTTGCCCAACGGTATTAGCAATACCCTCTATCAATTGTTGGCGATAGATTGGATAGTTCACCATATTGATCAAAGATGCTGACTTCTCTAAAAACAAGGTTTTGCCTTCAATCGTGTCAAATGGAACCTCTGCTTTAATATGGTCGATTAAGAAACTTGAAAGGGTTTGAGCTGTTTCAATTCTTTTAGTAAATGCTTTTGCAGACTCTTTCTTGATAAGCGTATCAGGATCTTCCCCCTCAGGCAAAATTAGAAACTTGATAATCAACCCTGAAGTTATTGAAGGTAAGGAGGTTTTTAAAGCCTTCCATGCTGCATCTTTCCCAGCCTTATCTCCATCAAAACAAAAAACAATTGTATCAGCAGAACGAGATAAAACTTGAAGGTGTGCTGGGGTTGTCGCCGTTCCAAGAGTTGCAACAACGTTGGTAATCCCTTGTTGATGAAGAGCAATCACGTCCATATAACCCTCAACAACAAGAATTGAATCAATCCTACGACTGTATTTGCGGCAATGATAAAGGCCATATAATTCTTTTGATTTTGAGAACAGAGGTGTTTCGGGGGAATTCAGATACTTAGGGTTGTCTTCAGGAGATAAAACCCGCCCACCAAATCCTATAACTGATCCTTTTGCATTATGAATAGGGAACATAAGTCGATTCCTGAAACGATCGTAGTAGTCATCTTTTTTATCTTTTTTTTGAACAATCATTCCCATTGACAGAAGGTCTTTTATAGAGTCTTCTTTATCAGTATATTGATCAAAAAGATTAGTCCATCCAGGTGGCGCAAATCCTAACTCAAATCTTTTAGCTATAGCCCCACTTATTCCTCTTTTCTTTGCATAACTAACTACTTTATTCTTTGTAGATGAGCTCTTAAGTTGCTTTTGATAAAAATTATTAAGTTCTGTCATAATTTGGTTGTATCTCTCAAAGCGCTTATCAACTGGTTTGGCAGTTTGATCATAGACCACTGAGATGCCAGATTCTCCAGCAACAGTTTCAATCGCCTCAACAAAAGATAAGTGATCATATTTCATAACAAAGTCAATAATCCCGCCACTTTCACCACATCCAAAACAGTGGTAAATTTCTTTAGTTGGGACTACAGTAAATGAAGGAGTTTTCTCTTCGTGAAATGGACAGCAGGCTTTGTAATCTTTTCCTGCTTTTTTTAAGGCTACACGCTTATTTATTAAACCAACAATATCTACTCTATTGGGTAAATCATTGATAAAATCTCTGTCAATAAATGGCATAATTTATAGCTTTGTCTTTAGAATTGGTTTCTTTTTATTTTAATGTTAAACACCGAATTCATTCGCCCTAAATTTTTACCAACCTGGATCGCAATATTGTTTATGCGAATTGGGGTTTTTATTCCTTTCAATGGACAGGTTATGATTGGAAAATTAATCGGTAAAGTGATTTATCCATTTATGCATAGACTCAGGTCTACTGCCTACTTAAATATCTCACATTGTTTTCCTGATAAAAAGCAGAGTCAGGTAAATTTACTTGTCAAAAGACACTTTGAGGCAATTGGTATAAGTTTTTTTGAAACGGCTAATGCATACTACGGTAGCGATAATAAAATTAATAAGCTACTAACTATTACGAATGAGAAAATTCTTAAAGACACTCTAAAAGAAGAAGGCGGCGTTATTCTCCTATGCTCTCATTTTATGCCCCTTATGCTTGGTAGTCGAGCGTTACTCCTAAAACATACTATTGCAAACGTTTATAGACCTCAGAATAATAAGTTATTCGATAAGATTATGGTTAAAGGATATCAAAATCATGGTGCTATAATGATTAAGAGCACTGATACGAGATCGATTATCAAAGCAATCAATAATAGCCTGCCAATTTGGTATGCTCCAGATCAGGACCTAGGAAAAAATAATAGTGTTTTCGCACCATTTTTTGGCATACAAACTGCAACGGCAGCGGCAACAGCTAGACTGGCTAAAAATAATAATACTAGGGTCATACCTTACACCTTTATTCGGACCAAGAAAGGCTATTCAATGACATTTGATAAACCGCTTTCGAATTACCCATCCTCAGATCCTATAGAAGATGCAGCAGTTGTAAATAAAATCCTTGAAAAGCAAATCAGTAAATCACCTGAACAATATTTGTGGATTCATCGTCGCTTTAAAACTAGACCCAATGATGAAAAAAACTTTTACAAATATAATTAATATTATTTAATCAGAAATACAACAATTCTAAAAAATAGCGTATAATTCATCACTTAATTTTTTGATACACAAACTAATTTATGTCAATTGATACACAAACTATTATTAAGGAATACCAAAAAGACTCTGCTGATACTGGATCAGTTGATGTTCAAGTTGCTCTTCTTACAGCAAGAATTAGGCATTTGACTGAGCATTTCAAGACCCATAAGAAAGACCATCACTCTAGAAGAGGGCTTTTAAGACTTGTTTCACAACGTAAAAAACTACTTGCTTATATTAAAAACAATGATCTGACGGCATACGCAAATTTGATTTCGCGTCTAGGCTTAAGAAAGTAGTTAATTTTAAGATTCAAAACTAAAGCCCCTATTTTGGGGCTTTTTTATTACTTGTCGCATTAAAATAGAAGTATGGAATTATCTTCACACTATCAAAAAATATCTGAGCTTGCTGAACGCCTTAGAGTTTTATCTGATCACCTTGAGCTTGATGAGAAGCAAGATCGCCTTGAAGAAGTGAAGCTAGAGCTAGAAAATCCAGATATTTGGTCAAATCCAGAAAAAGCTCAATCATTAGGTAAAGAAAGGGTTCAGCTTGATAATCTATGTGAAACATTTTCAAAGTCAAGTATTGTGTTAAGTGATGCTAAAGAGCTTTTAGAAATGGCCGAAAGCGAAAATGATATTGATACAGTTAATGGACTCATAGCTGATCTAGATGAGACTGAAAATTTAATTTCAAAATACGAGTTTGAAAGAATGTTTAGTGGCGAAATGGACAGAAACTCGGCCTATCTTGATATTCAGTCTGGATCTGGAGGAACTGAAGCTCAAGACTGGGCTGAAATGATTCTGAGGATGTATTTGAGATGGGGGGATAAGCATAACTTTAAAGTGAAATTAATGGAAGTTTCAGCTGGAGATGTTGCTGGAATAAAATCTGCCACAATCCATTTTGATGGTGAATATGCCTTTGGTTGGCTTCGGAGCGAAATTGGTATTCATAGACTTGTGAGAAAATCTCCCTACAATGCAAATGGCAAAAGACATACATCATTTTCATCAGTTTTTGTATCACCTGAGATCGATGATGATATTGAAATTATTATTGACCCATCAGACCTTCGAATTGATACCTATAGAGCTTCTGGTGCTGGCGGTCAACATGTAAATAAAACTGAGTCTGCCGTGCGTATTACTCATTTACCAACTTCAACAGTTGTACAATGTCAGGACGGACGATCTCAGCATGCGAATAAAGATCAGGCAATGAAACAATTGAAGTCAAAACTTTACGAACTTGAAATCCAAAAAAGAAACTCAGAAAAGCAAGACGTTGAAGATTTAAAATCTGATATTGGGTGGGGCCATCAGATACGCTCATATGTTTTAGACCAATCCAGAATTAAAGACTTAAGAACCGGCATAGAGAGCAGTAATACTCAAGATGTTCTGGATGGAAACCTGGACCAATTTATTGTTGCCAGCCTCAAAGCAGGCCTCTAGCTCATTATTCTTAATTCTTCCAACATCCAACTGTAAAATTAAAATGAAAATTAACTTCTAAAATGAAACCTCAAGACAGCATTAAATTCAATAAAAAAGGACTAGTTCCCGTTATCACTCAGGATCATTTATCAAATGAAATCCTTATGATGGCCTGGATGAATCAAGAGGCTTTAGAGTTAAGCATTGAGACAAAAAAAGCAGTCTATTTTTCAAGATCAAGAAATAAGCTATGGTACAAAGGTGAAGAGTCTGGAAACTATCAGGACATAATCGAAATTTTTACAGATTGTGATCAGGATGTAGTATTACTCAAAGTCAATCAAAAAGGTGGCATTGCCTGCCATACTGGTAGAGCTAAATGTTTCTTTAATAAGCTTGAGGATAATCGCTGGAAAGTCATTTCAGATGTAGTTAAGGATCCGAAGGATATATATGGATAATATTTTTAATAAACTGGAAAAGATTTTAGAAGAGAGAAAATCTGCCACTGCTGATCAATCTTACGTCTCTTCATTATATGATAAAGGAGCAGGCTCTATTCTAGAAAAGATTAGAGAGGAATCTGAAGAGGTCATTAATGCAGTTAATCAAGAAGGTAGAGAAGAGGTCATACATGAAGTTGCAGATTTATGGTTTCATCTTCTGGTGCTTCTTCGCTATGAGAATATTACAATTGATCAAATCGAGTCTGAACTCGATAAACGCTTTGGAATCTCTGGACATGACGAAAAAGCCTCCAGAGAGAGCAAATAAATTTTTACCCTAACAGTTCAAAAGCACTAATAATGCCATCAGCAACTTCTGAGATTCGCTTATTTTTGTCCATTGCCATTTTTCTAAGGGACTGGTAAGCCTCGTCTTCAGTTATTTTTTTGTGCTTCATAAGAAGGCCTTTTGCTTTTTCAATTGATTTACGCTCAGCCAACTGGCTTCTTGTTGCATCTAGCTCATCTTTTAGGGCTTGAAACTCTCTAAAACGTGCAATTGCTACGTCAATAATCGGCTGAACTCTCTTTTCTTCTAATCCATCAACAATGTATGCATTAACTCCAGATTTGATTGCTGTTCCAGCCATATGCTCCTCTGAAGCCTCGGTAAACATTACAATTGGCTTGGGCTTTGTTTTGTTTACATCTCTCAGATTCGCAAAAACAGCTTCATCTGGAATGTCCGCATTGACAATCACGACATCTGCATGTGTAATTTCATTACTGTTAGCAAGATTTTCACTTTCATCTAAACGACAAATAACCTCATGCCCCTTATCTTGAAGTGCTCGCCTTAAAATTGCAGAACGGCCCATATTTTCGTCAACAAGAATGATTTTGAGAGCTGACAGATTCATTGATTTTTTTTTCATAGTTAGTAAATTTAAATAGCCATAATAATATACCCGATTAGCAAAGAACTTATCACTGGTTTCAAGGCACATCAAAATTGGTGTTAATTAAAAAACTTTAGCTGGTGGAAAATTAGGAGAGAAACCACCAGCCAAGTCATCTTTTATCCATTTCATTAAAAATAAAAAAATGGATAGCATCAATTTAACAATTGATGCTATTTATCTATTTCGTTACGAACTCTGGATAAGCCTCCATTCCACATTCTGAAATGTCTACTCCAGACTCTTCCTCGTCATCCGATACGCGAATGCCTATTAGAGCTTTGAGTGCAAGCCAAACTAGCATTGAAGCAACAAATACCCATACAAAGATTGTTAACGCTCCAACTAATTGTCCAGAAAAAGAAACATCAGTATTGGTCAATGGCACTGCTAGCAGACCCCATAACCCTACAACACCATGAACCGAAATAGCGCCAACAGGATCATCAATCTTGAGTTTACGATCTAGCCAAACAATCGACAGAACAACAATTACGCCACCGACAGCTCCAATTAAAGCTGCTGCAAAAGCACTCGGCGTATCGGGACCTGCAGTGATAGCAACCAGGCCTGCCAAAGCGCCATTTAAAGTCATAGTTAAGTCTGCCTTACCAAACCAAAGCTTAGCAAAAACAAGTGCGGCAATAACACCACCAGCAGCTGCAGCATTTGTATTTACAAAGACCATTGCTACTGCATCAGCACTTTCTTTACTTGCCATTGCTAGAACCGATCCACCATTAAATCCAAACCAACCAAGCCATAGAATAAATGTTCCCAATGTGGCTAAAGGGAGATTTGCACCCAAGATTGGCTTTGAATTACCATCCTTATCGTATTTTCCTTTTCTAGGGCCAAGAATCATTACTCCAGCGATTGCAGCTGCTGCACCAGCCATATGAACAATTCCAGATCCAGCAAAGTCATAAAATCCAAAGTCGCCTAAGTTGTAAAGTCCAAAAACATCATTACCGCCCCAAGTCCATGAGCCCTCAAGAGGATAGATGATAGTAGTAAAGATTACAGCGAAAGCAAAAAAAGTAAACAACTTCATTCTCTCGGCTACTGCACCAGAAACAATTGACATCGCTGTTGCTACAAAAACTACCTGAAAGTAAAAGTCTGAGGCATTTGAGTAGGTCTCGCCCTGCCCACTAATCCCAGATAGGAATGCGCCGCCACCGTACATCAAGTCATAACCATAGACCATATACATTGTGCAAGCAATGGCAAAAAGACCAATATTTTTAGTTAGTATTTCTGCGGTATTTTTACTCCTTACTAAGCCAGCTTCTAGCATTGAAAAGCCAGCTGCCATCCACATCACAAGCGCACCCATTACCAAAAAGTAAAAAGTGTCAATTGCATACTGTAATTCTAATATTTGATTTTCCATATAATTCTCCTATAGCGCCTCAGGACCAGATTCACCCGTACGAATCCGGACAACCTGCTCTAGGCTTGTAACAAAAATTTTGCCATCTCCAATCTTTCCACCATTAATTTTGCAAGCAGAACTGATGGTCTCAATAACCTCATCCACTTGCTCATCGGTAATTGCGATTTCTAATTTGACTTTAGGAAGAAACTCCACAACATACTCGGCACCTCTGTAAAGTTCGGTGTGGCCTTTTTGCCTTCCAAAACCCTTTACTTCAGTTACAGAAACACCATTAATATCAATTTCTGAAAGAACTTGTCTCACGCTATCCAGTCTTTTTGGCTGAATATAAGCTGTTATCATTTTCATATTATTACTCCAATGTTATAAACAAAGAAGCCCGCTACCTTCAAGAAAGTAGCGGGCTTCTATACCAGTTCAGCTCATCTTTAAACTGACGAAAAAAAACGCTTATCTGGGTCAACCCAAATAAACGTCAATGTCTTTACTTGAAACCAACTTCGGCTTCAAGTTAGCGATAATTATATAGAAAAAAATTCTATGGATTTAGTTTTTTTAGATATTCTGCCTCCGTCATGATTTCAATATTGTGTTTTTTTGCATGATTCATTTTGGATTGACCGACTTTTTCTCCAATGATAAGGAAATCTGTTTTTGAGCTTACACTCTTAGCAACAGAAATACCGAGAGTTTTGGCTTGTTTTTCAAGTTCAGATCGGGGATGGCTCATTGCACCTGTAAAAACAATTTTTTTATTCATAAAC
>ENA-OWPI01004906-OWPI01004906.1-marine-metagenome-genome-assembly--contig:-NODE-4906-length-10449-cov-8.355476_pt1 | contig 10449 bp, 9 predicted proteins | sample MGYA00238138_ERZ651775 | MGnify/ENA primary metagenome ERZ651775 (study PRJEB26906, sample SAMN06265043) | marine metagenome | isolation source: Helgoland LTER site | place: Germany:Helgoland, sampling...
AGAATCCAAACCACCTGTTGTTTCAATTCCTCGAATCATGAAGTGCTGTCGGGGTCGGCCCTTTGGAATCATCGCTAAGTTTTCTAATATTGTTTAGGCCTGATTATAAATGGGTTAGCATCAGTTAGGTTTGGAGGAGCCGAAAAGCCGTACGAGTAGGACATCTAAAATCGAATAAACTATGGACGTATTAGCAGGAGCATTGGCCGCCATGGGGATGGGATTCATCATCGCGGACATTGTTATTTTCATCATACTTATTTTAAGCTATTGGATGATCTTCGACAAGGCCGGTCAACCCGGTTGGGCAGCGATTATTCCGATCTACAACATCGTTGTTTTACTGCAAGTGGTTAAAAAACCCATTTGGTGGATCATTCTGATGTTGATTCCGTTTGTGAACATCATCGTTGCAATCATCGTGATACACGGTTTGTCCAAGGCCTTTGGGAAAGGAGGTGGATTCACCGTTGGACTGATCCTACTTCCGTTCATATTCTTCCCCGTGCTTGCGTTTGGCGAGGCAACGTATCAACTCGGAGGAGCCGATAATGGGTGAGGTGCTACCACCGCATAAGCGAAGATTTACAATAAGCCACAAAACCGTTTCCCGTCAAGAGGTGGTTTTTTTATGGCACACGGAATCAACCGACATTACGGCTAGCTTGAAACGAAAAGTAGTTTGCGTGGGTGCTATGCAGCCATTTTCTGCTCGTTGCCCAGCATGTAAAGCATCTTCGCATGCTCAGCGATGGCCTCTCGGAAACTTTTTATGTCCTCCTCCTTCTGTCTGGCCCATGCACTGGATCTTATCTTCAGACTCTCGATCGATTCCTGTATCTTTTCATTTGATGCCACCCTGGCATCTATCTTCAATTTCTCTTCAGTCAACGACTGTTTGGTTGCTTTCTGTTTCTCTTTCAACAGGTCGGCTTTCTGTGACAGCAGGGTTATGCCCAGCAACTGCTCGATGATCTCCCTCTGTTCCGCCGCCTTGGTTGACAGGAACGGTTGTGTGTATGTGTTCAGTGCTATTATGTTCTTGAACATGGAATGGGTCATTCCCATTAACTTATTAATCTCTATCTGTGTCTCTCTGTTCTCACCTTGTGCTTCGTTGCTCTCTGTTTTCTGTTCTATGTCGTTGGCATAGAATCTGAATATCTGTGGTTTACGCCCTCTCTCGATTGTGTATGTGATTCCGTTCTTGATGAACTTGACACCCACCAACATACCTTTCTCGTTGGTCTTGTTTACGAGATTGTCTCTTCTGATGTTTGTCAGTGCCTCACCAAAGAACACATAACTTAATGCGTTTATGATCGTGGTCTTACCTGTACCGTTCCTGGCACCTGCATCGTCACCGCCTAGGTCCATGTTCTCACCGATCACTAACACAAGACTTTTGTTAGAGAAATCTATGGCCTGGGCCTGATTGCCCACACTCATGAAGTTTTTTACTGTGAGTTCTTTAATCGTTAGCAAGTTGTTTCCTCTTCCATTCGTTATATCCTTTCAGCCACTCTTCCTGTGTTACGGGTTTTGCAAGTTGATCCAAAAGTGATTGTTTGGTTACTGGTTCTTCCAGTTCTCCTTTCAAAACTTCTATCAATTTCTTTTTACTAATTCGTGACATCTAGATCGTTGTAGATTGCTGTTAACACGTTCTTGTCATAGACTTCCGAGTCCACGCCCTGTAACTGTTTGATAACGATTTGATCCACGCTGTCAAACTTCTGCACTTCGACTAGTGGTTGCTGTGCGTTGTCCACTTGTTCTGGAATCAGTTGTAGTTCCCTCAGTTGATACTTGTCTATGAATGTTTCCCTGACGAAGTTTGCTTCTTCGTAACTGATTTTTATGTCTAATGTTACCCTCACGTACATCTTGGGTTTTAGGTACTTGTCCGGATCCTCTAACAGTTCCGATACTTTTATTGTGATGTATCTTGGCATTTCGGGCCAGTTGATATATTTAGGTTCTTGCCCATACTCGATGATCATCATGCCCCTGTCATCATCCCATGCGTCTGCATAGTTGTGCGGGAAAGCGTTGCCCATGTATGTCACATTTTTCATAATCTGTCTTTTATGGAAGTGTCCTGAGAACACTTTCTCACAACCTGCGAAATGATCTGTCTGTATTCCACCAACATCTGGCATTTCTACCATTGCGTTCATTTTGAAGTAAGGCAATTCGAAATGTCCAAACACGTACTTCTGTTTCATCTTTTCAATTTTTTTCCATTCGTCTCCTACAACCCACGGTATGATTGCAACATCGTCTTCCACCAACCATTCATTGACAATGTGTATGTTTGGAATGTTCCTGATGTATTCCATTGAATTGATTTCTCTTTTGTCTCTGTAATACAGATCGTGATTGCCCATTATCACATAAACTTTTTCAAATGCCGCACCCAGTCTCTCCATGTTGGACACTGTGTAATTCATTGTGGAAACGTTTGTTGCTGATCTATGATGGTGCCAATCCCCTAGGAATATGCAAGTCTCACATCCTTCTGCCTTTGCTTGTTCTACGAACCATTTAACAAACTCTTCACAGTCGTCGTTGTGTATCCGACTGTTGCCTTTGAGACCAAAGTGTATGTCAGTGAAACAGGCTACTTTCTTAAAAAACATGTGTTACCATTTCTTCTTGACGATTGGTTTATGGTCGGTCATATCTATCTTGTTCTTAAACTTGACGTCGTCGAAATCCTCGGAATCTAATTTTCCTTTCTTCTTCAAGGTCTTGTTTAGTTTTGCTAGAGTTGTTTTGTTTACTGCGTGTACCTCGCCGTGTGCTGTCTTCATCCTCTTCTGGTACGATGGCCCTGCAGTCTCGTTCTCGTTCTGTCTTGTGAAACTGGGCATCATGCCGTTGAACTCCAACAGGTCATCCCTGATCGCTTGGTTCTTTTTTTCTATGTTTAGGATCCTAGTGAAACTGTTTGTGATCGCCGCCGTGTAGTATGCGAACGGGTTGTCTGATTTAGATTCGTCAAATTGTAAACCAATCTGGCTCAGTTGCATCAACGCCTGTGATTGCATCTCGTCATTGTAGGTGTATCCTCTCCAGTTGGCCCTCGTGCCATACCTCTCACAGAGTTTCATGTACATCATGGCCAGTTGGTTTGTCATCTTGCCGTGATCCACCGAGAAGTGTCCGTTGTTCATGCCACCCACCCAGTGTGATTTGCCAACGCAAATCAATTTGTCTTTTTTATCAAATCTATAATGTTGGAATGGAGGGAAGTTCACCTTTGAGTGGTGGTCAGCCACGGTCTTGGGATTCTTCTTCCTCTCGTCGTCCATGGGCACGTGATCGAACATCATGACCCTGAACACAAGATCCGTCTTGTCTATCTTCCTGGGACTCACTGTGTAGTCCACTAATTTAATTTTTTTCAGTCCCGCCGCTTTGGCCTCTTCCCACGCTTCCTGTGTCAAACGCTTGGCCTTGGCCTTACGTGCCTGTGCCACCGCACTGGCGTTGACTTTCTTTAGGTTGGGCACTATGAGGTCAAACTGTGAGTCCTCGGGTGAGACGTAAGAACAGTACGTGTTCTTGCTGGCATGTATCTGTAGTAGCAGATCTCGGTTGTTTAGGTACTTGACTCTCTTCATAAATTGCTTCTCTTTATATTGTGTTGATTCGTGCCGTATGGTGAATTAAGTGCGCCTAGATTGATGCCTATAAATATAGTTAAAGTATACGAAATTTTACAAAGGAAAGCAACCGTTAATATGGCATTTGGAGAAATAGGAAAAATAGTCAAGAGCGTGGGTACCAACATATTCAACAGGACCCTCAGCAGGCTCACGGGTGCTGGTATTCAGACGGACTCTCGAATAACGATGTCTAAGGCCAAGTGGTCCGGACGTTACAACTCAAAAGACTGGCGTGTGAGGTTGCAGATACCAAACCAGGCCCAAGAGGTCTACGAGGCAGTAATGGCCAACAACGACCTATTGGCACCACTGGCACCTGCACGTGGCATGTTCTGGCCCCTGACACCAACAATACAGATAGCACACCAGGCCAACTACAATCCGCTGGCACAGACACACAGCAATTACCCGTTCCAGGCGTACCAGAACTCACAAGTGGACTCTATTAACATAATCGGAGAATTCCCCGTGCAGAACTCAGAGGACGCCAAGCACTGGGTGGCCACCGTGAATTTCCTAAGGACAGTTACCAAGATGTTTTTTGGAAAGGAACAGCCATTGAAGGGCAACCCCCCACCGATCCTGCATTTGTCAGGATACGGTGATCACATGTTCAACAAGGTACCGGTTGTGGTAAACTCATTCAACGTGGAACTGAGACAGGGCATAGACTACATATCAACAAGACAGAAAATTGAGGAAGGATATGGAGAAGGACAGGTAGATCCTAAGTTGGCGAACCAGGTCCAAGTTGACAGTAAGGATTCGCAGACATGGGCACCGACACTGTCCAACATTTCTGTGCTGATAACACCGATCTACAGCAGGGATTCCATCAAGAACTTCTCTCTGGCAGAATTCGCGAGGGGTGAACTCAACGGCAAGGGTGACGGGGAGATAGGATTCATCTAATGGCCAAGTACTCAAGAACATCACCATACTTCGCGACACCACAGAATGACATCAGCCTGGGAACGTTTGTTCGAAGGCGTTTCGCCATAGAGGACGATGACCAGACATACACCATAGAGAGGACATACGCCTACAGGCCGGACCTGCTGGCCTATGACCTGTACGGCACACCAAGGCTTTGGTGGGTGTTCGCACAGCGTAACCCCAACCAGATAGAGGATCCCATCTACGACTTCAAACCAGGAGTGACCATACAGTTGCCGAAACCGGCCAACATAACTCGTGACCTAGGAGTATAGTATGGCCGCAGGCGATAACAATCCAAAAGGAAAAAGAGCATCAAAGACAACCACCACCACCAGTAACAGTATATTCGATGTAAACAAACTCGAAAGAATGATCGAGAAGGCCAAGAATGGCGAGTCGAGCAAAAGCAAAGAAATCAATGAAAAAAATTTAAAACGTTACCAAAAACAATTAGAGAGTATCAAGTCAGGCACTGCAACTGGCACCAAGGATCCCGGAGAGAACAAAAACTCAAAAGGAGCGGATACGGGTGCAGGTGGATCTTTAAGTGCAGGACTGCTTCCTAACGTACTACACAAGTTCGCGTCATACACCACACTGTTCACGCTGAGTGGAGTCAATGAACGGGAACTGCATGATCATACATTCCTGCAAAATCCTGTGCATGACGTGATAGCACGTTCATCGGGCATAGGCGCTGACATCAATCAGAGTGGATCAGGAATCAGGACAGAGATTAACCCCAACCTGCAAGAACAGACAGCCAACGAGAACACTTTTTTCGCAAATTCCGTGGGCGTTCTCAAGAAGGGCAGGGACATCTTCATAGAGGAAGTCAACATGCTGTCCACCGTTGGTCCTGGCGAGGAGCGTGGAATGGCGGACTTCGTCAAGATGTCGTTCAAACTGCACGAGCCCTATGGTATTTCCTTCATAGAGAAGGTGCGTGGTGCGGCAAGGATCAATGGCTACAGGGATCACCTAGATGCCCCCGTGCTGTTGACCATAGAGTTCAAGGGATTCGACGAGAACGGCATTGCAGTGAAGGACGAGGCCACGGTCAGGAAGATACCCATACTGATAACACGGGTGGAACTGGACGTCAACGAGGGCGGTGCCATCTATGATGTGACCGCGGTGCGTATCAACGACATAGCGTTCGATGACAGGTTCAAATTTCCAAGATGTAAGATAGAGATCAAAACCAACACATTGGAAGACGCGGGCAAGCAATTGGCCCAACAACTCAATCAGCAGATACTGAATGAGAGGGATGAACACAAGGTGCGTACGGTCCTGGACGAGTACAGGATAGAGTTCGACGACACGGTGAAACGTCTCAGCGAAGGATACATTGGCGAAAAGGATGTGCGTAACACCTTTGTTCCAGGAGGTGGTAACCCTAAAGCACCCCCCGGTAGAGGTAAACAAAAAATAGATATCACCACGATGGAATCAGATATAGTCAGTCTCACCAGCATAACCAAATTGCTGGAGGACATGGTCAGGGGCACCGTGGGATACGATGACCTCGCATCTGACTTCTGGACAGCATACCTCAGACGTACGGGACAGATCAAATCCCGTGAGGAGGCATCAGAGGAGAACATAAGGAAATTCCTCGAAAGCAACAATTTCGAACAGGTCATCAGCAAAAACAGTTTCGTGGATTGGTTCAAGATCAAAACCAGCGTGCAGACCGATTACAGGGAATTCGACACTATCAACAAGATGCACAGGAAGATTGTCACATACAAGGTCATACCATACAAGATCCATGTGTTGAAGTTCATGAGACCTGGCATATTCTTGTCCAAGGGCGTGGCCAAGTCCGCCGTGAAAAAACAGTACAACTACCTGTACACAGGTGCCAACACGGACATACAGAGTTTGCGTATCAACTACAAGACTGCCTACTACATGCGGAACACGATAGAGGTAGAGAAGGACGCATCAGGCCTTTTCGAGAAGATAGACAACATCATTAGCAAACTGATCGGTGGCGCTGACACAGATGACGGTGATATCACTGCTCTGCGGTCGTCTCCCAGCATAGTAAAAGGGGCCATGGTTGTCAACAAGCCCGACCAGGATACAAAGAAGACGGCACGTGCCCAGGACTTCTATGACTACCTGACCAACCCCACGGTGGACATGATGAGGATAGAAATGGAAATATTGGGAGACCCTGCCTACATCTGCCAGGACCAGTTCATACCCCTGGACAAGCAGGGTGATGCCATGAAAAGCGGGGGTTTGTATAGTGGCAAGTTTGGATCGTTCAACGTGGATTCACACACCCCACTGATGGAATTAACCTATAGGTTACCGGATGACGTCAATGACAAGACAGGCGTGATGTTCGAGGGCAAGAGCACGGCCCCAGAGGAGAACCTGTTCTTCGTTGGTGTCTACCAGGTAACCAGGATAGAGAGCAAATTCTCAGATGGCCAGTTCTTGCAGACACTGAGTTGTGTGAGGCTAAACAATCAAAGCGGAGCAGGCGAACCTCTGTTCGACATACAGCAACAGGCGGCCGGCAAGTTGACGTCAGCGTTAAATGACAAAACAAAAAAAGTGAAGGATCCACCTACAAAAGATGCAGACGGAAACTTCAATTACTTTAAAGATAGTGATCTCAAAGGAACACATTTGGAAAACATGATTAACAAGCAGAAGAGCGGCAATTAATAGATTATGGTAGGATTCGTAGACACACACGACAACATGAAGAACTTCGATCAGAAGTTCTCGGGCAAGGACCCTGGCCCTTACGTGGGCACGGTCAAGTTCACGGATGATCCAATCCGACAGGGCAGGTTGGGAGTGAACATTCCAGAGCTGTCGCTGACCAACAATCCAACGATCAACGACTGCATATGGTGTCAGTACCTTTCACCGTTCTACGGTGCCAAGAGTGTCGAGGCCAACACCCGGTCAGATCCAGACAGTTACAAGGGCACACAGCACTCCTATGGAATGTGGTTCGTGCCACCGGACATAGACACGCAGGTGCTGGTGATATTCGCCAAGGGAGAGCAGTCTGTGAAAAAAGCGTTTTGGATAGGTTGTGTGCAAGAGCCACTGACCAATCACCAGGTGCCTGGATACGGCAGTTCCAGTGACACCATACGTTCCAAACAAGACGCTAGAGAATTAGCAAAGTCAGGACAGACCAACTACGGCACGGATTTCTTGCCAGTGGGTGAGAAGAATCGAAAGATGCTGGGGGAGGCACAGACCGAGGAGTTCGCCAACAGCCTACAGTATCCGATCAATGACATCCTGGCAGATCAACTCATGACCCAGGGACTGGTCGCGGACCCGATCAAGGGAACCACGTCCAGCTCAGCGAGGAGAGAATCACCAAGCCAGGTATTCGGCATCAACACACCAGGGAGGGTTCTTCCGGATAGCCGTAAGAAGAACATAGGACCGGAGGGAGCAGAAGTCAGACCAGACAGGGCTCCTGGACACAGTTTCGTCATGGACGACGGTGCGTTAGACGGCACCAACCAACTCACGAGACTGCGGACTGCATCTGGACACCAGTTGCTGATGCATGACACAGCGGGTGTGGTGTACATAGCCAACGGTTCGGGCACCGCATACATCGAGATGACAAGCGCCGGGATCAACTTGTACTCGGGCATTGGAGGGATTAACATGAGGACCCATGGTGACTTCAACCTACACTCGGACACAAATATAAATTTACACGCTGGCCAATCGATACGTATGTCAGCATCGGGCATCGATGAGGTGAAATACAACGAAAAAGACATAGCCGTACAAAAGGGACAGAAGACAACCAGTGATATAAAAAGTCCAAAGATCCCCGGCCAGATAATACAATCAACTGATCTCCATATGACCATGGGCGACCAGGGAGTTTTTGTGTCATCCCAATCCGGAGGCATACAGAGTTACGCACAATCTTCTATATCTTCTTTTGTAGCAGAAGGACCGCAATTACACGGAGCCAAAGGTCAAATTCATATAGCAGGACAACAGGTACACATGAACTCGACCAAGGCCAGTAGTTTGTGGGGGCCAACATGGCTCACAAAAGATAGAACTGGCATGCAAGTGCGTGATGAAGGTGATGTCAACTTAGCCGGTAAGGGAGAGCGACCGCTGAAACCATTCACCACCAAGACCAAGACGACTGTTCACAAGTTGGTGACGCACGAGCCCATGCCAAGTTTCCAGGGCATATCCGGCGACGGGATCATCCCCGATACACCAGCGGACAAGGAGGAGTGGCTCAAACGTGCCAAGAAACCAGGCACTCCGGAGTTCTTGAGCAATCAACTTAGACTTAGCGAGAACAAGGCTCTTCGTGAGGCCCAGGCCCAGGCGGATAAACTGCAATATCTCAAAAAGGTGATGGGTGCCAGCACCGACGGAGCGAAGGCCAAGAAGTTGTTGTCCGATTTTACACTCAACTACAACGAATTGTACGGGATCACTGAAATGGTCGATCTGAAGTTCGACATCAAGGACAGCATTTCTGAGCAATTCAAAGCATTCGATGTAAACTCTGATGTGAAAGATCTAGCCAACAGTCTCACTTCACAGGTGATAGATAATTTCACAGGAGTGAGCAAGGACCTGTTCAAGGACAACGTGTTCGTCAACAGTGCGGGCGAACTGTTCACACTTGGCAAAGACACCTTCGAAGGAATAGGCGGTGGCTTCGATCTTGCCAACAGCAGTCTTAATGCTGTGAAAGGACTGAAGAACAATCTTTCCGCAGGCAACATTCCGGCAACAATATCCAACCTGTCCAGCATCACACAAAATTACAAGAGCGTGATTGGCGGAAAGATAGTGGGCATAGATCAGATCAAGGGTCTGGCCACCAAGGCAGGACTGTTCAACGCCTTTGATGCTCAGTTGTCAGGCCAGAATTTCCTGCAGAACGTGGGGACAAACATAGGATTAAAGTTAGGATCGTTGGGCAAATCAATAAAAAGTGCCTTCTCCGGTTTCAAAGGATTGAGTGATGCAAGATTGAAACAGGACATAAAATTAGTTGGCAAGTCGCCCTCGGGCATCAACATATATTCGTTTAAATACAAGCACACCGATGGAACATACGAGGGCGTGATGGCCCAGGAGGTTCCATGGGCGAGAGAAATGACAGACACAGGCTACTATGTTGTAGATTATGGCAAAGTGGATGTTGAATTTAGGAGGTTACATTAATGGCATACGGAAATTCAGGTTCGGGAGGCGGAGGCCTATCAAACAAGACAGTGACCTTCAAGGGTTTCAGTTCACGTGCGGACAAAAATAATTTCAAACAGTACGACTTCGAGGTGGCCAAGCAGGATCTCATCAACAGATTATCTGTGCGTAAGGGCGAGAGGGTTGAAAATCCCGAGTTCGGGACTATTATATACGATGCCATATTCGAACCATTCACAGAAGCATTGAAAGACGCCATAGTCGATGATGTCACAGCAAATCTCAACGCAGATCCTCGTATATCCACACAGGAAATATTGGTATCAGAAGCGGACAAGGGCATAGCCATACAGGCCACTATCACCTATGTTCCCTTGAATATCACTGAAAAACTGAGTTTCAACTTCGATGAGAATTCGTTGTTACGCCTATCTTAAAGTACGCACATTTCCTAACATATAAATACCATTGTAATTACAATGGCCACAACAGATAGACAGAACAGATTATTAGTCGCGGAAGATTGGAGGAAGATCTACCAGGCTTTCCAGCAGGCAGATTTCAAAAGTTACGACTTCGAGACCCTGAGAAGGACCATGGTGGCGTATCTCAAAGAGAACTACCCAGACGATTTCAATGATTT
>ENA-OWPI01004907-OWPI01004907.1-marine-metagenome-genome-assembly--contig:-NODE-4907-length-10448-cov-10.623951_pt1 | contig 10448 bp, 9 predicted proteins | sample MGYA00238138_ERZ651775 | MGnify/ENA primary metagenome ERZ651775 (study PRJEB26906, sample SAMN06265043) | marine metagenome | isolation source: Helgoland LTER site | place: Germany:Helgoland, sampling...
TGGCGACGCCGTCGATCACGGCACTGGCGCTTGAACCAATGGGTGAGCTCGCTGGTACGGCGTCGTCACTGCTGTTCTTCAGCGGCTTTGCGTTCGGTGCGGTGTTGGCGGCGCTCTTTGACCGCTTGGTCGATGACACCGTGACGCCGTTCGTGCTGGGGTTCGCTCTGTACTCGGCGATCGGGTTGTGCTGTTTGTGGTGGGCGGGCGGCTCTGGCGAACCAGTTGGCGCAGCTCAGGACTGAATGGGGGCCACGCCCGCTTTCATCCACTTCGCAGCGACAACTAGGGTTCGGGGTAGAGGAGCGCAGCTATGACGCATGATTTGGTGATTAGAAACGGCATGGTCGTCGACGGGACCGGAGGCGCAAGATTCGCAGCCGACGTGGCCGTCGATGGGCAAAAGATCAGTCAGGTGGGAGTGGTCGAAGGCGCGGGTCATCGAGAGATCGATGCCGAGGGCCAGATCGTGAGCCCAGGGTGGGTCGATATCCATACCCATTACGACGGCCAAGCCACCTGGGACCGCGACCTCGCTCCCTCGTCTACCCACGGCGTGACGTCGATCGTTATGGGCAACTGTGGTGTGGGGTTCGCACCAGCCGAGCCCGACAAACATGCGTGGCTCATCTCGCTACTCGAAGGCGTCGAGGACATCCCCGGTACAGCGCTGACCGAAGGCATGAGCTGGGGTTGGGAATCCTTCCCTCAATATCTCGACAAGCTCGATGAGATGTCGTGGACCCTCGATGTCGGCACTCAGATTCCTCACGCAGCCCTGCGGACCTATGTGATGGGAGCTGATGGCGCTGACAACACGGTTGCTGCCTCCCATAGCCAGATCGAAGCCATGTCGCAGTTGTGCGAACAGGCCATCCACGCAGGTGCGCTCGGCTTCACCACGTCGCGTACCTGGGTGCATCGCACCAGCGAGGGTGCGCAGATCGGCACCCTCAAGGCAGGCGCCGACGAGGTGCTCGGTATCGCTGCAGCGTTGCAGCGTGCAGGAACAGGGGTCATTCAGCTCATCAGTGATGCCTATCAAACGACCGACGACGATCTGGTCGCAAGCGAACTGGCTTTGCTCGAGGCAATTGCGTTGCACGTACACCGTCCGCTGAGCTTCACCGTGCAGCAGAGCGACGAGTCGCCGGGACGATGGCGCGAGCTGCTTGAAGCAATCGCTCGTTGGCGTGCCGCTGGTGCCGACGTATCAGCGCAGACTGCGGTGCGACCGATCGGCGTTGTAGCAGGGCTGACATCTACGGTGAACCCGCTGCGTTGTAGCCGCACGTACAAGGCGCTGGCAGCGTTGCCGCTGGCCGAGCGTATTGTCCGGATGCAGGACCCCGCCGTGCGGGAAACGATTCTGAACGAACACGGGTCGTTTGTCCCGAGTTCGTTCAGTGCCACAACCCATTCGGGTTACGACCGCATGTATCCCATGGCCCAGTTCCCGAACTACGAGCCAAGGTCAGAGGACTCACTGGCAGGTATCGCTGCCCGAGCGAACCTTCCGGCAAACGAGGTCATGTATGACTTCTTTACCGACAACGGTGGTGCCAACCTGGTGTATCTGCCGTTCATGAACTATTCAGGCGGCAGCCTCGACGATGTTGCCGAGATGATTGCTTCACCACTGACGCTGTCCGGTCTCAGCGATGCCGGGGCACACTGCAACACCCTCTCCGACGGCACCATGCCGACCACAGCGATCAGCCACTGGACGCGGGATCGCACCCACGGCGCCACGTTTGCACTTGAACACATGGTGCACCGTCAGACCCAGGCCACGGCTGCTCATGTGGGTCTGAATGACCGAGGTGTGGTTGCACCGGGTTATCTGGCCGATCTGAATATCTTCGATCACGACACCATCAATGCCTATGCACCTGAACTCGTGCAGGACCTACCTGCGGGCGGCACTCGTTTGTTGCAGCGGTCCACGGGGTATCGGGCCACGATCAAGCGGGGCACTGCCACGGTCGAAGACGGCGAGCTCACTGGCGAGTATCCCGGCTCCCTGTTGCGCGGTCCACAGCCGCTCTAGATCCGTGGTGCTCCCCGACGACATGGCAGCAAGGGCCCGGTCGTCATGTCTGTTCGACCTGACTGTTCCACCTGACTGGGTGATCGATCCCTGGACTCGATCGTCGTTGCCTTGTACTCAGAGAAGATGGTCGGGAAGTTCGGTCCAAGGGGCCATCTCGCCGCTGTTATCGGGCAGAGCGCTCAGGTGGGCGTACTGTTCAAACCCGGCAAAGTTGGTGCGGAAGTTACGGAACGCCTTGGCCCACCACATGCGCTTGCGCATCTCGTCGGGCGCCAAGTCGCTCTCGGTCACTCCTTGATCGCCGAGCTCCACCCGCATCGGCTGTTCGTTCTCGAACGCGCCTGCTTGGAAGAAAGCCGCTCCCATACCGACGTAGTAGGCGAACATGACAGCGCTCATCATGGTGAATTCTGCTTGAAACTCGTCCCAGGAATAGTCCGGGTACCGCTGGGTTTTGGCCATGAATTGGTCGTAGAAGGCTTGCATTACCGTCTCGCGTCCCTCATCCCCGTACACCTCGGGCAGGACCGAACCGCTGCTCATCAGGTAAGCAAGATCAGAGGGAACGGGACCTCGGAACAGCAACTGGAAGTCGATGACCATCCAACCGTGGGGGTAGCTCGCCGATTTCTGGCAGAAGAAGAGGTTGTCGCCACGGCAGTCACCGTGAGACAACGTGCACGTTGCGCCATTCTTGGGGTGCGCCGGTGAGAAGAAGGCGTCCAACTTGCGGGTGAACAGCTCGGCGATCCCGTTGCCAAGTGCCTCGTCCCAAGACGGGCTTCCTATCAGAGGTGAATCGGCCATGGTCGTGATCTTGTCGAATAACTTGGCGCCGCCAGGCATCACCGCTCGATACACCGCCAGGTTGTGGTCCGATGCCCAGTAGTCAACACCCAACTCTTCGAGCTGAGCGCCCTTGGGTCCCTCGTCGCAGCCCTCCCAAGCCACGGCCACATCGACCAGTCCGGGAACCATTTGCATGACCTCGTCGAGTGTGAGTTCATTCTCGTGCAGCTTCTGGACGGCAAAGGTGGCGACATCTTCCATTACCAGCGCCCACTGATCGTTGTCCGCGTCGAAGTCGGCCAGCACAACGTTGGGCCGGGGGTAAAAGTCGGCGGCGGGAAACGTGTACGCCTTGATGTCCTTGACGAACATGTCGCGGATGTTCTCCTTGGGCAGGATCTCAAACTCGGGCCACGCCTTGACAACGTAGGAATTTTGGGCATCGGTCGCCTCGGCGAAATGGCACTTGATCCGCTTGATGGCTGAGAAGTACCCAGCGGTCATACCAACGTCGCTCTCGTCCTGGCTGACCACAGAGTTCGTGGCAGCGATGACCCCGCGTGCCTGAAGCAACTTGGTCATGAACTAGGCATCGACCTCGTCGAGCGCTCGCGGCAACTCCATGCCTACAGGCAAGTCGTACATGTCGGTATCCCCCTTTGTGTGGCGTCCGGCCGGAGGCCACACGCGCGCACGTCAACCCATCGAAATCGGTCATGGTTCCGGACAGCGAGTGCGCTCCATGACTGGGGGGCACCGCTATCGATTGAACAACATCGGCAGGTTTCGAGGTCCACGATGACGTGGCGAGTCATCGTGGACGGCGCGTGCTACCGCACTCTCACCGGATCGCGGCACCAGCTTTGCGCCGGGTGTTGCCCACGATCTCGTCACGCATCTCTTGCCAGCGCGGCCGCGGCAGATCATGGGCCATATCAGGGAACGCTAACAGGCGGGCAGATGGGATGGCCTTGGCGGTCGCAATGCCTCCGCTGGGCTGCACGAGTCGATCGAGTAGCCCGTGCATGACCAGCGTCGGCACGTCTACGGCTCCCAACAGTAGGGTGCGGTCCCGCGAAGCAGCGATTGCGGCAGTTTGGCGAGCAACCCCAGCAGGCGCAAAACTTCGCTCGACCGCGGCCTTGGCGACTGCGCGATACCCAACGGCATCGAAGTGCGGGCCCGAAATAGTGGTCAACACGTCGATGGCAGCGTCGACGGCGGTCTCGAGCGTGGCTGGCTTCTGGCGGGCCATTTTCGGTATGAGCGAAGGGGCGATAGTGCCATGTTTGCGGTCGCCGGTGTTCGACATGATCGAACACAGGCTGCGGACCTTTTCTGGATGTCGGATCGTGAGCTCTTGAGCGATCATGCCGCCCATCGAGACACCCACCACATGGCATGAACCGATGTCGAGCGAGTCGAGCAGGCCAGCCGCATCATCGGCCATGTCAGGGACGGTGTAGCCGACTCCCTGGAGCTGACGTCGGGTGATAAACGAGCGCATCAGTTTGGCCTGTGATGGTGGTTGCCACCCCGTTTGGGTTGACAGCCCGATGTCTCGGTTGTCGAAACGAATGACTTGGAAGCCTTGGTCGACGAATAGGTGCACAAATTCGTCTGGCCAGGCCGTGAGTTGTCCGCCAAGTCCCATGATGAACAACAGAGGTTCACCAGTGCCGTGCACCTCGTACTCGATGGTCACACCGTTGACATCTGCGTTTGCCATGCTCCGTGACGATAGCTGGCTATGGGAGCGGTTGAGAGCGGCCCTTTTAGACCGAGGGCGAGCTGACACGTATATTCAGCTCATGACCAACTATCCACTTCCTCACGCCTCAACCGATTTGACCGGCCGGGTGGCCTTGGTCACCGGTGCAACCTCAGGGCTTGGTTGGCGTTTCTCACAAGTGCTTGCCGCAGCTGGCGCAACCGTTATCCCGACAGGGCGGCGTGAGGACCGACTGGCCGAACTTGAAGCCCAGATTGCTGCAGATGGCGGCACGGCCTATCCCTGCCGCATCGACATGACCGACACGGACAGCATGATGGCGGCAGTAGATCATGCCGAAGCCAGTGCTGGCACGGTCGATATCTTGATCAACAATGCCGGGATTCCGGACGCACAACGGGCCCACAAGATGCCCCTCGATCTCATCGACCGGGTTTTCGATACCAATCTGCGTGGCCCCTACGTGTTGTCGTGTGAGGTCGCTCGCCGGTTGATCGCTGCCGAGATGCCAGGACGGATGGTCAACATCAGCAGCATCGGGGCCTTCCGTTATGAGGGTCAAGGCGCAGCGTTGTACTCGATTACTAAAGCAGGTATCGCTCGCATGAGCGAGGTGCTCGCGGTGGAGTGGGCCCGATACAACATCAACGTGAACGCCATTGCTCCCGGAGCTTTCAGCTCCGAAATGATGGATGGCATGCTCGAACGAATGGGCGATATCACTCAGCGCATGCCTCGTAAACGCCTCGGCGACCCAGCGCAGCTCGACTCGACATTGTTGTATCTATGCGGGCCAGCGTCAGACGCCGTTACCGGCACTGTCATCAAGGTCGACGACGGCCAGAGTTCTCGCTGATTGTGGTTGGCTGCTGCCAGGCTTAGTAGACGTAGTAGCGACCAACAGGGTTGGCGTAACAAAGGCCATTGCCGTGGTGATAGTGCGGGTACCCATGTGGGCATAGTGGCGCCGGTACCGTGGGGGCGAAGTATCCCGTGCGAGGTGCAGCGGTCACATGAGGTAACGGTTGTAGAGAGTTGAACTGGCATGGGTTCGTGCCCCGATAGACCTCGTCGGCATTTCCCACGCCATCGCGGTCCCAATCGAGTGTTGGCATGCCATTTACCTGGGCCAGCGAGTAATACGGGCATGGGTTGTAGGTGTAGCCGTCGCATGGGTTCGTGCCCTGCCACACTTCGATTGCGTTGCTGATGCCGTCGGCGTCCCACGATCCGTTGGGGTTCAGTGCCAAATCGGCGTTGGTCGGGTGGGGCCAGGGTGCTGGCAAGGGTCGGCGCCATTGCGGACTTCGTCGTTGTTGGGGATGCCGTCGCCGTCGTAGTTGGCCGACGGGTAGGTCGTGATCGAGACCTGGCACGCTGTTGGGTAACCGACGTAGACATAGGTGTAGTACTGGCACAGCGGGTTGCCGCCGTTGGCACAAAACTGGGTGGTGTCGATCGTGCACGGGTTGAGGCCGTTAAACAACTCGTCGGAGTTGTTGACCTGGTCGCCATCCCAGTTGCCCGCAGGGTCGTCGAAGACATCCTGAATTGAGTAACTCGGACAGGGCGATCCGCTAAAGGCGCTGGCCTCGGGCGGCAGTCCAGGGACGAGGAACGATAGGAGCATCATGACACTTAGCAAGAGCACCCCAAGGATGAACTTTTTGGTCGGTCCAGTAATTTCCATGTGCTGACTCCTCCGCCGGATGATTGGCTACGCACTTTGCAGTGACTAGGGCACCGGATGGGGTCTGCGAAAGGCCTGAGGAGGGGGACCTCCTAAGGTCCTGGTATGAAACGTCCGCTAGCGGTATCTCCGTTTGTTGTTGGCTGGGTGCTACTGCTGGTGGCAGTGGTGACTTTTGGCTGCCGCAGTGATGAACGATTCGCAGCGACCAACGGCCGCGCCTCGATCGAAGCGACAACAACTGCGCCCAGTCAACAGCCGCCCGCCCAAGTGGTGACGGAACTGCCGCCCAAGGAACCGAAACCGATACAGCGGCCGTCACCTACACCGCTGTACATTCCGCCAACACCTACACCGTTGCCTGTCATCTCCCGCACCTTGGTGTTCACCGGCGATGTGTTGAGTCACACGCCGGTCATCGCCCAGGCGCTGCGTTATGGCGCAGCGCCGGAGGTGGACACCGCCGGTGGCGGTGTTGTTCCGTTGATCTACGACTACCGCCCTATGTTCGCCGAGCTCGCGCCCCGTCTAGATCGAGCGGACCTGGCGATATGTGTTCTCGAAACACCAGTGTCAGCTGACAACATCGGACTCGACGGGTATCCCACGTTCGAGGCTCCTCGGGAACTCCCCGATGCGCTTGCTGCTGCTGGGTACGACGGCTGTTCGACGGCCTCAAATCATTCCTTTGACCGCAATGTCGATGGTATCCATGTCACGCTCGACCAGATGGACCGGGTCGGGCTGGGCCATGCGGGCATGGCTCGATCAGCGGCCGAGGCCGCGACTCCTCGTATCTATGACGTGGATGGTGTTGCGGTGGCTCATCTGTCCTACACCTACAGCCTGAACGGCTTCCGGTTGCCCGAAGACCAGCCGTGGTTGGTGAACCTCAACGAGGTCGATGCGATCGTCGATGAAGCAACCCGAGCTCGTGAGGCAGGGGCGGACCTAGTGGTACTCAGCATCCAGTGGGGGAACGAGTACCAACGCAAACCATCGGCCGAGCAGCTGTCGCTGGCAGCGTCACTGACGGGTTCGGGCATGGTCGATCTGATCATGGGTAATCATGTACATGTCGTGCAGCCCGTGGCAGTGGTCAACGACGTGCCGGTGGTCTACGGACTGGGAAACTCGCTGTCGAATCAGAGCGATAACTGTTGTCGGACCGGAACCCAAGATGGTGTGCTCGTTGAAGCAACCGTCATTGGAAACGTCGACACGGGTTACCGAGTGTCGGGTCTGGCATTCGCTCCAACCTGGGTTGATCGCTCGGACTACACGATTGTTGATCTTCTCGCCGCGCTTGATGACCCAGACTTGGATCCGAGTGTGCGATTGGTCTACGAACGCTCCTTCGAACGCACTGTCGAAGCCATGCACTTGCTCGGATGGGAGATCCCACTGGCGGCGGATTGATGGGTTGCATTCGTACGCGCATCTAGGTGAGTTGCCCTACGCCTCGTGGGTCATTCGGATCGTTCGGCACTTACGGGGCGTGGCATCTGCAAAACTGGGTACGTGACGAAGGAACGCTACGACATCCCAGTCGAGCCCAAGGCGGGAAAGGTGGGCGTGTTTGCCGTGTTTGTTTTCGGCGTATTATCGATTGTGGCTGTTTTCGTTGCGGCATATATGTGGACCGACGCCGACACGAAGCTGGCTGGCGCCATTGGTGTTGCTTCCATCCTCATTCCGACGATCATCGGTTACTCGGTCAGCGAGCTACGCCACCAACGCTCTGGCGCTTTGTGGTTTGTGCTCACGGCGGCGATCTTGGTTGGCAGCCTGTCTGCCTGGGCCATGAACGAACAGGACGCCTTCGCTGACCGTATGAACCTCATTGCCCCGGGAACCCAAACGTCGGGCTGATCCCACCTGCTACCTGGTGCCTGGCACCTGGCGCGCGGCGCTCGCGTTGCGTTGCGTTGCGCGAGCGTCGCTACTGTTTCCTCCATGTTCATTAATGGAGACTGGGTCGATGCACACAGTGGGGAGACGTTCGAGGTAACGAACCCCGCCACTGGCGAGAAGATTGGGGAGATGCCCGATGGGTCAGCGGTCGATGCTGAACGGGCAGTCGCTGCAGCCGACGCGGCGTTCGGGGCATGGTCGACGACCACCGCGTTTGCCCGAGCCGAGATCTTGATGCGGGCGTGGCAGTTGATGAACGAACGTGCCGATGACCTTGCGCATCTCATGACCACCGAGCAGGGTAAACCTCTCAAGGCCGCAAGGTTCGAGGTTGGGTATGGCGCCGACTTTCTCCGCTGGTTCGCCGAAGAAGCCCGGCGCCTCACAGGTGAGTGGTTGCCATCGGCCCGCCCTGATCAGCGTTTTCTCAGCGTGCGTCAACCAGTTGGGGTGGTGGCCGCTATCACCCCATGGAACTACCCGATGTCGATGCTCACCCGCAAGATGGGTCCAGCCTTGGCAGCGGGGTGCACCATGGTTCTGAAGCCAGCCGAAGCCACGCCGTTGTGTGCCAAGGCGATCTTCGAGATCCTCGCCGAGGCAGGGGTGCCGGCGGGCGTCATGAACATGGTTACGGCGAGCGAACCGGCACCTATTGGCGATGTTTTCACGAGTGATCGCCGAGTGAAGAAGCTGACATTTACCGGATCGACAGCAGTGGGAAAGATGCTTGCCGGGAAGGCGGCGTCATCGCTGCAGCGGGTTTCGGTCGAACTTGGGGGCCATGCTCCGTTCATCGTCTATCCCGATGCTGACCCGGAACAAGCTGCCAAAGGTGCTGCTGCGTTGAAGTTCCTGAACTCGGGGCAGGCGTGCATCAGCCCGAACCGTCTCTATGTGCATCGTGATGCCGCTGATGCATTTATCAGCACACTGACAAAACGGATCAGCGGCCTGCAGACCGGCAATGGTCTCCACGATGGTGTGGGTGTTGGGCCGCTTGTGAACGACGCCGCTGTCGACAAGGTTGATGCTCAGGTCGAAGACGCTCGCAGCAAAGGCGCCGGCATACCTGTTGGCGGGTATCGCCTGACCGAGGATGGTTTGGGCGATGGGCACTTCTATGCGCCGACGCTGCTGACCGATGTCACGCCTGACATGACGGTCTATCGCGAGGAAACCTTTGGACCAGTGGCTCCCGTGGTTGTCTACGACGACGTTGATCAGGTGATTGAGCTTGCGAACGATACGAACTATGGCCTGGCGGCGTACGTGTACACCCAGAACCTGAAGACGGCCATTACGGCATTCGAGGCGCTTCGTTTCGGCATCATTGGCATCAATGACGTGAACCCGACATCGGCCGCCGTGCCCTTCGGCGGAATGGGCGATTCCGGCCTAGGCCGCGAGGGCGGCCACGAGGGACTGGGCGAATACCTCGAAACCAAAACTGCTGGCATCAGTCTTCGCTAACACCGCGAAAACGCAAAAAAGGAGCCTGATATACGAAATACGTACATCAGGCTCCTAATTTGCGTTTTGGGTGGTCCTGTTTTGGGTGGACCTAGAGCCAGGTGCCCAGCTGCTCGCCGACTTCCTCGGGAGTAGTCTGTGGACCCCAACGGGCGACGACCTGACCCGAACGATCAACCAGGAACTTCTCGAAGTTCCAGGTGATATCGGTGGTTTCACCTTCGCCTGGCTGGTTCGACCGAAGCCAGCTGTACAACGGGGAGGCGGCGTCGCCATTCACCTCGATCTTTGCGAACATGGGGAAGTTCGCGTCGTACTTCGACGTAGCGAATTCAAGGATCTCGGCATTGGAGCCAGGCTCTTGGCCACCGAACTGATTACAGGGGAAAGCGAGGACGTTGAAGCCCTGTTCGCCGTGTTGTTCTTGAAGCGCACGCAGACCTGCGTACTGAGGCGTGAGGCCTCAAGCGCTTGCGACGTTGACAACCAAACTGACCTTGTCTTGGAATTGGGAGAAGTTCACCTGGTCACCGGTGATCGACGCCATCTCGAAATCTGTGAATGTCATTCCGGCACGATAGCTGGGCTCGTTGATCGTGGACGTTGAGCCGGGTCGTTTTAGCGTCTGCGCGGTCACCGCATTAGTTTCTGGCTACGTAGTAGACGAAGGCCTTGAGCCAGAGAGCGTGGAGTATTGTGGGAGACGTATCGGTAGACATCGGCGAGGATCATGTCGCGACGGTTGAGATCCATAGGCCGCCGAACAACTTCTTCTCGATGCGGCTCATCGAAGAGAT
>ENA-OWPI01004912-OWPI01004912.1-marine-metagenome-genome-assembly--contig:-NODE-4912-length-10443-cov-3.450125_pt1 | contig 10443 bp, 6 predicted proteins | sample MGYA00238138_ERZ651775 | MGnify/ENA primary metagenome ERZ651775 (study PRJEB26906, sample SAMN06265043) | marine metagenome | isolation source: Helgoland LTER site | place: Germany:Helgoland, sampling...
TTTTTTACCCAAGCGTAGAAAGATTAAAAGTAAGGGTGGATAAATCAGATAAAACTGTTCTTCAACTGATAAGCTCCATGTATGCAGAAAAGGTAAAAGTTCGCTAGAAGCTGCAAAATAACCTGTATTTATTGCAAAGTAAAAATTTGATAAAAAAGAGACTGATGAAAGCAACGACTCTCCGAACAGGGTGCATTCTTCAACCGAAGGTCTTGCTATTAAAAGATAAAAGATCGATATAGCAAACATCATGAAGTACAAAGGCGGTAAAATCCTTCTTGCTCTTCTTGAAAGAAAATTAATTACTGAAAATTTATTTTCTTGGGTTTCTTTGACGATAATTCCCGTGATCAGATAACCACTGATAACAAAAAAAATATCGACTCCCAAGAATCCTCCAGAGCAAAATTCTACCCCAGCATGGAAGAGAATAACAGGTATGATTGCTAATGCACGTAACCCATCAATTTCTGAACGATAGTGCATGACCTTTTTAAATGAACAATAAAGCTATGGAAAATAAATTATCTGATCTGAAGTACACGGTCGGTTTCTCTTCCATAGCCCTTCACCTTCAGCTCACCCTGAAAGATACGAATGATAGAATAAGCGTTACTTTCCGTCTCCACCATTCCCTTTAGAGTTAGGTAATGGATGCCGTCTTTTTGTCCATACTTCCCTTGATGGTTATGGCCATTGATGTATGCCTTCACACAGGAAAACTCTTCGAGTATTGAAATTACTTCCTTCGCATTCCATAAATTATGAGGATCAGCGGGATAAACCGGAAAGTGGCAATACAAAATAACCTTCTCCCCTTTTGCTTCGGCTGTCTCTAAAATTTTTCGCATCCAAGCAACCTGTTTTCCCCCCACCGCTCCATTCCATTTGGGTGAGCTGATTTTATTTTCCCGGTAATATACACCCGCGTTCTGATATTCCAGACTATCTTTTGGGTAGGCATGAAAACTAACATCATTCCCATCCAGTACGATGAACCGCCAACCTTCGACTTTGAAATCATAGTACCTTCCTTGCATCCCCATTCGCTCGGGGACTTTGGCTTTCCATTTATCGGCTACATCAAAATCATGATTTCCGAGTGCATGATAGGCTGGCATTTTCAAAGATTGATAGATCGGTAAGACTTTATCAAAACTGTCATAATCCCGATCAATAAAATCACCGAGGTGGATAACAAACTCGAGATCGTGGCTATTGAGTTCCTGAACACATTGATGAAGCTTTTTTGCAGAAGATGCATAATGCCTAGACCCCCGGTTCGGCCCCCTACAATATTGACAATCCGCAATCGCACCAAAGGAAAATTTATATTTTACACTCTTGGTTTTTTGTACGAGCCATGGGCTCACTTTTTCAGCCCACTCCTTGGCGTGTGCATGCAGTCCCGGACCACTAAAGTGAACACCCTGGCCATTCCGTCCCCGTAAGTTTCCTTTCAATTGATCAGTATCCGGCCCCTCCAGGGCAACTCCGTTTTTCCAAAGGCTTGCCTGGGCTTTGCGAATATTCGGATCCGCTTCATCACCCGGCACATGATACGTGGCTTGTGCGACAAACCATGGAACATCCCATTCAAGATCTGCTCGGGTTTTTAAAATTAATTGGGTAAGATACTTCTCATAAAGAAGACCGGAAAGGGTGCGTGTGGGGTCTTTTTGGTTGGCATCACTCTCTCCCTGATGCCAGAGCACGGCACGAAAACCATTCTTTCCAAATGCTTTCATACGCTCAATAAATCCGGGGTAGATCTTCCCCAAACTTTCCCAATCGCCATCGTTGATTTTTCGAACCTTGTTTTCAACAGTTGGAGGATTTGGAAACCTTGAGCCTTGTGGCAACCATTCACGCACGCTGGTTCCACCTTGCCCGTAGGCGATGATTCCAATGGGTAGGTTCAATTTCTTACTTAGTGCATCACCGAGCAAAGGCATAATACTTCCACCCCTTCCACCGGCACCGGGTTGTGGATCCACAGCAAGTTGCCACTTTTTATTTTCAAAGTCGAAGGCCGAAACTAATCCTGTTTGGGTCGCCTGTTTTTTCTCCCCGTAATTTCCTGAGTTCGATTGTCCAGCAACCAAAAAAATCTCGCCTACTCCAAACCGAACCACTTGCGATCGATTATCCGGATTCCCTGCTTCTCTTATTTCCAGACTGTACCAGCCACCAGCGGGTATCTTAAGTCGGGATAAAAGGTTTTGATTATTCCATTCACCCGTTAGCTTTTCCCAAGATCTATTTTTATCCAAACGATATTCCAATAGTCCGCTTTTAGAAACCGATAATGAAGTAACAACCTTAATTTCCACCCAAGCCTCATTACCAATACCTCTTTGAATTACCTGATATTCAACCGGTGAGATTATTCGATAGGCGGGCTCGGTCTTCTCGGCTTGGACATAGCCAATGAAAATGGAAAAAAGAACGGCCAACCATAGAACAACTTTCATATCAAATTTACGAAAATACTATTCCACCACATGGATGGTGTGATCAATGCGCCCTTTGATCTCTTCTCCCTTGGCTGATTTGATATCGTAATCAATCTGAGCCATGTGAACCGGTTTTAAATTTGGAATATGTAAAGCCACTGTCTTTCCATCATCCAGTAATTCCACTTTTTTCAATTCCAGTTCTTTTACTGGGATCTCTGGGGATCCATAATTAAATGACCACTTTAAATTCCATGCTCCAAACTTAAACTGAGAAATGGAATTTGCAGCTTCAGGATCAAGGGGTTCATAAAAGCCAATTTCAACGATATCTTTTTTCACCTTAATCGATTTTGGCAAATGAACTGGTTTACCGGTGTATCGAATACGATCCAATCCACCGTTCCCTTTGGCATTGGTTTGCCACCCCTTAAGCCCGGAAACATAAAGCTGCCCATCCTTTGGGTTCATTCTGGCTCGCATTGCACTACTGGATAGCTCAACCGGAATCCTGGCGACCCCACCCTGCATCTGCCCATGTTTCTCTTCCTTAAGCACGACGTACATTTTACTTTGTCCATAAGAGAGATGGAGTAATTGGTCTTTAAGTGGACCCCATTTGCTACTGGTTACCCAGGCCTGCCCGCCTCCGGAATTATCAATCCCGCGCTTCTTACTCATCCATACCAACGGCTTGGGGGCTTCCGATGGATCATGTTGAAATCCTTCGCGTTCATTCGCCTTATATTTTTTCCAGTCCTTGTACTCGATTTCATATCCTGCGATTGGAGAGCTCTTTAATTTTCTGGTTCCATGATAGGAATCAACCACCCCATTAAAACTTCCAGGTTTTACCCAATGCAGAGGAGCCGTTGGTACGAAAGATCCCTCGTTATCTCCCGTGGTTACCTCTCCGTTGGGTCCTACACCTATACCGTTAGGTGCCCGAAAACCACTCGCATAAATAGACATATCTTTTCCGTCGGGAGAAACTTTGATCACCGAACCATGCTGTTTCCCCATTCTTTCAAACCCACGCCCTCCTGCCCGTACGGGACAACCCATGGCAAAGTAAAAATTTCCTTCGGGATCGGTATGCAAATCAAAACAAAATGCATGAAAGCCCTCCGTGTTCTCCCAGTCGTTATTGAAATTTTCCAGAAAGTCGGCTTCGCCATCTCCATTAAAATCATGAAAACGGGTAATTTGATTATCTCCGACCGTGTAGATTTTTTCATTCACGATTTTCAGTCCGAGTGGTTCATGCAAACCGGTGGCAAATCGTTTCCAGGTTACCTTTTCCAGTTTTTCATCAATATGGGAAACAATCCATACATCCCCGTCCCAGGTACATACCGCCGCAGTCTTTCCGTCCTTAAAAAAATCAAAAGCACCGATTCGCATCTTGGGTTCATGTGGGTTATTGAAAGGAACCCCGATCTTGTCGACCACATAGGCATCAGTCTGATTATCCGAAAGTTCACTTTCGGCGGGGATGGGATCACCCCATTGAGCTGAGCCTCCGTCGGTAAGCTTAGATAAATCCTCAGCCTTTCCGGCTGCAGACCGAACCGCAGGCTGATAAGCCGGATCACCCGCCCACATCGCAACCTTGAAATGACTATTTCCTTCGGGAACTTCGCAAAGTAAGAGGTTTTCCCAGACAAATAATTTTACGCCATTCGAGAAATCCACCAATGAAAAGTTACAGGTTCGCCCTTCCAAGGAAACAGTAAATGTTTGATCTGTCTTCTCAATTTGTGAGTCATCATTCTCTGCCAACAGTATCACGGATGTCGAAGGGTGTTCGACCTGAACAGTCCTAGTCAGTGCTTTAAGTCCTTTTTGCTTAACGATACCCGGCATATCTAAGACCTTCCCCTCGCCCACTGAGTAGCTAAAAATTACCTTATCATTGTGAACATAGTGACCTTTAAAATGAGCCCAGCCTTTGGGCAAGGCTCCCATTCTTGGAAACGATTTGTAGGGCTGACGGCGTGGATCTTTCTTAATCATTTCCTTGGCCTTTGCCCAACCAGGAAGCATTCCGGTACGGAAAAGATTGTAGCTCTCCTTGACGACTGCCGCTGCACCATGTGCTCCGGCAAAAGGCATTCCACTGGCCTTTAGGCTCTGATCATTCGTCCAGCCTAAGGAGTAGGACATCGTCTCGCTGTCAAAGACCATTCCGGCCCGCCGGTCTTCACCAAGGGGCACCAGGTGAGCCCTTGAAACAATGTAGCGAACTTTTTGCCTAACCTCATCAATTTGCCCAAGCAGTTTCGTGGCTTCCTTGGACAGATCATCGATGGGACTGCCTTCCAATTTTGGCAGAAGTTCAAATTCAGCAATTTGCACGGGTATCTTTCCATCTCCAACCAATTCCGGAAAAACGACCCGGTAATTCGCAAAACTTTTTCCATTGGGAAATCTCATCGTTTTTAACTTCCCCCTACCCCGGGAAACTGGGATCGAACCACTCGCGATCTCGACAAAGCTTTTCCCATCGTTGGACCCACTGAGAACAAAGCTTTTCGGATCTCTTTCCGGTGCATCGTTGGCGGATGTGATTGTGATTCCATTCACGATTGTATTTTGAACCTTTATTTCCAGCCCGCTACCAGCCCCGTCAAAATTGAGATATTTCGTGGCCGGTTGATCATCGATTGCCAATAATGGGCTTTCATTTTTGGGAGAATTACCGGAGGTTCCTTTGATCGGGTCTGATGGTCGGCTCAGATCCATTGTTTTTAAATTGGATAAATCTTCCAATCCAATATTCGTAAATTCATTGCCTCCCATTTCTCGAACCTTTGCCAGAAGCTTTTTCTCACGCAGATACAATCTTTTTAAGCGATCACTTGCATCCTCTGCTGGTGGCCAGGCCACAATCGGAGCAGTCTCAATCGCGGTCGACACCACCGGTCCATAACGATCCTTAAAATAACCGCCATCCGAAGCCACCTTAGATGGTTTCTTTTCCACATAACCCTTCGCCAACTCAATTACCTGCTTAGCAATGTCATCAATCTCTTCATCTCCTAAATCTAAATGCCCCCCTTTGGCAGGCATCTTAACCAACGATTTGGAATCTGGGGGACTACCATGTGTAATAAATTTGATCACTCCCTGCATGTTGCCCGACTTCACCAGTTCCGAAGTCATTAGACTGGGAAATACCCCACCCACTCCGTTCAAGTCTGGTCCGTGACAAGGTGCACAACGCTGGATCAATGCCGGACTAAGTCCTTTCGGGACGGCCAAGGAAGAACTTACAGATAAAGCAAATGAAGTGAGTAAGAAAAAGGCTCTGGATAACACAGTCATAAATAAGTTTACTAAAAGAATGTTGTTTTGTGGATTTTGGAAATACTAGGAAAGAAGAAAAGAGAGAAAATTAAATGATTTAGATTAAATAAAAAAATAAATTTATCGATACCGTAAATCCATAAACCCATAAATAAATTAGGGGGAGAAATCGTAAATTTCAGAGTAAATATTAATCTATCATTACAATATTTTCCAAAAAAAGACTATATTTGCCTATAAACTTTCTGTATCGTAAGTTTATTACCATCCGAATGAACGATTGTTTTTCTTTTAGAAACATTCCGAAACGAAGTCTTGGAGAACTGGATAACAAGTTCGGCTTGCCTACTGGTTTAGGTAAACCTTAAAGCTTCAATTCAAAATATAAATTTTCTTACATCCTTTCCATGATTAAAAACACCATCCATCTACTTATAATTTTTTTGTCCATCGCAACGATTCACTGCGAGGCAAAAAAAGTTCTCTTTATTGGTAACAGTTACACCTCACAATGTTCCCGTATCATTACTGATTTATTTAAGAACGAAAGCCCGGACTGGAAACTTACATTTCATTTCAAGGGTGGAAAAGACCTTGCCTATCACCTCGCTGATCCGACCACCAAACCGATGATTCTCTCCCAAAAATGGGACTTTGTAATTTTACAGGAACAAAGCCAGAAATCCGGACTGGGTGGAAAATACTCCCAAGGCTTCCAAGATGCTGTAAGCTCGTTTTCCAAAATTATTCGAAAAAATGGATCCACTCCCTGCCTCTACCTGACTTGGGGAAGGAAAGAAGGAGATAAAAAGAATCCCAAAATTTATCCCGACTATCAAACCATGCAGAAGAAAATATCCGCCGCCTATTTCGAGGCGGGGAAGAAAAACCGGGCACGCATTCTCCCGGTCGGTCTCGCTTATTCAAAAATTAAACAGCAAGACCAGGCACTCTTTGAAAGCCTCTATAAAAAAGACGGCAGCCATCCGTCTGAAACCGGAGCCTATGTGGTTTCCTCTGTTTTCTGGGCTGGCCTAACCGGTAAAGATCCAATCACCATAAAATGGCGGGGCGAAATTAAAAAACCTAAGGCTCACAGGCTACGCCAAGCCGCCCGGGCCGCACTCGAGAAGCTTAGTAAAAACTAAGGCGAACGACGAGGCGGACCTCCGCCTCTTTGATGCCCTGGTCCACCACGCAATTTTAAGGGCTCCGCTTTAAAGTATCGGGGAATGACCGGCCAGTCCTCGGTCAAAAAATAAGCATAGGTGCCCTTGGGGAATTCATCGGTCACCGTAAACCGGCCATTGCACATATCCAGGTCACCCGATCCTTTTATATATTGATAATCCTTACTAAATGCACCGTCGTACTTTCCACCGGGTGGATTCGGACGCTTTCCTTTTTTTAACCGAAAACTACTGCTCATTTTTTGGATTCCTGATTTCGGATCTTTTGGGTTCTTGTATCCGTACAAAGCATACACCGGATAGCCGTCCATGGCATATCCGACAAGTGGAGAATGTTCTTTCGCATTCAAACCGAGTCTTTTAAGGAGCCCGGTCGGTAATCCATGGTAGTGATACGATCCATTAGGCTGAACATGGCCATGGTTGGCATCCAGTCCGAGCAGGACGGATCCGCCGAGAGCCTCGTAGTTCCAGTCCGCCCGCCGGTCTCCCATAAAAAACTCCGCCGTACCGGGGTCAAAAAGTACACCGTTTACTGCAATTCCAAAGGGAGTATTCGGTGGGCCCCGGCCTGATTCGTTATGTAACGAAATAGGCTGACTGGCAGGTTTTTGATTGGTAGGGATTGAAAAATTATGGGCCTGTTCCTCCACTGAATTCGGATTGTGCCTGCTGGGGAATCGTCCGACCTTGTGCTTGGGTATTCCATTTGCCTCCACTTTAATTTCCTTTTTCAACTCCTTGAATTTACTCACGCTCTTCTGGGAAAGTTTTTCAACCGCTGGATTTAATTTCAAATCACCACTCTCCGTAACCGTATGCTTACGAACCGGGGGACGCCCACCCGGCCCGCGTTGCTGGCCAATCACCTGACAGGCAAAAAAGAGGAAGATTAAAAATGAAAGAATGCAAGTGGGCTGAGTTCTCATAATTACTAATAACTCAGAAGAATGAAAAAAGTTCCAATATACTTTTCAAGCCATTGAACTCTAAGTTATCCTGTAACCAAAAATTCTCCCTTCATCAATCAAGATTCACTCCCCTTCCGGGTGACCTGGACCGTCTTCCGTAACGCTTCGGCGAGAAACGCCTTGGGTTCCCTCGCCCGGTATTCCGGGTTATAAAGCTCCAATGAAATAGGTCCTTTGTAGTTTATCCTTTTGAGAGTCTTTAAGGTTTCCACCAAAGGCAAAACACCATCTCCGGGCAGAACACGAATTTTATCATCATGCCTTCCATGAGGTTCCACGCCAGCGGGACAATCGGAGAATTGAAAAATGGTAATGAAATCTCCCTGTAAATGATTAAAGTTAACCAGTTTTGATTTTCCCAAAAACATATGAAAGGTATCCGGTATAATTTGGGCTTTTTTATGATCCGCTCCAAAGGCAACCCGGGTTGCATCTGCAATTGAGGAAAGAGGAGAAAAGAAATTCAGGAATACAATCCCGGCACCCTCCATACCATAATCCTCAATCGCCATTTCCAGAATTTGACGGTAGCACCATGAAGCCACATTATGATCGAAAGAATCTTTTAATTTCATGTTAGGGATAACCTGAACTTTTCGGCTACCAATCGCAGATACCATTCGTAAACGATTTCGATGTTCCTCGAGACGTGACTTGAAACTCTCTTCACTTGCATCCATCGAATTCCACAATCCAATTACACTGGGAATGTATAATCCCAAATCGGCCACCAAGCTCTTTATGTCCTTTAGATCCCCCCCCTGTTTTTCATACTGATCCAACTCCCGATCCCATGGTTCGACACAGTCAAAGCCAGCTTCCGCGGCCAAGCGTAGTTTATCTTCTAAACCAATTCCCTTGTCCAAAGTGGCGGTGTCCAAACAGATTGGCCAATAACTTTTCCCGTTCTGCCAAGCTAACTTCTTACCTGACTTTGCCTTCCCCTCTATTTTTGGGTTTCGATCTTTACCAAGGAGGGGAGCCGAAACAGCGGTTGAAGTAAGGGAAGCGGATAAAAAGGATCTACGATTCATAATCTATATGATTATTTTCAATAATATTAGATTTCAACGATAATCGTTTATCAAAAGGCAAAGAAATATATAAATTCTAAAAACGGGGTATGCGATTATCTTGTTTTATGATACTTACTTTGAGCCTGATGAGACGCAGCTTATTTCATTGATACAGTTCACAATCCAAATTCAGAAAGCTTAATTTTTTGAAAGACCATATCTGCCACTGAGGACTCGTATAAAATACCAATGGTCTGATCATCCACCATCGTAAGAGAACTGTACGCTCCACCCTTTTGATCGAGCAGAATTGACTTAGACCAGGTCTTTCCCTGATCCAGGCTCATGCGCACGGTCATCTTTTCCCGACGGTGTTTACTGTTGGGATTGGAAAAGAAAAGTACTCTTCGCCCGTCTGCTAAGTCATGAGAAATCAGACTGGCCATACAGACCGGTTCGGGCAGGGCTCCATGATCGGAAGAATGAACCGTCCAGGACTTTCCCATATCTTTCGTCACGCCAACTGCCCGGCCATTGGTATTTGATTTATCGGAACGGTTCCGGTTATCCCGCATATTTACCATCAGCGAACCATCACTTAATTCCACCACCGCACACTCGGTGGTGTTATCCCGTGCATGTTTCGAAACCGTCCAATTTTTTCCATGATCCCCACTCCACATCAAATTGGAAAACGGCAGACCCGTTTTATCCCGACCCTGCGTGGGCATGACCAGTGTACCGTCCTTGAGGGTAATTCCATTGCCCGGTGCAGGTGCAAACAGATGCCATGTTGGATCCTTCAATCTCTGGGTCCAGTTCTCCGGTTCACTCCAAGTCACTCCATCATCCGATGACCGGACAATCATGAACTGGGATGATTTATGAATCGAATGACCCGGTTCCGATCCCTTTCCCCGCCACTGGTGCGTATTCGGTTTACCATGTGTCCACACCGCCGAAACAAAAATTTCGCCGGTCGTACGATCAATCAAAATATTGGGATCCGAACATCCATTCTGATCCTCGGGCAGACCGCCAAATTTCTTCATGTCCATAATCGGAATGGGTCGTGCCCAGGTCTCTCCTCCATCGGTCGAGCGGGATAATCCGATATCCATATGCCCCTGCAAATCCCGCCGACTTTTGTACCTCAGATCATAGACAGCGAGTAATGTTCCCTTATTTGTGGTAGCCATGGCTGGAATTCGAAAAGTATGACAGTCAAACTGCCCCTGCTTGTGAATGATGGTCACCTTACGGTCGGCACCATGGAGGAAGGAAAGAAAAAGAAAACATAAAGGAAATAGGACGAGATGAAGTTTCATTTTTAAATTAAAACGAAAGAGGTGACGATGGCACAAGCTCGAAACCCTGCCATCCGATAGAATGACACCCCACCCTCAGGGGTTAGGAGTAAGAGTTCGGTGGGATGGGGTTTTCTGTTCGCTTGCTGGTTCATAGTGGATCGCCACGGGCTTCGCCCTCGCGATGAGAGGGT
>ENA-OWPI01004919-OWPI01004919.1-marine-metagenome-genome-assembly--contig:-NODE-4919-length-10432-cov-2.811975_pt1 | contig 10432 bp, 9 predicted proteins | sample MGYA00238138_ERZ651775 | MGnify/ENA primary metagenome ERZ651775 (study PRJEB26906, sample SAMN06265043) | marine metagenome | isolation source: Helgoland LTER site | place: Germany:Helgoland, sampling...
TATTATATATATTTTTTATATATATCAAAGTTTTTTTATTTTAAGATACATATAAAGGTTGTAAAAAAGTAATTATTTATGAAAAATAAAATTAAAATTGCAGTTGTGGGTATGGGTTTAATGGGTAGCCAACATCTAAAGGCAATTAAACTTTCTAAAAAAGCAACACTTCATTCTATAGTAGATATTAATAGAACCTCAAAGGTCCAAGCTAAAAAATTTAAAGTTCCTTTTTATAAAATTAAAGTTTATAACGGAATACGCCTTGAATTGCTTCAATCTAATGAAAGTAAAATAGAAATCTCAGGAGATAAAACAGATAAAATTAAACTTAAGAATACAGAGGGGGTTTTAAAGATTAGTTTACGATTTCCAGAGTTACTAGCAGGTGATAAAGTCAATGTTAAGTTGTTTTATAATAAAGATATTCAAACTATAGATGGAAATGAGGGTTCAAAAATAATAGGAAAAGGAATAAATCAAACACATTTAGAGGTAAAGGCTCAAGAAGGAGCTTCTATAAAGTTAGAAATTAAAACAAAACACCTAAAAGTTAAATCAGTAACTGGGGGTGTTGTAAATCTAACAGGCACTTCAAAAAATCAAGATATTGAACTTGATTTATATGGAGTATACCATGGATATAATCTTTTTACTTCTAACAGTAGTTTAGTAAAAGCAGGGACAGGTTCAAAAGCTGAGGTAAATGCAGGTGAAACTTTATTAGCAAAAGTTAGCTTTGGTGGCTCAATTTTATATAAAGGAAAGCCAGAAGTTATAAAAAATAAAAAGATGGCAGGAGGAATTATAAAACAAATGAATTAATTCATTGAAACGTTTTTGTATATTTGTGTATTAAAATTTAAATAAATGACTTTAACTATTTTTTTATTAGGAATGCCAAGCCCTCTTTCTATGGCTCTTATTGTTGGGGCATTATTACTTTTATTTGGAGGAAAGAAAATACCAGAACTAATGAAAGGTATTGGTGGTGGTATAAAAGAGTTTAAGAAAGCTTCAAAGGACGACAAAAAAGAAGATGAAAAAATAGAAGAAAAGAAATAAAATAAAAAAACCTAAGTATAACTTAGGTTTTTTTATAGGTTTATTGCGGTTCCAGAGGAAGTTACCATTAACATTCCTCCTCTATTACCAACGGTTTCGTAATCTAAATCAACACCTAAGATAGCATCTGCATTTAATCTTTTAGCATTTTCTGTCATCTCTTTTAAAGCAGTATCTTTAGCTTCTCTCAGCACTTTTTCGTAAGAACCAGACCTACCTCCAACAATATCTCTTATACTTGCAAATACATCTTTTACAATATTAGCACCTATAATTGTCTCACCAGTAACAATTCCTAAATAGTTTTTTACAGTCTTACCATCAATGTTATTTGTTGTAGATAATATCATTTATTTATCTAATTTTTTCTTATTGTTTTTCATCGCTTCTCCAATTTGATTACTCGCTGTAAAACTAGCAACCATATCATTTAACATCTGACTTCCTGCTTGGGGAGAGTTGGGTAGAAGTATTAAGTTACTATTAGTTTCTTGACCAATAGACTGTAATGTATCATAATGTTGTGTTACTACAATTAAAGCTGAAGCTTCTTGTGAGTTGATTCCTACTTTATTTAGCACCTCAACAGATTCCTCTAAACCTCTAGCTATTTCTCTTCGTTGGTCTGCTATACCTTGCCCCTGGAGTCTTTTACTTTCTGCTTCGGCCTTTGCTTTTTCAACAATTAAAATTCGCGCAGCATCTCCTTCGTATTGAGCAGCTGTTTTTTCTCTATCTGCAGCATTAATTCTATTCATAGCAGCTTTAACCTGTGCGTCCGGATCTATGTCTGTTACTAATGTTTTAATAATATCATATCCATAATTAAACATAGCATCATTTAATTCAGATTTTACAGCTATTGCTATATCGTCTTTTTTTACAAAGACATCATCTAATTTCATTTTAGGTACTTCTGCTCTTACTACATCAAAAACATAAGATGTTATCTGGTCGTGAGGATAGTCTAACTTATAAAAAGCGTCTTCTACTTTGTTTTTAATAACTTTAAATTGGACAGAAACTTTTAGCTTAACAAATACATCATCAAGAGTTTTTGTCTCTATTATAACATCTAGTTGTTGGATTTTTAAACTTAATCTACCTGCGATTCTTTGAATTAGGGGTACTTTAAATTGAAGTCCAGACTGTCTAATACTTCCAAAACGACCAAACGTTTCTATAATTACAGCTGTTTGTTGTTTTACAATAAAAACAGCTCCATAAATGAGAAGAAAAGAAAGTCCTAAAATGATTGGTAGAAATAAGCTCATAATTTTTGTTTAAGTTAATATTAGAATATTTTATATTATTAGACGTAAAACGTTGAAAATGTTACAACAATTTACTTTTTTTTAAGGTTTTCCCTATACTTTATCCACTTTTTTTGTTGTTTTCCTGTTAAGATTTCTTTTAATTCAAGATCTAACTTTTTCTCTTTATCCTCAATAACCTTTATAATGGGTTTGAAAGACTCTGTAACTTCTTTATTTGCCTTTTGAAGTGCGGTGTAGTCTCTACTTTTAATAGTTTCTTTTTGAGCAGCCTCCATCTTAGATTTTCCTTCAGAAAATAAAAACGTATTAATCCTTTTAATTTGCTTTAATTCCTTGTTAAATAAATTAAAAATAGAAGTTATTTTTATAAAAGCATCAGATGACTTCTTAACCCCTATTTTTTTACTCACTTTTTCTGTATTGTAAAAAACCATACCAACAGCTTTTTCAACATCAATTTCAGGAACTCTTGATTGTTGCGCAGCCCTTGGCTGTCTTGGTTGCATGCTTTGTCTTCTATTGTATTGAGACCCATAACGAGAACCGTACTGAGCTTCTGCAGTGATTGAAAATAATAGAATTGCAATTAAAAGTATGTTTTTAATCATGATAGTTTTTTTATAATTGTTTTTAAACGTAAAATAGCTTCTTCCTTTCCAATCATGTGAATGATATCAAATAAATGAGGTCCTTTCATTTCACCAACAATCGCCAGTCTAAGGGGTTGCATAACTTTACCAAAACCAATTTCTTTTGAGGAAATCCAGTTTTTTGTTTTCTTTTCAACAGATGCTGAGGAAAAATCATCTATTGAATCAAGGACTATTATTAACTCATTTATCAAGTCACTAACACCCTCTCTCCATTGTTTTTTCACTGCTTTTTCGTTGTATTCTTCAGGGCGTTCAAAGAAATAACTACTTAAACTCCAAAAATCTTTTACAAACACAGCCCTTTCTTTTATTAACGAAACTACACTTTTTATGTAATTTATTGATGGTAAACCTTGTATGTTTTTGGTTTTTAATATAGGTAGGTATAATTTAGTTAATTGATCATCCGTCTTTTTTTGAAGATATTGTTGATTAAACCATCTTGTTTTATCTAGACTAAATTTCGCACCAGATTTACTTACCCTTGAAAGATCGAAAGTAGAAATTAAACCCTCTAAATCAAAAAGTTCTTGTTCTGTTCCTGGATTCCATCCTAATAATGAGAGCATGTTTATAAAAGCATCAGAAAAATAACCGCTTTCTCTGTAGCCAGAAGAAACTTCACCTGTTTCTTGGTTTGTATATGCTAAAGGAAATACAGGAAAGCCTAATTTATCTCCATCTCTTTTACTAAGTTTTCCTTTACCCTCGGGTTTTAATATCAATGGAAGATGAGCAAATTTTGGGGTTTCCCAATCAAAAGCATTATATAATAATACATGTAATGGCATTGATGGCAACCATTCTTCACCACGAATTACATGGCTAATTTTCATAAGGTGATCATCCACAATATTTGCCAGGTGGTATGTTGGCATTCCGTCAGATTTAAAAAGAACTTTATCGTCAAGAGTATTCGAATCTATACTAATAGCGCCTCTAATTTCATCATTTAACACCAGTGTTTCATCTTGAGGGGTTTTGAAACGAATTACATAATTACCTCCTTCATCAATCTTTTTTTTAGTTTCTTCTTTTGTTAAAACTAAAGAGTTTTTTAATCTACCTTTCTCCCTATTATGCCAGTTATAAATAAAAGTTTTACCAACAGCTTCGTGTTGTTTTCTTTGAGCAGTTAGTTCTTCAGGGGTATCAAAAGCATAATATGCTTTTTCTTTTTCAATTAAAATATTAACATACTCTTTGTATAGTTCTTTTCTTTCAGATTGTCTATAAGGTCCAAACTTTTCATTTTTACCAGGCCCTTCATCAAAAGGAATATTACACCAGTCTAAAGCATTGGTTATATATTCTTCAGCATTGTTAACATATCTAGATTGATCGGTGTCTTCTATTCTTAAAATAAAAACACCATTATTTTTTTTTGCAAATAAATAATTATATAGAGCGGTTCTTAGCCCACCAATATGGAGGGGGCCTGTTGGACTGGGGGCAAAACGAACACGAATATTAGACTTCATTAATACATATTTTAAAGCACAAATATACCTTACTAATATTAGATAAAAAAAGCAAAAATATTTTCAACCTAGGTTAAAAAAATCTTTAACACAAAATACTTCTGCAGCTCTTTTTATTATCTTATTTTTATGTATTGATGAGCGCCTTATTAAACATTGAACAAAAACTATCTTTTTTCTATAAAAAGTACTACACAAATGAACTTATTAAAGGGGGTATTTTATTTAGTTTGTTTGGTGCTTTATACCTTATCCTAACATTATGTATAGAATATTTTTTATGGTTAAAACCAAATTATAGAATTATTTTACTGTTGATATTTATAGGGTTTGAATTTTTTCTGTTTCTTAAATTTATTATAATTCCAATTACCCATTTAATAAAGTTAAAAAAAGGCATTAATGAAATAGAATCTTCAAAGATTATAGGGGCCTATTTTCCTGAGGTCCAAGATAAATTATTAAATATATTACAACTAAAAAACGAAGAAAAAGAAACAGATCTTATACTTGCTAGTATTCAACAAAAATCCAAAGATCTTCAGCCTATTAATTTTTCTAACGCCATAAACTTTAAGAACAATTTTCTTTATTCAAAGTATTTACTGTTTCCAATACTGCTCTGGTTTCTATTTTTTTTAACAGGAATTGATACAGACCTTTATCATAGTTTACAACGAGTTGTTAACCCCCAAACCGCATATACGCCTCCAGCCTTATTTTCATTTCATATGGAAACAAAAAATTTAACTGTAATTGAAGGAGGCTCACATACTGTTTCTATTTCCACAAAAGGTGGTTTTATTCCTGAAGAAGTTAAAATTATTTATGGAGATGAAACCTATTTTATGCAAGAAACAACAAAAGGGATGTTTTCTTTTACGTTTACGAATGTAACAGCGCCTATTTTGTTTAGGTGTTATTCAGAAAACATTTTTTCAAAAAAGTATACTCTTAATCTTATAAAAACACCCTTAATTCAAAATTTAGATATTGATGTAGATTATCCAGCTTACACAAAAAAAATAGACGAAAAGATTACAAATACAGGTAACCTTGTTGTTCCTGTTGGCACAAAAATAAAATGGAATGTTAATACATATCAATCAAACAACGTTGCTTTTACAGAAAATAACAAAAGAGATTATTTTACAAGAACCTCAAAAAATAAATTCAAATATAAGAAGGTGGCGCTTAATAATTTTGATTATCAAATAAGTGCTTCAAACAAGGAATTGCAGGATTTTGAAAAGATTTCGTATACTTTAAAAGTTATTAAAGATGAGTATCCGTCTATAATTACCCAATCCAATATAGATAGCGTGAGTATTGAAAACGCTCAATTTATAGGTCAAGTTTCTGATGATTATGGAATTAATTCATTAGAACTTATTTATTATCAGCAAGATCTTCCCACTCAAGAAAACAACATTTCACTGAAGATTACAAATGCAACCACTCAAACTTTTAATTATCGATTCCCTGAAGAAATTATTTTTAAAAAAGGAGTTGATTATGAGTTTTTTTTTCAAGTCACAGATAATGATGCTGTTTATGGAAACAAAACAACAAAAAGCAACACCTATAGTTTTCGACAAAAAACAAAAGAAGAGTATGTTCAAGAACAACTAGACGAGCAAAAAGAAACAATTAATAATTTAGAAACTACCATCCAAAATCAAACCCAACAAAGTCAAACCTTTTTAAAAATTCAAGAAGAAATAAAAAAGAAAAAAGCGTTTAATTGGAATGATAAGAAAAAAGTTGATGAGTTTATTCGCATGCAACAGCAACATCAACAAATGATGGAAAGACAAACAGAAAAACTACAGCAGTCTTTAGAACAGAACAAAGGAGACAAACAACCTTTTCGGGACAAAAAGCAACAGCTTCAAAAACGAATAGAAGAGCTTTTAGCGCTAAATAAACAAAAAAAATTATTGAATGAACTTCAAAAAATAGCAGAAAAACTTGATAAAGAAGCATTGATTAAAAAAACGAAAGCACTAGCTGAAAAAAACAAACAACAAGAAAGAAGTTTGGAGAGAATATTAGAATTAACCAAGCGTTTTTATATTGAAGAAAAAACACTTCAAATAGCAAATAAATTAAAAAAACTATCTAAAAGGCAAGATACTATTAACAATGAAGATACTAAGGTGTTAAATGAACAGCAAAAGATTGCTGAAAAATTTGATAATATTTCTAAAGAATTAAAAAACTTAACAAATGACAATAAACAGTTAAAAAACCCTCTAGAATTACCTAAAATGTCTGAGGAAATAAAGGCTGTGAAAAGCTCTTTAATGAAAGCCAAGGAAAAGTTAACCAATAATCAAAAACAAGACGCAAAGAAGCTTCAAAAGAAGGCATCAAAACAAATGCAACAGATGAGCCAGCTTATGCAAAAAACAATAGCAGATTTTCAACAAAACTCTATAGATGAAAACATAGATGATTTAAGAAAAATATTAGAAAACCTTATTACCTTTTCATTTAAACAAGAGGACCTACTTGTTAAGTTTAATGAGATTTCTGTAGCTCATCCTGATTTTGGAAGTGAACTCAAAAACCAAAACGAATTAAAAACCTATTTTGAACACATTGATGATAGTTTGTTTGTATTGTCTATGAGACTTCCACAATTAACAGCAAAAATTCAAACAGAGCTATCGAACGCCCACTTTAACCTTGACCAATCATTAGATAATTTGTCAGAAAATAAATTTGATCTTGCGGGCTCTAACCAACAATATGTAATGACTTCAGCTAACAGTTTAGCAGATGTGTTAAGCAGTCTTTTAAATGATATGCAGAATAACATGGGTTCCTCGGGTAAAAAAGGAAAAGGAAGTTCATTTAGTTTACCAACATTAATTGAAAAGCAGAAAGGACTTTCAGAACAACTAAAAGAAGGGTTAAAAAGAAAGCGTGCCTCTCAAAACCTTAAAAAAGGAAATGGAGGCAAGAAAGGAGGTGAAGAAACTGAAGAGCAATCTAGCGGAGAATTATTTAAAATTTATCAACAGCAAAGCCAACTAAAAAAACAACTTGAAGAAGCATTAAACCAGATGGGCTCCGGTGATACTAAAATTAACAAGGTGCTAAAAACCATGGAGCAATTGGAGCGTGATATTCTTGAAAAAGGGTTTAATTTAGAAACGATTCAAAGGATGCAACAATTAGAATATCAATTATTAAAGCTTGACAAAGCTTTTCTCAAGCAAGGAAAAGACAATAAAAGAAAATCCAATACAAGCACCTTATCTCCCAAAAGGAAACAATTAAAAGAACTACAATTTAAAAAACGGTTTTATAATCAAATGGAGATATTAAATAGACAATCATTACCTTTGCACAAGGATTTTGAAAAGAAAGTACAAAAGTATTTTTTAAAAAAAAGTAAAGCTTGATCACATTTAATTACGAAACACCTTTTAACCTTAAAGACGAATTCAAAATCGCGTCATGGATTGAACATATAGTTGTTTCAGAGGGGTTTGTGCTTGGAGAGGTTAGCTATATTTTTTGTGACGACTTGTTTCTTAACCATATTAACAAAGAGTTTCTAAAGCACGATACTTTAACTGACATTATAAGTTTTGATTATTGTCTTGGTAAACAAGTTAATGGAGAGATATACATATCAATTGAACGGGTTATAGAAAACGCTCAATTATTTCATGTTTCATTTGAAAATGAACTCAATAGGGTTATGATTCATGGTGTTTTGCATTATTTAGGTTATAAAGATAAGACAACAGAGGAAAAAAAGACGATTAGGCTTAAAGAAAACGCTTGTTTAAATGAGTTAAATATTTGATTATGAGTATTTTAACTAAATGTTTCACGTGAAACCCCAATGAGTTTATTTAATACAACATACGATGTAATAGTAGTTGGTGGAGGCCACGCAGGTAGTGAAGCCGCCGCAGCAAGTGCTAACATGGGCGCATCAACTTTGCTTATTACAATGAATCTCCAAAATATCGCTCAAATGAGCTGTAACCCTGCCATGGGTGGTATTGCTAAAGGACAAATTATTCGTGAAATTGATGCTCTTGGTGGTTACAGTGGAATTGTTACTGATAAAACGGCCATTCAGTTTAAAATGCTTAACAAATCAAAAGGCCCTGCGATGTGGAGTCCGCGAGCTCAATCTGATAGAATGATGTTTGCGGAAACCTGGAGAACCATGTTAGAAAACACAACAAATCTTGACTTTTATCAAGATTCAGTTAATGGTTTGCTTTTTGAGGGATCCAAAATTGTAGGCGTCAAAACAGCACTAGGTCTTCATATTAAATCTAAGTCAGTTATTGTTACTGCAGGGACTTTCTTAAACGGCCTTATTCATATTGGTGAGAAAACTTTTGGTGGAGGTAGAGCAGGTGAGGGATCTTCAACTGGTATAACAGAAGACCTTGTAAAAAAAGGTTTTGAATCAGGAAGAATGAAAACAGGCACCCCTCCAAGGGTAGATGGCAGGTCTTTAGATTATTCAAAAATGGAAGAGCAGCCAGGGGACGAACACACGGAAACTTTTTCTTATTTAGACACAAAACCTTTAGTTACCCAACGGTCTTGTTATCTAACTCACACAAATTCAAAAGTACATGATGTGCTAAGGGATGGTTTTGATAGGTCTCCTATGTTTAATGGTCGAATACAATCTACAGGACCCAGATATTGTCCCTCTATAGAGGATAAAATTGACAGATTTGCTTCAAAAGACAGGCACCAAGTTTTTGTTGAACCTGAAGGGTGGACAACAGTTGAAATTTATGTTAATGGCTTTTCAACATCTATGCCCGAAGACATTCAAGATAAGGCAATTCGATTTATTCCAGGATTTGAAAACGTGAAGTTTTTTAGATATGGATATGCAATCGAATACGATTATTTTCCTCCAACACAATTAAAACATTCTTTAGAAACCAAACTGATTGATAATCTTTTCTTTGCTGGTCAAATCAATGGTACAACCGGTTATGAGGAGGCTGCTGCCCAAGGCCTTATGGCTGGAGTTAATGCAGCACTTAAAGTTCAGGGGAAAGCTCCATTTATTCTAAAGAGGAATGAAGCTTATATAGGGGTTTTGATAGATGATCTAATAACCAAGGGAACAGAAGAGCCTTATAGAATGTTTACCTCTAGGGCAGAATATCGCACTTTGCTAAGACAAGATAATGCAGATATAAGATTAACGCCTCTCGGCTTTAAAATTGGTTTAGCCTCTAAGGATCGCCTAGAAAAAGTAAATTCAAAAATCCAAAAAACAGCAAAACTAATTAAGTTACTACAACAAACTAGCGTTACCCAGGATCAAATTAATCCAATATTAGCGAAAAAGAATTTATCTCTTATTAACCAGTCTGTAAAGCTTTATAAAATTGCCTCACGCCCACAACTCTCATTAACAGACTTCCAAGAACTAGACGCTCTTCAAGCCTTTTATTTGGAAGAGGATATAGATAAAACGATTCTAGAGCAAGTAGAAATTCATTTAAAATATTCTGGATATATTGATAAAGAAAAATCTAATGCAGACAAGTTAAACAAGCTTGAAAACGTCATTATTCCTCAATCTTTTAATTATGGCAAAGTAAACTCCTTGTCTCATGAAGCGAAAGAAAAGCTAAGTAAGATTCAACCAACAACAATTTCACAAGCTAGCAGAATAAGTGGAGTTTCGCCAAGCGATATTTCGGTTTTATTGGTTTATATGGGGCGGTAGTTTTTTTTAAAAAATCAAATGTTCCTCGTGGAACAATATAATTTATATGTCACAAAAAACAGACTTCTTTAAAAATTTAAAACCGTATTTGAATTGTAAAGACCATACTGTTTCAGGAGAGGAATATAGCGTTATGTTTAACGAAGAGTATAAAATGTTGGTAACAAGTCCAGTTCCTAAAAACCTATTTAATTATTATAAAAGTAAGAATTATATTTC
>ENA-OWPI01004923-OWPI01004923.1-marine-metagenome-genome-assembly--contig:-NODE-4923-length-10426-cov-3.765291_pt1 | contig 10426 bp, 7 predicted proteins | sample MGYA00238138_ERZ651775 | MGnify/ENA primary metagenome ERZ651775 (study PRJEB26906, sample SAMN06265043) | marine metagenome | isolation source: Helgoland LTER site | place: Germany:Helgoland, sampling...
CTTATACGTATTAAGGGCCCCTCGACTCCCAATGAACTCTCAATTCAAATTCACGCGAGCCCGTCTATAACTCCTCCTCCAAAACTGGATTTGCTCATTTTCAGCCCCCCGGCGCCGTCTTCAGTGCCTTGAAAGGGTTCTACAACGCCGCCAAGAGGGTCCGACTCAGAGTAATAAACAGCAGCGCTACTGGACCGTCTACGCAAATCGTCGCCGAAGTTGTTATCGGCGGAATCATCCCCGAAGCAGCCAGCCTCGTACCATTTGGCGAAAAGCAAGTCCCACAGTGGCAGGACGAAATTCTTGAAAGGAAAAACCCGCAAGAAAAGACCATTGACGCCGAGTAGGGTCGGGTCGGTGGAAATGACAGCGTTTGTCAGACAATCCGGATTCGTTTTTCGAAGGACGTCTTCCACGGCTTCCCGAAATACAGCTCCGCTGCCACAAACAATTCCCTCCATGACCACCCAGAGGCTTGAGAAGACGGTAAAAGTATCATGTTCTATCGACGTTTCGTCAGCAATGATAGGTGGTAGAGGAGAGGTTGTGGTGTCGTTCTCATTCTCCATGGTTTGTTTCAGAACGTAGAGAATGACGGTGACAATATCTCTGGCTACAGCTTCTCCAGACGATCCCATGATGCGGCGACTCGGGGGTTTGTTGAGGTCATAGGCTAAAATAATGGTCGTGGTGAGGCGCTTGGTCTAGCGCGCAGTAGCGAGGCGACAGAGGGTGTTCGTGACACATGGTTGAGTTGGTGGTTTTGAATTCAATTGGAGTTGAACAAAATAAATAAAGGAGGCCAAAAAAAAAGGGGCGAAAACCGACAGCGCAAGAATACAAAATACAGTTAACTCTGGCAGCAGCATCCGCCAGCAGCAGCAGTGTCGCTAAGATTATTTCTCTCACCTCGGGGGAGTTAAAAAAGACAGGGTCTGCATCGTGGAAAACTTGGTCATGCGCGGGGGTGGCAGCAGAGTCATGTGACGATGAGGCGGGTGGTCTGGGTGGTTTGACAGGGGATGATGGATTGGCGTGTAGCTCAGAACGTCTACGCTCATACTCCGCCCTCTGCCTCATTATTTTTTGAGACTGCCTCGACGATGGATCATTGCAATACTCGAAATCGCGAGAGTCAGGACTCAAAATTGAGAACCACTGACGATATTTAACCGAGCGAGAAGGATGAAGATGCGTAGTGTGGCTCTTATCAAACGGCATCGGAACGAAGAAGAAAGAGCGAAACCGTGCAACAACACGCGAAGATCCGGATAAGGTCGATAATGCCGCCGCCGCCGAGGTAGGTTTGTCAGGCAAAAGGAGAAGGAGAGGAGAGGAGGGAGAGGAGAGAGGGTTGGAGAAGAAGATTGAGATCAAAGTAGCAGGAGGAAGTGGGAGAACAGTTTATATATTTTTTGAATGATCCCAGCAATTGAGTGTGTACAGGTGAACGGAATCGCCTATTTTGTGAAAAAAAAATAGGTGATGGGGAAGATATCTTCTGAAAGTATTTGTCATTTTTTTTGCAGACGTTTGCAACTTCCCTTGTCAGTCGGGCGTAACTTGCGACATAATTTGTCGCCATGCGTGCAACCCATCCCGGTTTTTCTCACCGCGAAGGAAATTCTCGATTTGATGGACTTGGAAACGCAACTGGTCCCTCTCTTGTTGGAGGTTTCGGGCATGGGAATAGCAATAGCATTGGTAGCCCAATTAAAACAGATGGTGGTGGCACAATGCTGGGATGGACCGCAGACAGCTTGAAGAAAGAAAAATCCGAAAATAACAATTTGACAGAGAATATGGTCACCTCAGCCCCGATTGTTTCTGATTCTGCAAGGAAGCAGCGGATGGCGGAAATCTCTAAGTTCATCTCCGAAGCGACAGAGAAGGGAGCTCTGAATGGACTCACTGAGCCAGATTGCATTGCTCGATTGACGCGGGCGATACTAGAAGTGGGACGGTACACGAAAACCGTTCGAAGAGTTGTCGATATCATGGGTCGGGAGGAGGAGAATCGTCGTCGTGAGGAGGAAGCCAGAAGAAAGGAAAAGGCTACCCGGAACAAGGAGAAGGACAGCGAGAAGAAATCCAAGGCGGAGAAAGGTTTAGAGGGAAAGAAGGGGGGGAGAGACAAGGATAGGAGAGCTGTGAATGCCGGGTATGCGACGATTGGCAAAGGAGCAGCCACTACGGCAACAACAACAACAACAACAACAACAACAACAACAACAACAACAACAACAACCACAACAAGAACTGAAATTAAAGGGGCTGCAACAACGACAAGTGCACTGAACGCCACAACTAGTGGTAACACAAGCAATATTGCCGCCGCGACAGCATTGAAACAGAAACACGCTTCTCTTCTCCTTGTACACAAAACTTGTCTGACTGATCTGCTTTCCAGCCTCGCTGATCTCCACTACAGGAGGTCCCAGCGCCATTACTCTTCGAAATCCTACCCCCAATCAATTGGCGATGCCAACACGGCAATTTTTACGTGTCCATCGCACCCGCTCGTATCTCAGTTCCTGCTGTTGAAGGGCATGGGCCTTTGCGCCCTCAGTCAGTTCGCGGACGCGAGCGAAACATTCATTATGGGGCTGAAGGTCGAGCCTAGGGATCCTCAGTTGAAGAGGTGGTTCGACGGAAGCGTGAAATTGATGAACCAAGCGCGGCACTACCACCATCGCCAAGTAGGAGACGCAGTGCAAAAGAGCGCCACAAAACCTGTGCATGATTCCAGTAGGAGCCATGATCCGAGCCATTTATTCGACTTAGGAAGCCTTCCTATAAAAAAATTCGACTCTATTGTTCCCCAGAAGCCAGTGAATCCAGCGGTGGGCTTCAACGACAAGCGATGCGCTAACATCATTCGAAAAGCCAATGGCTACGTCAAAATCAACGATCTGCTGCAGGACGAGATAAATTTCTGGGCGGGGTACGGATTATACTTAGCTCGGGAGGAGCTCAAAACAGAGCTTCTAACTGTTCTGTTCGAATTCAAACCAGTGCTTGTCCATGTTTTTGACAATTACTGCCAGTACAACGTAGACATCGAAGAGGTGAGTGGAGTGACAGATTTCTTAGGTTGCATGCACCATATTTTTTAGTGGGGGGGTTAATTCTTTCTTGGGGTGGCGGAGGAGGAGGAGGATTGGAGTTACCCAATTCCTAATCTTTCAATTCCTTATCTTTATCTACGCTGCTGATTTTTTCATTTGCTTCGTCTTACGCTTCTTAGGACGAATTGGACCATTTTGGTGTCAAGGGACTCGGAGATAACGAAGTGGAGGAGAATAGCACTGACAAAACGAAGCGAAAGCGAACGGAGCGAAAGTCTAGGCAGTCCAGATCGTCCCGAGATTCCACAAAGGCGGAGGAGGTTGGCACCCGGGATGTGGGGGGATCTAAACACTCTTCCCCACTCAAAAAGCTCAAAATCCGAAAGATGTCCCTGAGAGAGGCCGCAAAGACAATAATCAAGCAACAAGAGAAGAAAAAGAAGAATAAGAAGAAGGAGGGCGACGGCAACGGCGACGGCAACGGCAACGGCGATGTTGACGGCGGCGGCGGCAACGACGACGACGACGACGACGAAAAATCGAGGCCTCCCAAGGTCAAGGGGGACCCATTCGCTGACCCTATCTCGACCCCGAATTTATCAAACTTTGACATTCGGTCAAAAGAGTTCAAGGAAGCAAACGCGGCTGCAAGTAGAATTTACACCGCTGAGCAAATCGTAAAAGACAGCATGAAAACGAAGGCATTCTCGCTGAAGGCGCTGAGGCGGATGACGGGGCCGCAGTTCATCAAAGCCACGAGGCACATGAATCTGATCAACAGCAAGTTCTCCTACGGGAATGCGCTATCAGTTCTTCGTAGGATCACAAGGCAGACGGCAAAGTCCCTCGAGGAGGCGCAAAAATACGAGATCGAAAAGATGCGGGAGCAGAATGAGAAGAAGAGCGGTGGAGCTGCTGTCAAACACAACAAGTTCATGTTGCTCAAGAGCTACAATAATGACGACGACGAGACCTCGACAAATTACAGCGAGAGCCATTTCGACAGTGATTCCGATCCCGATGATTATATTAGCGACGAAGAGATATCGATTGGTGATTCCAGCGAAGAAGGGGACGGCGAAGTAGAGGCGTTGATGAAGGCGGCCGAAATCGCCGGCGAGGGAATTTTGTTCCCTCACTTTGTGGAGGCCATCGTCAGGTTGTCGCTCAAGAGATACGGTCCAACGGTACCAGCAGAAATAATAAAGAGCTGGAACGAAGAGCGGTATAATTACGCCTTAAACGAGGACGGGAACATGGGCTACGACTCGGATGGCAGCAACGGCACCGAGAAATCATTCATGGGTGGCGGACGTGCTGGAGCTGGAGGCGTCCTGTCGCTAGTTGGGGGAGCAAGAGGCGGGAGGAGGCTTTCGCGAAGCGTCCGGAGGAACAGCATTGGTCAGCCGAAGCGGCCGCTGGACGATAACCAGAGCAGTCGTGCGAGTCTAGCCCCCAGTCAAGTGCATGCGGCCGCTGCTCGTCGTCTCTCAAGCAGTTTAAATAGGCGCAAGAGCGCCGAGATCGGAATGTTCGGTTCCGTGTCATCGAGAGAAAACACTCGTATCGCCAACATAGCCACTCGAGTAAAATTTTCCCTAGAAACACACTTCTTGGCGGCAACACCCGAAATGCCCTCTTCCAACGAGATTGACGAAGACGAAGGGGCTTTGTGCAAAGATTTCTTGAGCAGCGAGGAGATTTTTATCCTCGAGAATCATCAGCATCGGTACTCCAAAATTTTCGACCACTTTGCCGTCGAACACAGCGACAAGAAGGTAATGGACCTGTGCGAATTCGTCTTCTTTCTGGATACGGTGGGTCTTATCCAAAGCGAAAGTGACAAGTTTACAGACGTCGATGTTGTGAGTCTCGTGATAAGTAGCATCCACTTTGTAGGCGCCAAATCGCACGACCTCATGAACTTTCAGACATTTTTCAGAACCTTGATGCTCATTGCAGAAGTTCAGACGTATGACAGGTTGACCGACAGAAAAACTAGGTTTGTAAGCTTTACAAAGTTTCTCTTTGCTCAGGTTGCGGCCAAAACTAAGATCAACGCGCGTCTCTGGTAGTGCGGCGATTGTCCTGCGCGACCTGAAATTCGCAGAGCTCTACTTTTTCGACGACTGGAACCGGAACCGAGCAAAAACTGTCTGATTTCGTGTTTTTGGAAGTAATGTATAAACCCCTGCTACTTTAGGAAGACATAATCTACTCTTCAAAAATCATCGAACTCGTTAACGAATCCATAGATTTCCACGTTCATAACTTCAAATGCTCCTGATTCTGTCAAGGGAGGGTTGTCGAAAGTCGCTGTCGAGCCTGTTGTGCCGCGCTGAAAGTCATCCTCTAGACAAAAAGCAAATGCCCCGTCTGCCCCTCCTCCTCCCATGGCCAATTTGCCGGTTTCATTTTCTAAAAGCTGAAAGAGAGAATTTTGGCCCGTCCACTTGTACACCTCGGCTGGCAAAATGATTTTAGATTCAGTAGCTCGGAATACAAAGCATTCTCCGCTCCCGAAAAAACGCAGAGCCCCCTGTGGCGCTTCCCACTTGTTGTTGGCAAAACAGCCGAAGATTTCTCCTGCCGTTGTTTCCACTGCAATTATTGTCGCCTTTTCAGCGCGACAATTATTCATGGCAGTTAAGAAGCTCGAGCCGTCACGCAGCAGACTAAATACCCGCTTCCACTTTGCAAACCTCAACATCGGAGGGAGGGAATTTTGGGTCAGGAATTCAGCAACACGAGAAGACAAGAACCGCGGAGGTGCATTGGGATGCTCAACTACGAATGACAACGAGGTTCCAGCTGTAGTTCCCGGGGACATCACAGGCGGCGGAGGTGCAACATAGTTCTCAATGGATTCAAACTCACTCAACATACTACCACCAGCACTACTGTGCTTGTTACCGACGTCCATGCAAGCACCACTCCCAGTAGAAGTCTTACTGGGGGAGGGAGAAGGGCTCTTGCGCCCGAAGATTGGCACAAACTCAGACAGTTTGGTTGTTGGTTCAGGTGCCAATTTTTGGCACAAAAATAAATGAAGTGCACTCTTTCTGGGGCAAGCTAATATTTGTTTCACCTCAGCGACTCGATGATGGCAACTTTATCAGCGGAAACCCCCCTTTAAGTCAATTGAGATATGTGTTACTAAGGAAAGAGGTGTGATGCTTTGAGAACCATTTCATCCAGTTTTCGAGGTTCGAGAGTTGAAATAAATAAGCACGAATGAAAGCCACAAGTTTTGTTGTACAAAACAATACATATTAGGTCATTTTGACGGGTATACCGGGCCCTGTCTTTGCCCAAACTCTCTCGGAAGTTTCACTTTTACCACAGTAAAGATAAAGGTGTTGAGGTGGCAAAGTACTTCGTTCACGCCTTCGATTGTATCCAATCAGTCGAGAGGATTCTGAGTTAGAGTTATCCTTCTTGTAGGGCGAGGTGATGTCGGCCGTATCAATGCCTACAGTCGTTTTGTTCCTAGCCGTGATCGTGGTCTCGGTATTATCTCAACGTCAGCCTCCTACGATCTTCCATACCTTATATGTGAACCCCACATCTGGGAAAAATTGGAATCCTGGAACTGCTAGTCTCCCATTCCAGACACTAGGTAAGGCGTGCCAAACTGCCACTTCGCACACCGCGATATTGCTGCAGTCCGGTACGTACAACAACCACCTATTTGGAACGGGCGCTAAGGACAACCCAGCGGTGGGGCAGCTCCGCGACCTATCTGATATTGTCATCGCACCTGATGAGGGGGCTGAAGTCGAGATCAAATTTGACGGGTCAGGGGGTATATCAATGAGAAATATAACCAGAGCTGAGGTCAGGGGACTCAAAGTTGTGGGCCCAAACAAGGAGCTGAACTACACGGTTGCGATGAAAGATCGCCTCCTTCACAGCAACATGTTCAGCGGTCGTGGTATTGTTGTTTGGGGTGGTTCTCACATCCATATTCACTCCAATGTCGTGAGCGAGACGCCGAATAGCGGTATTAGGGTAAACGAGGGTGATTACGTGACCGTTGAGAACAATACTGTGTTTAATTGCACGTTCTGGTCTTCGTCTGCCGAGAGTGCGGTTGTTTTTGCTGAGTCAACAGCCATCGATCAGAAGGATGATTACAAAATGATTATTCGAAATAACCACATTTACGATAATATCAATAAGATACCATACTACAACTCAAACTACGACGATCCCCAGTATTTGATTGACAATAACATGCACGTTGCCAGGGAATACTACGGAAGCATCAACCAGACGTTCATAATCGACGGATCTGGTGTCTACATCACAAGAAACGAACAGTCGTATCATTTTGGCCGTTACCTTTTGTCTAGTAACGTTGCTCACGGCAACGGGATCAATGGTCTCGTTGTGCATAAGACGGACCGAGTGTTGGTGGCTGACAACATTTTGTATGACAATGGGAAGGTTTCTAGGGATCCACCGGCCAGCAGGCAGAGCTACGCTGGCTTGACTCTAAATCACGCTCGGCAAGTGATTTTACGCGGTAACAGAGTAACGGCTCCGTTTAGCACGGATTGGGCCTACGTCTTCAGCGACGGTAGCTCGTTAAACACGGATGTCGGCGAGCCTGTGAGTGAGGGCAACATTGCCTGCGTGGGCAGGATTGACCCAGACTTTCCTGACGGTTCGGTTTTGTACGTTGGAGACAGTTTTAGTGCGTGTCTAAACACTGAGATGCCGAGTGTTGCGCCGAGTAATGCGCCGAGTGGGGCTCCAAGTGCTGCACCGAGTTATGGTCCGACGCCGTTTCCGAGTCTTGCCCCCTCTGCAACGCCTAGCAACCAGCCAACAGACCAGCAGTGTGCGAACGGCGTGAAAGACGGCGTCGAGACGGACGTTGATTGCGGGGGACAGCCGAGCCACTGCTTGAGGTGCGGGGTGGGGAGAGTTTGTGTTGTCGATCTGGATTGTTTAAGCCACAATTGCAATGGGGGGACATGTGGGGATGCGCCGAGTGCCGCGCCGAGTGTCACGCCGAGTGATGTGCCGAGCGATGTGCCGAGCGATGTGCCGAGTCCTGTGCCGAGTCCTGTGCCGAGTTACGGACCGTCGCACTTCCCAAGTGAAAGACCGAGCGATGCACCGAGTGATGCACCGAGCGGTGCGCAGAGTGATGCACCGAGCGGTGCGCCGAGTGAAGTGACAATGACTTCGTTGATGCCCTCCTCTATGCCCTCCTCAATTCCTCCCTTAATTCCCTCCTCGATGCCATCCTATTTGCCTTCCTCGCTCGACGAAGTAGTGTCGACAACAACTCCCACAGTCCCAAACCTGGCAACAACATCCTCTCCAACGACCAACACACAACACGTAAAAAAATCAATCTCAAGAACCGGTTCCCTCCTGGTAAAATCAATCAAAGAGAACCCCGTCGCCTCCTTGTCCGCCGGGATCCTGTCCCTCGCGCTATTGGTGTTCTGCTGCTGCCGGTGTCGGAGGAGCCAAGCCGACAGGAGTTATAGGATCAATCAAGAAATGAAGGCCAGGGAGTACAGCAGTAGTATTTTTGCTAGTGGGAACCCGATGCATAAAGACGAAGACGGAAGGGAAGGTGACGCGTTTCTATAGTTTGTAAAGAAGTGGTATTTTATGTAAAATTGTATAATAATTGTTAGGTTTGAGGTAAAGGGAAGGAAGCAGAAGAAGGAACATGTGCGTCGTGGAATAGGTGAAGGGAAGGAAGGAATTAGAAGAAGGAACGATGATGCGTCGTGGAATAGTGGGTGATGTTTAAGTCATTCCAAAGCAATTCATCAATGTAGGTTAACCTAGATCACCTGCTCGTCGACTAAAAGGACACTGCGGACGATAACGAGAGCTCTATTGTTGTTAATGAAGCACACTTGGCTTCTTGAGATGTTTTTGGAGGGGGACACCGCCGTTCCTTCTTTCAGACACCACCATTCGTAGAAGCGCCCTTCAAATAACACGTCCGTGATTGCATCTTTCGTCATCGTCCACAATACCGCAATTTATCCTCAATCAACCATCTTACTCAAAAATATTGACGTCATTGAATCTTGACACACGAACTCCTTGTGCCCCCTCCCATGTCTTTTGATCCAGGGGCCCAAGAAATCGTCATTGAAGGGAATGTTGGCCTTGAGCTGCACTCAGGAGCCCTACGCGAACGATTGCAGGACCCATCACTGGGTGAAGGAACCATCACCCTCATCATCAGGGACCCCGATATCACAATCACCGGGGATATGAATCTTCATTGGGACGATCACGAAGGGGCTCCCCTCTATGGTTGTAAATCCCTCCTCCACGTCAATCTCAAGGGATGTACAAAGCTCACGCAGCTGGGCAATTTTGTGTTTAGACAGTGCTCCTCCCTGACGAGCGTGTCGCTCCCGGACGGGCTCACACTGCTGGGCAGTAGTGTGTTTTTGAGTTGCTCCTCCCTGACGAGCGTGTCGCTCCCGGACGGGATCACGCAGCTGGGCGATTATGTGTTTAGGGAGTGCTCCTCCCTGACGAGCGTGTCGCTCCCAGACGGGCTCACGCAGCTGGGCAATCATGTGTTTAAGGGGTGCTCCTCCCTGACGAGCGTGTCGCTCCCGGACGGGCTCACACAGCTGTGCTATGAAGTGTTTTGGGGATGCTCCTCCCTGATGAGCGTGTCGCTCCCAGACGGGCTCACGCAGATGGGCGATGGTGTGTTTTACGACTGCTCCTCCCTGACGAGCGTGGCACTCCCGGACGGGCTCACACAGCTGGGCAATGATGTGTTTTGGGGATGCTCCTCCCTGATGAGCGTGTCGCTCCCTGACGGGCTCACGCAGCTGGGCGATTATGTGTTTATGGATTGCTACTCCCTGGCGAGCGTGACGCTCCCTGACGGGGTCACAAAGCTGGGCGATAGTGTGTTTTGCGGATGCTCCTCCCTGACGAGCGTGTCGCTCCCGGACGGGCTCACACAGCTGGGCGATGAAGTGTTTTGGGCGTGCCCCTCTCTGACGAGCGTGGCGCTCTCAGATGGGCTCACGCAGCTGGGTAATCATGTGTTTGGTGAGTGCTCTTCCCTGACGAGCGTTTCGCTCCCGGACGGGCTCACACAGCTGGGCGATAAAGTGTTTGACGGGTGCTCCTCCCTGACGAGCGTGTCGCTCCCAGACGGGCTCACGCAGCTGGGCAATCATGTGTTTGGTGAGTGCTCCTCCCTGACGAGCGTGTCGCTCCCGGACGGGCTCACACAGCTTGGCAATAATGTGTTTAAGAGTTGCTCCTCCTTGACGAGCGCGGCAAATTCTGCTGGATTTGACTCAGTTGAGCTCTATCTTCGTGACCGCTACAAATGCGTCACTTTG
>ENA-OWPI01004924-OWPI01004924.1-marine-metagenome-genome-assembly--contig:-NODE-4924-length-10425-cov-3.492076_pt1 | contig 10425 bp, 9 predicted proteins | sample MGYA00238138_ERZ651775 | MGnify/ENA primary metagenome ERZ651775 (study PRJEB26906, sample SAMN06265043) | marine metagenome | isolation source: Helgoland LTER site | place: Germany:Helgoland, sampling...
AATGATTCTTAGAAAAAATAATCATATTGTTCAGCTAGATAATATCTATAACGGCAGCATTGCGATAGATTATTTTTTTAAAAGAAAAAAATATTTTTCTCAGATTGACGATAAAAGTTCTTTATAAATATTATCTCTTTGAGAATCTAAATAAATCATTTCTTGTAGTAATTTTTTTTGACCTAATTTTTGCATCATTTCACCAATTTTTTTACCATGAAACTTTAAAAATGTATTAGTATAAATTTCTTGATTATAATTATTTACTACCTCATTCAAGTTATTCACTATAGAATCTAATGCATCACCACATGCATCTATTTCCCCATTTTCGAAGAGTTCATATGCAAGATAGGTTGAGAATCTTAATTTCCTTAATCCAACATTTTCTGTCAATAGATTTATGAGTACAATTCGCTGATCCCATCCTCTTGAAAAATTAGAAGCACTAGCACGAACTGCAACAGATCGTGCTTTTTCATAATGGCTATTACCACCTAAGTTTGACCAAGTATCTAGCTCTGCTCCTAGTATAATATTTCCATAAAATCCTAGTAGACTTGAAAGAGGATCGAAGTAAACACTGTCATAGTATAATGAGTTATTTTGATTTAAAACGAAATTTGAACCTTTATCAAAAAAATGTAAATCTTTATTATTACTAAATAAAGATTGAATCCCATATGCTTGCGTACTTCCTATATTAGCATTTCCTTCAAATAAAATTTGAACATTAATATTAATTTCTAAATCGCGGTATTCCTCATTCCAGACAGTATATTCATAGAACTTTTTAATATTGTTTTGTAATTGGAACAAAGATACTTTTTCATCTGCTTTTAGAAGGCGATCATCAAATGAAACCGTAGCCTCTTTGAATTGAGCGCTTAAAAGCGAAAAGAAGAAAAATAATACAATATATTTATTTAGTTTTTGTAGCATAATAGATAGATATATTTTTTAATTTACAAAATGACTTTAATTAAAGACACACTTAAGGAAAATAAGCGATTATATCGCATATCTAAGATAATTAGTGATTTATCTAAAGAAACACAAGTACCAGCTTTTCTAGTTGGTGGCTGTGTTAGAGATTTATTACTAGAGCCAGAAAAACATTCAGTGGATATTGATATAATGGTTGAAGGAGATGGCATTGAATTTGCCAATAAGTTAGGTAAAAAATTAAAAGTATCTACTGTAGTACCATTCCCAAAGTTTGCTACAGCTCGTATACCATATAAAGAGTGTGAAATCGAAGTTGCTTCTGCTCGTTTAGAGTCATATGACCCTAAATCACGCAAACCAAAAGATATTATCATGACAGATATTAATGAAGACTTACAGCGAAGAGATTTTACTGTAAATTCTATGGCAATCTCATTACAACAAGATAGTATGGGCATGCTTATTGATCCTTTTGATGGACTAAAAGACTTAAGTGCAAAAATATTACGTACCCCTATGATTGATTCTGATATAACATTTTCTGATGATCCATTACGTATGATGAGGGCAGCTTATTTCTCAGCAAAATTAGGAATGGAAATAGATGCACAATGCTTAGAAGCAATTAGAAATAATGCAGAAAGAATATCTATAGTTTCTCAAGAAAGAATAACGAATGAATTATTAAAGATTTTAGGTACTGATAAGCCTTCTATTGGATTTATTATGCTGCAAGAAGCTGGATTGCTCGAATATGTGTTTCCAGAAATTTCAGTAATGTACGGTTTGGATCAAACCAGTGAATACCATCATAAAGATATCTTTTTTCATACCCTAGAGGTGGTTGATAATGCAGCAAAACTGTCTGATAAACTAGACTTGAGATTAGCTGCACTAGTCCATGATATTGCAAAACCTAATACTAGAAGAATAGATAAAAAGAAAGGATATACTTTCTACGGCCATGATGATTATGGTGCACGTATGCTAAAAAAGGTATCAGAGCGAATGAAATTTTCAAACAAAACTAGAGACTACATTGTTAAACTTACCGCCTTACACTTGCGACCTATTAGTTTGGCAAAAAAAGAAGTAACTGATTCTGCTATTAGAAGATTGATTGTGGATGCATCAGATGATGCAAAAGACCTAATGTTATTATGTCGCGCTGATATCACAACTAAAAATCCAAATAATGTTAAAAAGTATTTAGCTAATTTTGACCGTGTTGATAAGCGTATTCAAGATGTTATTGAAACAGATGAATTGCGAGCATTCCAATCTCCTGTCAGAGGGCATGAAATCATGGAGATGTTCAATTTATCTGCAGGAAGAAAGGTGGGAGAAATTAAAAAATTAGTCGAGGAAGCTATATTAAATGGAGACATTAAAAATACTCATTCTGATGCATTATCTATGCTTGTAGAGTTAAAGCAGTCAAAAAAGTTTTAGCAATTATTATTTTACTTTTTCATTTTATTATAGTCATACATATGTGACCTATATTATATTTTTTATTGTGAAACTTTTTAGCTACTTTGGGGTCTAATTAATTGTAAAGATTACAAGGGTGTTAATTAATTGTAGGAGATTATGAACAAATATATTTTAACTATTTTATTTTTTATTTCAACATCTATAGCACAGTCGTTAACTGTAGATGAATGTGTGCGTATTGCACTCGAAAACAAACCATCGCTTAAGAGAGCAGAGCAAGATGTGGCTATTGCTAGATTAAACCGCGCTTCAACTGGAGCTTTGATGTTGCCATCTGTCAATGCGAGTAACTCTTTTAGTGAGACAACTTATGGAAATACTTCTTCTGAAGCGTCTGAAAGATATAGTGGAGGACTAAGCTTATCTCAAAGTTTATTTAATTTTGGTACAAAAATTAATACTCTTAAGCAAAGTGATAATACCTACAATACTGCAAAGCAGCAAAGAAGGCAGGCAAAAGCACGTATCATTTTAGATGTCCATACTTTTTACTACCAATACTTAAAGAACTCTGAATTATTTGATATTGCAGGAAAAGATTTAGAGCTATCAAAGAAACAGCTAGATTTAGTCCAAAATCAATACAATTTAGGAGCAGTTAGTAAAACAGATTTTTTAAAAGCTTCGGTACGTTATGGAACTGCAAAATCTAGTTTTCTATCAAGAGAATTAAGTAAAAAGAATTCAGAAAAATCTTTGAGATTCAGCATGGGGCTCCTCAATAGCGATATACCAATTATTATTAAACAAAAAATGGATCTTATATTGTCTGTACCAACATTTGATGAAGCTTACAGTTTAATGCTATCTAACAGTCCTGATTTGAGCATATTAGATAATCAAATTTCAGGAGCACAAATTAATGTAAAAAAAGCTTGGAGCTCTAGTCTGCCTAGTATCAACATGAGTATTGGTATGAATGCATCGTCAGCTGATCAGATTACGAGAACATATTTTGATGATAATTATATCAAGAGTGCTAATATTACAGTAAGTATTCCTATTTTTTCTGGGTTTAGAAATAGAAACTCAATTCAAATATCAAAATTACAATTAGATCAAGCAGAAACACGTTTAAGTGGAGGTAAAAATTCTGCTAAAGTTAGTTTGTATGCATTGATTAATACATTAAATAATTATCAGGAAATTATTCCTATTCAGGAAGAAGTATTACTTTCTGCAGAAGAAGATTTGAAGTTGGCACAACAGAGATATGAGCTAGGTTCAGCAAGTATTTTAGTACTTTTAGATGCGCAGTTAGCATTAATTCAAGCTAGCTCTAGTTTGGTGAGAACAAAATATGATGCAGCAATCCAAGTAGCAAACCTAGATGATTTACTTGGAACATTAGATAAAAAATATGAATAAGGAGTTATAGTGAAGAATTTTTTAGAAATATTAAAGAAGAACAAATTTAAAGCATTTGCTGGAGTCATTGTTTTAGTAATAGCTAGCACATTTTTTGGTAGCTCAGAAGATGGAACAATTGAGGTTTCAACTATGGAGCTTGTCAGAAAAGATTTATCTAGCAAGGTAGTAGCTGATGGAGTGCTGCAGCCAGAAACAGAAGTAAAATTAAGTGCTAATAATACAACATACATCACAGCTATAGCAGTCAAAGAGGGCGATTTTGTACAAAAAGGTGATTTCTTAATGTCGCTAGATGATCGACAACAAAAAGCTGCTACAGAAGCATCTAAAGCAGGAGTTGAAGCAACTAAAGTAAATCTCAGTAATGCTGAGATTAAAAAATCTCGCCAAGAAGAATTGTATAGAAAAGGATTAATATCAGATCAAGAAATGGAAAATTCTAATTCTTCGTATGCATCAGCATTAAGTTCTTTTAATAGTGCAGAAGCAAGATATATTCAAGACGAAGATGCTCTTTCTAAATTAAGATTAATTGCTCCACAAGATGGTACAATTACTTTTATAGATGGTGAGGTTGGTGATTTAGCTCAGGGTGGAATGTTTAATCCTAGCGTACTACTTAAACTGTCAGATCTTTCAAAAATGGAAGTATATGTCAATGTTAATGAAAACGACATAGCTGATATATCTATAAATGATACAGCGCTTGTAGAAGTAGATGCTTACCAAGATAAAAAGTTTAAGGGAATAGTTAAAGAAGTTGCATATGCTGCTACCACATCAAGTGGAGGTTCTTCTCAACAGGTCACTAATTTTGAAGTAAAAATTCAAATGCTTGAAGTTGTTGATGGCATGAGACCTGGAATGAGCTCAACTGTTGAAATTATTACAGAAGAAAGAAGTCAAGTGCTTGCAATTCCAATTCAATCCCTAACAACACCTAGAAAAAATCCAAATATTTCAAAAAATAAATCTAAACCATCCATGTCAGTTTCTACATCAAGCGATTGGAGCAATTACTCTAAAAAAAGCGGTGGTGAAAAAAATAGCGAAACTGTTGTTTTTGTTATTAAAGACGGTAAAGCCGAGCAACGCGTAGTAGAAACTGGAATAGTTGCAGAAAGAGATTATGAAGTAATATCTGGGCTTGAAGAAGGCGAAGCAATTGTTACAGGAGGATTTGTAGCTATTAGTAGAGAGCTATATGATGGAGCGCCTGTAAAAATGAGAGAAAAATCTGATAATAATTCTAGGCCAGGCCGTAAGCGTGGCTAAACCAAAAAAAGAAGTAATATCAATACAAAATATTTCTAAAATTTATAACCTAGGAGATACAGTTGTAAAGGCATTAGATGACGTCTCATTAAGTATATATGAAAATGATTTTATTTCAATCACAGGTCCATCTGGTTCTGGGAAATCAACTTTAATGAATATCATTGGTTGTTTAGATGTTCCATCTTTAGGGGTTTATAAATTTAATAATGAACTCATTTCTAAAATGAATGATAGTCAATTAGCTAATATCAGAAATGAAAAGATTGGATTTGTTTTCCAAACATTCAATCTTTTGCCAAAACTAACTTCATTACAAAATGTAGAGGTTCCACTTATTTATTCTTCTCTTGGAAAAACAAAACGATTAGAAAGATCTAAAGAAGCATTAAATATAGTGGGTCTATCAGATAGAATGACACATAAGCCTAATGAGCTTTCTGGAGGTCAAAGACAAAGAGTGGCAATTGCAAGAGCGCTAGTAAATAAACCTTCTATTATTCTTGCGGACGAACCTACAGGAAATTTAGATTCTAAGAGCGGGACTGAAATTTTAAAGTTTTTTGATGAGCTACATAAAGCTGGAAATACATTGATTATTGTTACCCATGAAGAGTCGGTTGCTAAAAGAGCAAAAAGAAGAGTAAAAATATTTGATGGTAAGATTGCATCTGATGAATAATATTTTTAAAAATATTTTAATTGGTATGGCTGCTATTCGCGCAAATCTTACAAGAGTAATCTTAACCTCTCTTGGATTAACAATTGGTATTTTTACTGTAAGTATTGTAACAGCGGGAGTATCTAGTATCGATAGAGAATTTGATAAATCTATGGAATATTATGGCAATGATAAAGTATATGTAGGCACATGGCCTTGGTCTTTTGACTTTGATTGGTGGAAATATCGTAATAGACCTAAAGTGAAAGAAAATTCTTTAGATTTTATTTCTCAATATAGTGAATATATAACTGCTGCTAGTATCAAAAAAAATACTTGGACTAGAGCCTCATTTGGTAATAAGTCTTCTTGGCTTCAGCTAAATGGAGTATATCCTGAATATCAGGACATGTTAAGCGGAACTAAAGTTGTAAATGGAAGATTTTTTTCACAAAACGAATGGGATTTGCAGCGAAGAGTTATTATTGTAGGGGGTACAGTTAGAGATGGTTTTTTTGATGGAAAAGATCCAATAGGTAAAAAAATAAGATTAAACAATGTTACCTTTGAAATAATTGGAGAATTGAAAAAACAAGGTATGGGAATGGTTCCTGGTGGAACGCTTGATAATCTTGTCATTATGCCTTCGACTACCTTTAAAAGAATTTTGACTAGATGGGGTTTCGACGAACTTGTTTTACAAACAAACCCGGAAGATATGGCTAAAGCAAAAGAGGAAGTAGCAATGATTATGAGAGTTGCTAGAAAAATAAAACCTGGTCAAGATGATAATTTTTCAGTGAATTCTGCCGATGCATATCAAGAACAATTTGATTCTTTAAAAATTATTATAGCTGGTATGGGCTTTTTAGTGACAGGTATTTCTTTAGTAGTATCGGCAATTGGTATTATGAATGTAATGTTTGTTTCAGTTCGAGAACGTACCAAAGAAATTGGCTTACGAAAAGCAATGGGAGCAACAAATAATAATATTTTAGTTCAGTTTTTAAGTGAAGCTGTAGCTATATCTATTATTGGAGGTTCTACAGGAATCTTATTAGTTAAACTTATCACTCTTGCTCTTGCAAATACATTACCAGTCGAGTTTGATTTAGTATTAATATTTTATACTTTTATGGTTTGTGTATTTATTGGCGTAACCGCTGGTATGATTCCAGCTAGGACTGCAGCAAAGTTAAATCCAATAGATGCATTAAGACATGAATAGAGTTTTAAATTATCTTCGCGATGCTATTGGAGGAGTTTTATTTTATTTTGGGCAAACCAAGCTTCGTACAGCCCTTACTTTATTAGGGATTACAGTAGGAGTATCATCTATTATCGCAATCATGACGGTACTAACAACATTTGAGAATAGTGCAAATGCAGTAGTTAGTGATATGAAAACTAATCTATTTTATATCACAAAAGATAATCCAACAGAAATTAGTTTTGGAATGGGAGGTTCACGCTCTCGAAATAAACCTCCTATTACATGGTCAGAATATGAACAGCTTAAACGCAGTTTAGAGCTTACAACTAGTATGGCAGCCGCAGTTTCAGAAGAGCCTAGTGATCGAACTATTAGCGTTGGAAAAAATGAACTTAAAAACAGGCTAACCAGTTTTTGGGGTTCAGATGGAGATATGCTTTCTCTCAATAAATATGATCTAGAATTTGGGGGTAGAAATCTGTTAGAAGCTGATATGAACAACTCAAGTAGGGTTGCTATCATAGGTTCAGACATAAAAGATGAACTTTTCCCATTTTCAGATCCGTTGGGTAAAGAAATTAAAATTGATAATATCCCATTTGAAGTTATTGGTATCACTCAACCTAAGGGTGAAATGTTAGGACAAAGCTTAGACAGTATGATTGGTATCCCAATTTCAACCTATCTAAAATATTTTGGAAGTAAAGGTTGGAGAAGAACAGATTTGCAGCTCATTCTCGAGTCTGAATCTATGGCAACTTTAGATGCAGCTACCGACGAAGCGATTGGAGTCTTCCGTGCTATTAGAAAAATTCCACCAGGAAAGGATAATAATTTTTATATAGCAACGAGCGATCAATTAATGGATACTTTTGGAGAATTTACAGGATATATATCTATTTTTATTGGCCTGGTTGCTGGAATTTCTCTGTTAGTTGCTGGAATTGGTATTGCAAATATTATGTTAGTATCTCTTACGGAGCGAGTTAAAGAAATTGGTATTCGTAAAGCATTAGGTGCGAGGAGAATTGATATTTTTCTACAATTTTTAATTGAAGCAATCTTAATATCTGTTATAGGTGGAATAGTTGGCATTATTTTAGGTGTTTCATTTGGTAATGTTGTAGCTATTATCTTAGAGCAAGAGCCAACCATTCCTTTAGATTGGGTTTTTTATAGTCTACAAATTTGCGCATCAATGGGAATTATTTTCGGCCTATATCCTGCAATCAAAGCATCGAAGCTGAACCCTATTGATTCCATGCGATACGAATAATTGGCCACTTCCTTTCTCTTGATGCAATGATACTTATCTTATAAATTCTTTTAAGTAATTTATTATGTCAAAAAAGCAAAAAGTATCAGAAAAAGAAGTTGAAAAAATAGCATCACTTTCACGACTCTCACTTTCAAAAGAAGAATTAGTAAGTCATACAGAAGATATGAACAATATATTAGACTATATGGACCTGTTAAATGAGATAGATACTGAAGGAGTAGATGAGTTGGTAAATGTGCATGATATGAAAAGTCCATTAAGAGAAGATCAATTTGAAAAATCTCTTGATAAAGATGATGTCATTAAAAATAGTCCAGAATCTTCAAATGACTATATTGAAGTACCCTTAGTCCTTAAAAAGGAAAGTCAGTGAACTTAGGCGTTATCCCTGGTCGATTAAATTCAACTAGATTCCCAAAAAAAATTGTCTACCAACTTAATGGCAAATCAGTAATTCAGCATGTCTATGACAATGCCAAAGAATCTAAATTGCTCAATCACTTAGTTATTGCAATCGATTCTATGGAAACCTTATCTCATTTAAATAAAGAATGCGATACAGTGTTGACATCTAAAGGTCACGAATCTGGAACTGATAGAGTAGCAGAAGTCGCAGGAAAAATCAAATGTAATATTGTTGTAAATATACAGGGTGATGAACCAAATATTGATGCAAATCTAATTGACAGTCTAATAAGTCTATTTGATGATCCTAGCGTTGAAATGGCATCAGTAGCATCCAGCGATCTAAATGATAAAGATTTAAAAAATCCTAATGTGGTAAAAGTATGTTTAGACAAAGAAAATAATGCCAGATCATTTGAAAGAGCTGTTAGCGATAAAAAACTACAGTATTTTCGTCATATTGGAATATATGCATACAGGAAAGCAACATTAGAAAAATTTACTAATCTTGAACAGTCAGAAAATGAAAAAAAATTGAAGCTAGAACAATTGAGAGCATTGGATAATAATATTGCAATTAAACTATTAATTAGTGACTTTCAACATAGAAGTATTGATGTAAAAGAGGACCTAAAATATTATGAAATCTAAAACAAAATTTATATTTGTACTTGGCGGTGTAATGTCCGGTCTTGGAAAAGGTATCTCTGCTTCTTCAATTGGCTACTTACTAAAAAGCGCTGGATTAAAAGTAAATATTTTAAAGTTAGACCCTTATCTAAATATTGATCCTGGCACTATGAATCCATATCAACATGGAGAAGTATTTGTGTTAGATGATGGTTCGGAGACTGATTTAGATTTAGGTCATTATGAAAGATTTATTGATGAAAATATGTCAAAGCATAACAATGCTACCTCCGGACAAATTTATAGTACAGTATTAGACAAAGAACGCTCTGGGCAATATTTAGGAGAAACAGTTCAGGTAATTCCACACGTAACAGATGAAATCAAGCAACGTATCAATAATTTAGCTGATAGTAAAAAATATGATGTTATTATTTGTGAGGTGGGTGGAACGGTTGGAGATATTGAAAGCTTGCCCTTCTTAGAAGCTATTAGACAATTCTCACTGGATGTAGGATATTTTAATTCACTAATTGTTCATCTAACTCTACTTCCACATATTTTTGCAAGCAGTGAAATTAAGACAAAGCCAACACAGCACTCAGTAATGAAATTAAGAGAAATTGGCTTGTCTCCAGATTTTATTTTCTGTAGAACATCTCATAAAATCACTCAAGATATAAAAGATAAACTAGCTTTATTCTGTAATGTTAAAGCTGATCATGTTATCGAGAATAAAGACGTATCAAGTATTTATGAAGTTCCATTACTATTAGAAGAACAAAATATTACAAAAATGATTTGCGATAGATTGCAGTTAGAGAATAAACCATCTATTAAAAAGCTACAAAATTTTGTGGATACATATAAAAATCCAGATCATAGTGTTAAGATTGCGATGTGCGGTAAATATACAGAATTACATGATGCATATAAAAGTATCATTGAATCATTTATACATGCTGGAGTAGAAAATAATACTAAAGTGGAAGTTATATGGGTTAATACCGAAAAAATTAAAAATGATAAACAGGCAGAGAAAACATTTGAAGGGATTGATGGAATTTTAATCCCGGGAGGCTTTGGGTCTAGAGGAGCAGAAGGTAAAATATTAACCTCAAAGTTTGCTAGAGAAAATGGCGTTCC
>ENA-OWPI01004927-OWPI01004927.1-marine-metagenome-genome-assembly--contig:-NODE-4927-length-10422-cov-6.018850_pt1 | contig 10422 bp, 14 predicted proteins | sample MGYA00238138_ERZ651775 | MGnify/ENA primary metagenome ERZ651775 (study PRJEB26906, sample SAMN06265043) | marine metagenome | isolation source: Helgoland LTER site | place: Germany:Helgoland, sampling...
CAATTTTGGTTTCATACCTATATAAACGAGTTTCCGAGCATCTGTTCCACTTTCATATGCTTAACCTTTGTATATCAGCGCGTTAGGTGTTTAAATGCTATTTGTGTAAGAATATTTCAAATAACACAAACTCCTATTTTATTGGTGGTGTGTGTTGTACCTAAAAAATTAATGTGTATTTTGGTCGAAGAAATAACACAATTAGCTATGAAGTATCCCAAGCAAGAGAACATTGATAAGATGAAAGCATTCCTTAAAAGCATCGAACCCAATTCAAAGGGTGGAGCAAAAGGCGGGGCAAGATGCGCATCACTACCATTTGATAAATTAAAGGAGCAATGGGTGGAAATGGAGAAATCTTCTGACAGACGAGATGTTGATTTTGCTCTGAGCCTTAAACTTGGAATCTGTACAGGATTAAGAAGTAAAGACTTGCTTGGGCTAAAGCGGTTTAATATCCATCGAGACAGCCTTTTAGGTAAGTATTATGTGGAGGGCAAAGCATCCAAAACAAAGAAGCCATATAAGAAGCCCATTAGCGAGGATTTGTATAATAGTCTTTACGCCAATGCGGTTGATAATGAAGATGGTTTGCTAATTCATAACAATGGCAAAGCATACACGCACGGATGGTTAAGTAGGCGGATTCAGAGAGCGTTTAAACAGGAACACGAAGCCGCTAAGCAAGAAGGAAAGCGTAGAGGTAAAAGAATCACAATAGGAGCGCATAGCTTACGCAAAACCTATGGAATGATGCTGTATAAAGAAAAAGGTATCAATACTGCGAGAATTGGCTTACAGCACGATTCACTCATTACAACATCCGAATATCTTAGTGTTGGTACTGAAGAACAAATACAGATGGAAGCTGATGTATTTGGATCAAGGGTGTAGGCACTCCGTAGCCGAGTAAACGTGTTTTATTTTGCAGTACATAGAGAAGGCTCTCTACTACTGACAACATACCCCTTTAGAATTGAAAATTTTAGGTTTTTGAAACTTTGGTTAGGTGTGTGTTTAATGGTTACCCCATTGTATCTAAGTACTGCATTTTAGAACGTATTCTCTGCGATTGCTGAGGGGTTAATCTTTGTCCTTATCCGTTCTTTAGGTTTTCAAGCCAGCTGTAATAGTCGCTTTTGTACTCCATATCCTGAAAATCGCCTTTATGGTGTTCGGTTTTGTTCTGAATCACTTCTTCTCGCTTTGTAGATAGGTGTTGCTGGAGATCTGTATCGGAATCCATTACCTGAGCATCCTCAACATCCTCAACATCGTTAATCTCTTTAATCAACCCTTTGTCTTTTGCCTCCAGGGCATTGCGTTCTTGAGTATAGCGTATAAAGCTATCCTTCCAATCTTGCAACTGCTTGACCTGTTGCAGTAATTGCTTTCGCTCTATCAACGCCAATTCAAAGGATTTGTATTCAGACTCTGTGAATACTTGCACCTTATTCCCATTCGGAAGGGTATGTAAGCCGACTTCATTCCCATCGACTAAGTTCTCTTGGTGCGCACGTTTGTGTGCATTATGCACAGCGGTACTCTTCTTATGTGCATCGCTGGGTGCGTTTACTCCCCATTTTGTCTTTAGGAAATGTGCTGTAAATACGAAAGCTCCATTTTCCTTCTTTACTCCATAGCGTGCGGCTCGAGCCTGTACTGCTCGCTTCTTTAAGCCCATCATTTTCGCCACTTCTAAAGCTGAATATTTCTTGCGTGCCATCTGTGCGTTTTGTATGCACAATTTAGGGCCTACTATGCACGCATTTTAAGCCTCTCTAAGCACTTTTAAAGGCGGCTCTGTGGATTAGGTAGATACCAGGAAAGTATAGGGCATAAAAAAAGCCTGATCAACGGGCGGCAACCCTAACAGGCTCAATTTGGTGTTTTGTGTAGCACCACTCAACAAGAACGCAAATATATTAGCGTATCACATATCCTCAACACTTAGACGCGCGATTTGATTATCGGTCAGGTTTTTAAATGTCTTTTTGAACACAACATCATCACCTACATAATACTCTGCGTGGCAGTATATACCATCAATCACGCATTTTACTCCGTTTGAATTAATCTTAATCTTCGCCATTGTTTTTAATTCTCAAAGTAGGCGTTAAGCCTCCAAAAAATTCTGTGATCTTATACTCCAGCTTCTGTTTGATCTCTTCAGTCATATGTGCTGGTACTAGGATCGAATCGTGAATAATGGCGTAAGTAATGAAGCGAAAGTTGTTTCTCATTATGCGCTGGACTGAGGCGTGCCAAAATTTAGATTCATAGCGTGTTACTTGCTTACAATAGCCTTTATTCCCTAGTATGCGTTTGGCGTGTCTAAGCCTCTCAAATTCGTTTGGGAAGTAGTGTTGAAAGGCAACCTCCATATCTGTCAGATTTGCTCTGTATTCGTTGTAATAGACGTTTTTGAATAGCGCGATCTTGAATTCATCATAGCTACCTTTCCATTTCAATGCTCGTATAAGTTCTTGATAGATCTGCCCACTAAAAATATTTGCCTTCCATTTATGATCTACTTTAATAGATGCCTGTGGCTTTCTGAATATGTGGTGGCGTTCCTCTATGCTTGCTGTGCCATCATCTTGCATTTCACGCCTCAGGTTAGCCGCAAATTCTAGCTGGAATAGATAAGCAAATGTGGGGTGGCTACAAGCCTGGTCTATTTCACATAGTTCCTCACCATCGGGCGTTCTGAGAAATTTTGCTCTTAGGTCTTTTGCCATTGTTGATACAGGCGTATGCCATCTTCCTCCGCTATCTATCTTGAATACCCAATCCATCTTATACATATCATCACTAAATGATGTTTCCGCCATCTTAGATGCTTCAATGATGTTGATCATTCTACTTGTATGCTCAGGTGATCCTTCTTCGTATGTATCATTGATGTATTGAGTAGCCGCTTCTTGATCAAAAATCAGTTCAGTTAGCTTCTCAAATTCGTGCCTTATGTACTCGTTTCCTTTATGTAGATCTCTTAAATGTTGATCACGATACATTCCTATCTTCCTGCGGATCGTGTATTTCTCAATGTTGATAGGTCTTACTCCGAAATCCATTACACCCTCGCAAAAGGCATAGCGTTTTGACATCATACCAACGATGCTTTTGTTGTTCACTCTGCGGATCACTTTTCCAGCAACAAGAGATTTGATGATCTTATCTACATAGTGCGATCCGAAAAACTTATCTAGAAGTCTGTATGATAAAGGGATCTCTGCGGTGAATTTTCGCCTCCCTTTCTTGTTGCCTTTCATCGTATTAAGCAACATTATGTGAACGAACATTTGATACTTCCAATGGTGTCGCTTCATATAGTATGGAAGCGTAGTGGGATCAAAGTACTTTGGTACTATACATCGGAGTTCAGGAAAGTCTTGTGTCATTACTTGTTGAGTTTGCAGTTTGCCGACTGCGTTTTTGTAAAACTATGTATGTAGGTATGTATATAGCTATGTACAATGCGTGAGTATTCACAAGGTGCTTGTTGATAGCGCATCATTGTAAACAATTATCTCTAGACATTGCAGTATATAGGGGCTTTAGGGGTGTGCATATCATTACTAGATAATGTTTTCGTGTGCATCGTCTTCTACTATTCTAAACGTAGGTATGTCATCTACTTGCTCTGTGGTTGACTGCACTCTGCTGAGTTTAGGTAGGCAGTATTCAGCTAGTTTGACAATCATATCTAAAGCAGATTTCGGATCATCTTTAGCGATCTCTGCAAGCCAGCCATCTAGATTATCCAGCTGGTTCTCCAGCACGTCATTAAACTTCTCTCTGATCAGCTTTGCATTGGTGTTGACAGAGCCGCGTGGTCTGCCTAGTGGGTTTCCGCTTTGTCCTTTTTGAAATGGCATTTACAATAGATTTAATTGATACATCAGTAATGAATGGGAAGTAGCATAGATGGAAGCGCTATACCCTCCCCAACCATACTGATGAAGACACTACTTAAAAGTTTGGCATTGCGGTCCGCTTGAAGGTCTGATAATTGACTCCACATTCTCCTGAATTCTTTACCCATATCAGCTGGTGTGCAAGTGGTCCATTAAGCAAGCTATTACAGCGTTGCATTTCCTTAGCTACTTTCTGCAATGCTTTGTAAACTACTACAGCTTCGCCTTCGAGGTATTCTGTGTTCTCGTCTTCAATGGTTGATTTGTAGCTGGGAGCAACAACAACGTGATTCGATTCGTCAACCTGAAAGCGCTTTAAGCCTTTGAGCCTAGTCAATGCTTCGACATAGGACCTATACTCTTTTGCAATACCCAGCAAATTCGCACTAGCTGTTCTGGTTGCTTTTGGATAGTCCGGTAATTCAAGGTAGCTGTACATCTCAACTTCACCTGTCAGACTTGCTACTTCTGTTCCTAGTATATCACTAGCCATTTTGCGCACAGCTTCTACTTCAGAAATGTGCTTCTCTGCAATCTTTATAGCTGTGGCAGTCTTGTGGTCATCGTGGTAAATCTTGAGTTTCATCTGTCCTGTTTTACTCCGACAAATTGATACAGAGATTTGTGGAGCGCTTGGCGATAGAGTTCTGATTCGGTTACTCCCTTAGCTTTAGCTATCTTAACATAGCGATCCTTTTCTACTTGAGACAGCTTGAAATCGACTCTTTTAGATTTCCTCAGCTGGGATAGCAGAGCGTATTCCAACAGTTCCTGACGGCTCATTTTATTTACGTTCATATCAAATACAATTTTGGTTTCATACCTATATAAACGAGTTTCCGAGCATCTGTTCCACTTTCATATGCTTAACCTTTGTATATCAACACATTAGCTATATGTGTAATAACTACACTTAATACACAAAGTCCTATTTTATTAGGGGTGTGTGTTGTACCTATTGTGTGTATGTGTATTTTAGCGGTATATATAACACAAATGAAGATGGGGTATAAGACCAAAAAAGAGAATGAAAGCAAGCTGAAGGCTTTTATAAGTAATAAGGATCAGGGAGGAGCAAGCTGTTGCTCAATACCATTTGATCTATTGGAACAGGTATGGATTAAAATGCAAAGCAGTACAGATAGGAGAGATATACATTTCGCCTTAAGTCTAAGGCTAGGGATCTGCACAGGATTACGAAGTAAGGATCTACTAGACCTGAGAAGATTCAATCTGCATCGTGATGATCTGACAACAAGGTGTTATATAGAGGGAAAGGCATCCAAGACAGGGAAGGTGTATAAGAAGCCAATTAGTCAAAATCTATATGATAGTCTTTACGAGAATGCTGTGGATAATGATGAAGGTCTATTGATTCATAACAATGGCAAAGCATACCAGCACGGATGGCTTAGTAGACGTATTCAGAGATCATTTGAATCTGAATTTAAAGCCGCGAAGCTGGAAGGTAAGCGAAAGGGTGAGAGAATCACAATAGGAGCACACAGCCTTCGTAAAACATACGGGATGATGCTGTATAAAGAGAAAGGTATCAATGCCGCGAGGATTGGCTTACAACACGAATCCCTAGCCACTACATCTAAGTATCTAGGCGTAGGAATTGAGGAGCAAATCGAAATGGAAGCTGATGTGTTTGGAGGTTTGGTTTAGATAGAGTCCTATCTATATACTGCATTTTAAAACGCTTTTGCTGCGATTGCTGATGGGTCAATCTTTTAGGTTTTCAAGCCATCCGTAATAATCGGACTTAAACCCCTGTCCCGAAGTGTTCACTTTCTTAGCCCTTTTTTGTGCAAGATGGTTTTGAAGGTCTGAATCGTCAAGCGAGGGTTTCGCCAGGACAGTATCAACCTCGCTGACTTCCACAATATCTAATTCGTTTATAAGCCCCTTATCGCGAGCCTCAATGATATTCCTTTGATTCGTGTATCGTGTGAAGCTGTCCTTCCACTCTCGAAGTTCTGCCACTTTATCTAATAAATGCTTGCGCTCTATCAATGCTGCTTCAAAGGTTTTGTATTCCTCCTTACTAAAGACTTGAATTAGATTCCCATTATCCGACTCGTGAAGCCCTTGTTCCAAATCTCTAAGAACATCCTCCTTACTACGACCTTTGTTGCGACTTGTCGTAGGGGTTTTCTGTCGCATTTGTCGCACCGATTCATTAGTGAATATATAACCCTCTAAATCTTGCGCAATCCCTTTGCTCTTGGCTATTCGCTGTACGCTTCGCTTGCTAAGTTTTAGCTTCTTACATACTTGGCTAATTGATAGCCTTGTCGCACTCTTGTCCTGTTCCATACTGTCGCTGTTTGTCGTAGCTAATATGAAGCGTTTTAAAGGTGTTTATTAAGGCTATGGGTGTTCTTTATCCACTTGGATGTGTGGACGAGAATTTAGGGCATAAAAAAGCCCCATCAAGCGGACTGCAATCCTAAGGGGCTGATTTTAGTTCATTACACACAAAGCAGATGAACAAGGTTCGGCAAATATAAAGGCTATAACATATCGTCTACACTAAGCCTTGAAATTTCTTTATCGGTCAGGTTCTTAAAGGTTTTCCTAAAGGTTATATCGTCACCTACATAGTAACTACAATGGATTCCATCTGAATCAATAATGCACGTTACTCCGTTTGAATTGGTTGTTTGTTTGCTCATTTCTGAGGGCGGTTTAGTTCTGTGCCACGATCTGAAACCGCCTCAAAAGTTTTCACTCTAAAAGTTGGTATTAATGGCTCGTCTGAATCGTATGGGTTAAAGAATCTAATGGCTTGCCGAGTAACCTCTACCATCACTTCATTTACATTTTCCTCAGGCAGTAAGATTGAATCGTGAATTGTAGCGTAATTGATAAGTTTAAATTTCTCCCTCATTGAAGAGCCTATCCACTTGTGCCAAAAACGGCTTTCATATCTCTGCACTTGGACAGCTAATTCCTTATTGCCAATTCGCTTTTTTGTTTTTCTTAACCTCTGAAATTCGTGAGGAAAATAGTGCTTAAAGGCTTCCTCCATTTTGGTCAGTTTAGGTCTGTATTTATTGAAGAACAAATTCTTAAAAAAGTACTCCTTGAATTCATCTCTTGACTTCTTCCATTGCATACCATCCATTAAAAGTTGATAAGCATTTCCATTAAAAATTGCGTTCCTCCACATAAGGTCAATTCTAACATCATAGGAAGGTAGACTTCCTCTTCCCATAGGCTTTGGGCCATCTAAACCCCATTGGGGCTCGTATTCATTATCACTATCAGTAGGTGTACCACCCTCTCCTATGATGTTAGAATTAGAGACTTTTCCTGAGACGTGTTCCAATAGGTATTTATGACAGAAGGTTAACTGAGAGCAAGCACCATCTAACTCTACGAATCGCTTACCATCAATGGTTTTAAGGAATGGCCGTAAATCTTTAGCAAGGTGAGCAATGGGTGTGTGCCACCTTCCACTTCGGTCTACCTTAAACATCCAATCCATTTTAATGATTCCTTCGGCTGTTTGGGTATCCTTCATTCGGCTTACTTCATATACTGACAGGATGCGGTGGGTGTGCTTTGGTGTTCCTTCTTTGTATTTGGAATTAATGAATTTGATAGCGTCCTCTACATCAATATCTATAAATGTCAGGTTCTGAAATTCGTGCTTACTGATAGCATCTTTGAGGTTTCTTTGAATGTCTTTATCTCTAAACAAATGGATTTTTCTGCGGATAGTAACCTTGTCAATTTGCTTTGCTTGAATTCCTTCCTTTAGAATGTGAGGGTTGATTTTATACTTGAACGCGTGTTCGCCAGCTCTGTAATTAAAACGCGTGATTACTTTCCCATCCATTAATGACTTTATAATCATAGGATAATACACAGAGCCGAATAACTCTTGAAGGACTTTTCCGCTTAATGATACAGGTTCGTCGAATTTGGACGAGGAACGGAGATGTTTAAGAAGTAATGTGTGAAGAGACCAATCGTATTTGTAGTGGTGGCGTTTATTGTAATTCGGCAATTTAGTTGCATCGAATCCTTTGGGTGTGTAGCAAGTTACTGTGGGATACTCAGGGAATTTCATCGTGCTTTGTGTTAGGGGCAGCTTGCAGGCTGCGGTTAGGTAAAAGTGTATCTAAAACCATCGGCTGCGTCATAGCCTGTGGCGTAGTATTCAAGAGGGTTATGTTTAAAACCAAGACTTATTAAACATCGTAGATGCTGACGCTTGTCATAGCGGACTTTTAAGGTGTTTATATCAATTCGTAGGTTGTTCATTATTAATCCCAATCCCATCTATTTTCTGCGGTTGTCTCACTGACCTTATAGGTCTCGCTGTCGACTCTTGGCAGAGCGTAAGGCAATAGCTTAGCCAATAACTCAATACGTTCTTTAGGCTGTAACTTTTCAAGCTGATATGGAAGCTGCTCCAATTCATCGCTTATCACGTTTTTTAAAGCTGTCCTTAATTCTTTGGTCAAACGATTTGGTACTCCAAGTTTGCGCCCTCCTGTCTTTTGTCCTTTCATCTAATTATCTCTATTTTATTGGTTGGCGGTTTAGTGCCCAGCATTGAACATAACCGCCTAAAAATGTTGTGTTGTTTTTGTTGTTTATGTCAGTCAGTAGTGAGGGGTTCGGACGTGGAAGCATCCGCCCCAAACTACCTTCTGAAGAAAAACACTGCACTAATCAATATCTGTTTTCGTGGATTACCATTCGTTTGAACGTCCCGTCATTCACTCCACATTCTCCGTTGTTTCGGACAAAAATCATTTGGTGGGCTAACTGACCATTCATTAGGTTATTCGCTTTCTGCATTTCAGAAGCCACTTTGCGTAGCTGCTTATATATTACCACGCTTTCTCCTTCGACATATTCGGTGTTTTCCTCTTGAATGATAGCCTTGTATGAATCTGAGACTATGACATTACCTGAAGACACATCGAAACGTTTCAAGCCTTTTAATCGGCTTAATCCTTCGGTGAAGGCTGTATACTCAGATGCTTTACCTAAGAGGTTTGCACTCGCTGTCCTTGTTGCGCGTGGATAGTCCTTTAAGGTTAGGTATTCCAAGACCTCAGGCTCTCCTGTCAATGATTCAATCTTGCACTCAATTAGTTCAGAAGCTAACTTTCTTACTTCTTCAATCTTGGGAATTTCACGCTCAGCAATCTTTATAGCTGTGGCTGTCTTATGCTCGTCGTGTGATAATTTTAACTTCATTCTTTCTCCGTTTTATGGGAAATACCTACGAAATGGTAAAGGGATTTATGTAAGGCTTGGCGATATAATTCAGACTCGCTAACGCCTTTTGCATTAGCAATCTTCACATAGCGGTCTTTTTCTACTGCGCTGACCTTGAAGTCTATTCTCTTGCTTTTACGAAGCCTTGACATTAAAGCGAAGTCTAACAGTTCCTGTTTTGACATTTGGTTTACATTCATAATCAATTCAATTTTCTACTTAATAAACAAGGATTTGTTCCCCTGTTACATTTTCGTTTCATACTCTATAAACGAGTTTCCGAGCATCTGTTTCACTTTTTAAGCCCTATAGTTATTGACATCTATTCCACATTCAGCTTAGCGAATAATAAATTACATTCCTAGTACGGACGTTGTAGGTATGTTAATAAGTAGAATAAAGTGATATATTAGCCGAATGGAAGATAAAAAGTATGTAGCGTATTACAGGGTATCTACCCAGAGACAAGGTCAAAGTGGTTTGGGTTTAGATGCTCAGCAAGCACAAATTCAAACCTGTATTTCGGATGGTGAATTGATTAACAGCTTCACCGATATTGAATCAGGACGTAAAGCAAATCGCCCTGAATTAGATAAGGCATTGGCATTTTGTAAAAAGGAAAACGCTACGTTGATTATTGCCAAACTTGATAGGCTTTCGAGAAATGTAAATTTCATCTTCAGCTTGAGAGATAGTGGTGTGAAATTCAAGGCTTGTGATTTGCCTGATTTCAATACTTTGACACTTGGAGTGTTTGCCTCATTTGCGGAATACGAATCCGAAAAGATTAAGGAAAGAACAAAGGCAGCTCTACAAGCTAAATTAGAACGAGATGGTAAATGGTGGGGAGTTGCTAATATCACTCCTGAGGCATCCAAAAAAGGCACAGAGGCTGTCATCAGGAAAGCGAAGCAGAATCCAAACAATCAAAGAGCAATGGCATACATAGAAAGTAATCTTCATAATAAATGGACATTGACTGTTATGACCAAAAAGCTAAATTCACGATTATTAATTTCACGACTATTAAAGTTTGAGCGAAGTATTTTATTTATAAACAAATCAAAAAGGTGAACAAACGAATTGAACAGTTTTTTTTATCGAGGTAGTTTTTCCTCATTTTTGGCCCCTGGGCTCAGGAATTGTTTGTTTCTGACCTGGAAATTGGTTTTCTTGTCAAAAACTGCATATTTTCACCACAGTAAATGTTTAGAATCCCAAAAGTTGATCAACAAATCATGAAATTTATGTTTTG
>ENA-OWPI01004928-OWPI01004928.1-marine-metagenome-genome-assembly--contig:-NODE-4928-length-10420-cov-3.345644_pt1 | contig 10420 bp, 10 predicted proteins | sample MGYA00238138_ERZ651775 | MGnify/ENA primary metagenome ERZ651775 (study PRJEB26906, sample SAMN06265043) | marine metagenome | isolation source: Helgoland LTER site | place: Germany:Helgoland, sampling...
ATAAAATAGAGGAATAATTTTTGATAGCAGGTTTTAATTTACCTTTTCCCTCTTTTAGATTGCCATATAAAAATAGTTCTTCATCGCTTTTTTTTGGATCAGCAATAAGTTGATTTTCAACAAAAGTCCAGTTTTTTATTTCTTTTTCTCTTAAAGATTTCTCAATATAAACTAAAGCTGTTTTTGAACATTCTGTGGCTTCAGAAAAATTTTTTAACTTAATATAATTTTCAGATAATCTATTATATCTCTGACTTAACCTAGAATTTTTAATTGCTACATTATTATTTTTCAAAAAAGATATTGAAGCTTCCAATAAATTATTTGATTCCTTAAATCTAAATATTTCAATTAATTCGTTGGAATGATCTACTAAACATTTTTCATATTCTTCACTTGATTCAGAGTAAGTTTTTTTGAATTTTCTTATATAATCATTTATCAGACTTACAATTTCGTCAGTTTGATTCATGCTTAATAAATAAACTTTAAATGATTTATAATAAAATTTAGTCAAATAACTTAAAGTGTCCTCTTCTGTAACTTTATTTAAAAATGACTTAGCAACTTTAAATTTTTTATTGACTTCATTATTGTTTTTAGATATATATACTTCACCTGTTTTAACACAATTACATTTTTTATTATAAAACGTTTTTTTACAATTACATGTGGAACTCATAATAAAGTGAAAGAACTGTATTAACCAAAATTCATTTGGTCTACCTTCATCTAATAATTCTTTATGATATTTATCAAACATTAAAATTGACAACTCATAATCTTGTAAATCATGATTTATGAATTCTATAAATTCTAATAGACATTTGTAAATGAGCTTAAGATCTCTTTTTGCAATACTATTGTTAATCAATTCCTCATAGAGCTCAGTTTTTTTGGTATTAGATGATTTTTCAATTTGATCTATAGAATATTCTTCAAATATAGAATCACCAAAAGTTAGATGATTTTTTAAGCAAAATAAATTATGCTCAATATTAAAAATCTCAAGTTTTAATAAAATTTCGTAGTCAATTTTAACTGAAGAAAAATATAAGCTTAGATTTTTTTTAAAATCTTTATCAATAATACTTGACTCATCAGATATAAATAATTCTGAGTTATATAGTTTGACTAAAAAATTAGTTATATAATACATTAAAGACTCACCTCTCAATCTTTTAGGAAACTCGTTAAATAAATAATTCCAATCATTAAAAGATAAATCAAAATTTATTGTTTCAATTTGGTTAATCCCTTTAAGTTCGTTATTGTCAAAAGCTAATAATGATATTAATCTAAGTTCGTTAAGTAAATTAGAATGATAACCATTAATTAATTCATTATTAAATTTTTCTTGATCGATTAATATACCATCTCTTATAATTATTTTCTTTTCATCTGTAACATCAATTTTATTAACAATATCAGAAATATTGCAGATTAATTTTCCAACATTATTCAATCCTTTATGCGTAAGGTAAGTACCATAAACATATAGTTGTTCATATTGATTTTTATATAAAAATCTTAAAACAACTTCTATTATAATTTTGTCACATTTTTTAGAATAAAAATCTAAATAATTCAAAGAGACTATTCTTCTTGAAACAATAAGAATTTCCTCCAGGGTATATTTATGCGGATACTCAATCAGTTCATTGACTATCTCGAGATATCTTTTATTATATTCAACAATTATTTGCTTTTCTCCTTGCAACTGAATCTTATCATTTTTAAAATATGATTTAATTGCACTAATAATTCCTTTATCTTTAAATTCATAATAATTATCAAAATCAGATAAATCAATTAATAATTCTTTTTCAACCGCTTCCTCCAAAAAAGTTAGAACTTCCAAAATATTATAACCCCATAATTTGGCTATAATGTTTGCATCAAATCTATATCCTATAACTGTTGCGCTTTCAAGTAATCTTATCCATTTTTTATCAAAAAAATTAAAAGTTTCATGATAAAAAACATCTATTTCTTGAGAATTAGGCATTTCATCTATATCAATAGCTTTTGAAAGTATGTAACCCTCTTTTGTGCTTATTAATATTTTTAATTTAATCCATCTTTCTATACACTTATTAATATATAGGGGCGTTATTATTAAATTTATATCCTCTTGATTAATAATTAAATTGTTGAAAAAATCATTTAATTCAATTAATGTTTTACTGGCTATTTTGAAATTAAGTAGGTTTAGACTTAAGCAGTAGTTTTTAACATTATAATTGCTACTATCTAATAATTTATTAATGTAAATTTCATTCTCAACTTGATTATTAATATCATTTAATTCATTGGTAAGTTCTTCATTAGATAGCCCTCTGTATTCAGTTTTAATATCACTTCTTAAAGAAAAAATAATAGTCATTTTTTCTCTTAATTCTGGATATCTATTAATAACTTTGATGAAGTGCTTCAAAAAGGATATAGTCTCTGAATCAATCCAATGAATATCCTCTAGTACAAATAAAATCTTGGAATTAATAGACTTTAGTTTTTCAGCAATTTCAAAGCATATGTTATTAATATTAGCTTCAGAGTTAACTACAAAATCTTTAATGGGGTTAATATGAATTGTATTATCTAAAAACGTATTAACAAAAGCTTTTGAAAGATTGTCAATTTTTGAGGACCTATCTATAAACTCTTCACTTTTTATTAGCAGTCTAAATGCTTCTAAAAAAGGTTCAAAAGAAAGTTTATCATCTGTTTGAATTTCATCACAATCACCATAAAAAACCTCCCAATTCTCTTCTAAAAAATATTCTTTAGCTTTTTTTAATGCAGTAGTTTTACCAATACCTTGATATGCAGAAATAATATAAATATTTAAGCTATTACTTTTATTTTCGTTAATAACATCAAAAATATTCTTCTTAACATCAATAATATTATCAATATAGATGTTGTCAACATTATTTTTCAAATAATTTTCTTTGTGCGTAAATTCTACATTTTGCTTTTTTTGAATTAAAAAATAAAATCCATTTATTATTGTTAAAAAAATTAAAACCAAAAATAAATACAAGCTTGAAAATTCCAGAAGAAGAATAGTTTTAACTACTAAGAGTAAGATTAAACTTAAACTAAAACCAATTAATGAAGATTTGTAATTTTCGTGATTATTAGAAATAGAACTTAATTGGAAAAAAGAATTTCCTAAAATAACACCAATAGATAATGAAACAAATGTAAGTAAGAAAATAATCTCAAAAATTTCAAAATATGGCAAATCATATTTTATAAATAAAAATAAAAAAGATGGCAGGAAAGATGCTGCTAGTGTTATTGAAATAAATTTTATATATCCACTAGATGTATGAAAGCCATCAATATTAGACCTATTTATAACAAATAAATTAATTATAATTGGAAATAAGCTAGTCAAAAAGCTTGACAGAAATACCCATGAGATTACATTAAATTCTAAAAAATGATCTTGTGATTTTGGTGAGACAAGAGATAGAAAATAAATTAAAGTACAGGATATTATTAGAGGTAATACAAAGTAGATTGCAAAATTTTTAGCATCAATAAAAATAAATTTAAAGTTTTTCTTACTAAAAACTAAATTGACCTTGCCAAAATTAAAATAGACGACTAAAATTAAAATTAAAAAAAAACTAGATATTATTGTAAAACTAATAATTCCTTTATCTCTTTTATCAATACTATAACCTTTATTAAATATTGGTTCAGAGAAACCATCTGTCTTTGAAAAAATATTGAATTCGGCATTTACAAACCATATTTTATTGTTAATAATATCTATATTATTAACTTTAAATACACCTAATTTATCTAATTCATATTTATTTAAAAGATTATTCAAATCATCTAAACTATACTTGTTATTGATAATTTTTTCTGCTCCATCAACTCCTAATATTTCAATTAAATCTTTTTGCTGAATTATATGATGATTTGATTCTACAATTAAGGTTTGATTAATTATTTCAAACATTTCATCATCACAATCTTCTCGAATTAATATTGATGTTATGTTAGCTTCTGATAAAGGTCCATTATGAAGTTTGAGATATTTGGAGTTTAAAAGTGCATTAAAGGCATCATCATAAGCATATTCAATTGGGTCATCTACAAAAGCATAGTAAGAAGGTATTCCAGAATAGAAGTCAAATAATTTAAACTTATTTATTAAGTTATTCTCTATTGTACTTTTGGTTGTATTTAATTCTTTTATAGCCCTATTAGCAAAACTATTTTTTTTATTTATTAATAAAATTGAGTCCAAAAATTGTTTTGATTTATTTAAAAAATATGGATTGCTATAATTTTTTCTCGCAATATAATTTAGCGTATTAAAGTGATTAATATACTTTTCAATCTTAATTGAATCAGAAATACTATTTTGACATCCAAAAGAATTACTTTGAAAAAAAATGAGGAAAATTATTAAAATAAGATATTTTAAATTATTCATTTTAGATATAAATTTGAGAATGGTGGTAACTAAATTATACTGGTGAAATTAAACTTATTTTGACCACTTGGTATTATTTAAGCTTCTTACATGGTATATATTATCATGTAAAGAATTTTAATTATTTAATTTAAATAAATTAATTTTCACTTAGATAACAGTTAAAAATACAAAAATCAAGGAGATGGTTTGTATCCAAAAGTTAGATATTTAAGTAGAACTTCCTGCTAATTTCCTTGAGGGAAAATCATTGCACCTTAAAAAGAGTTTTAATTAAATTACAACTCATTATTAGCTGGAGGTAGATTTCCTGAAGTTTTTAAAAATTTAGTTAATATTTCTTTTTCTAGAAGTTCAGGTGTATAGTATTCTCTGTGATTATTTTTTACATGAAAACAATGTATTTTTAACATAGAGTATGAGATTGATTTATTATAAGCATTATCCTGATATTTTATTTTAGATTGTTTTTTTGCTGTAGATTCTTTTGGACCATATCTAAACTTAAACCGATTATTTCCATCTTTTACCGACTCACAAAATTTATAAGGGGTCCATCTCCCTTTTCTCTTATCAAAGGAACCAGAATTAAAAACAACTTCATCTTCATTCACTCTTTTATATTTTCCGGTCATCCCTACATAAATCAAGTTATCAAGTGAACTATAATCATTTTTCCATATTACATACACACCACTTTTTTTCGGCCATTTAATTTTTTCTTTTTTACAATCTATTTCTGAAAAATTAAATTTAGATTTAAACTTTTCAACTAAAAGTTTATAATCTTTAATAAATTGTTCTTTGTTGTAATCAATTACATGTTGTATCATGTTTTGAATTTCTTCTCTTGTGAAATCTATTTCATCTTCTATAATATCTAATGTGTCTTCCATATTATAACTTAGACAATATTGATCGTATACATATTCCAATATTTGTTCTGTGTAACTCATAATATATTTAACTTTTCACAAGTATCTTTCTACTCTATATTAATAATATTTCCATCAGCAGTAAATATCTTAACACAACCATCTACTTCTTCTCCACTTTCAAAATAAGCACGCTCTAGAGCGATTCCTTTGTATGCTATGCTGTCTAATAATTCATAATCTCGTTCAAAACCTTCAACACAAATTTCTAGAATTGAAATATCATGTTGTGTTGGTACAACATCGCTAACCACATAAAAGTATTCAGAAGAACCTGTATACTCTACGATGTATACTAGTGCGTTTTCGTATTCATCTGACCACTCTGGATCTATGCCAATGTCTTTAAAACCAGCATTATCGTCTTCTAACACTTCAGAAAGATATTTCAGGTCATATTCTTTAGAGTTGAAAGACAGGATCTCTATATTTTTATTATCAAAGATTGTGAAATTTAGTCCTTTATTTAAACTGAGGTTGGATATTTCGTGTACAGGATCTATAGAACCAGAGGACCAAAAATCAACATATTTATCCTTAGTAATTTCATCAACTTCATCAGATGAGATATTTTTGGTTCTTATCTCATATTCCCACCCTGTTACCTTTATTTTATACTTATTCATTATTTTTAAAGATCTTTCAAAATTTATTAAGGCATTAACCACACCATGTAAGCATTAATATAATAATGGATGAGAGTTTATCAAAACTTTAAATCACTTCATTTTTATAATCCTTTATGAAACCATCTTCAAACATTAATTTGTTGTACAATAAATATCCTTAACTACTTCCGAAATATTTTATTTAGTGCATTATTATGTCTTGATTTTCTAAATTAAAAGAATCTGTTTAAAATAAATTAGCACGAATATTAATTTATTTTAAAACTTTCTGTAAATCAACTATCTTATCTATGTATTTTATGTAAGCATAATTTTCATCTAGAATACTATTTAAATAAATTTCACCTTCTTTAATATTAGCGAGGTATGACAAATTATTTATTTTGATATTTGCCAAATTATTTAAAGTAAAATTATCATGTAGATCTTTGGATAAACCGACAATCCTGTAATATTGAAGTTCACTTGACGCATTTGAAAGATTTACATTTATTAATCTTCCAAGATCATTTGATGTTAATTCAAAAAACTTAATTGATTCCATGTTTACGGCTACATTTTCGACATAGACATCTATAATTTGAAGATATTTTAATTTTGATAAACTATTTATTCCATCAATATTTTCAAGTTTAGATTTATAATTTTTTCTTGAATAAAAAATCTTTAAATATTCCACATTAGGAAATATTTCATGAATCCAATCTAAATTTTTTGTTTTAGGTTCATGAAGCATCACATATTTTGCATTTAATGTTTCAGCAGAACTTGGAAATAAAAATTGTCCTGAAAATCCAGGCTGTGGTCTTTTTGCATGATAATGAATAGTGTAATCATTAATAAATTTAGTTGCATTTCCAAATAATTTTTTGTGATCCATAATTTTTTAATTTAATTAGTTACCCATTTCTCTTCGCTAGTTAGTGAAAATTTCAGAAGAATACTGTTTTTGTTGATGGGTATTCATGATAGTTGTTTTAATTTATTAAAACAACTATCATGAATACTAAACCTTTAGGACATGGTTCTTATACGATCTCTGAAGAAGCAAATTTATTATTTAAGTATAGTAATTATTTAAAAATATATGAAAGACCTAATGCTAAGAAATTCATTAAATCCATTCCGGTCCAGAATCTTTTGAGATTACTATCTCTTCTCCTACTTTAGAATTTTCATACTCTAAATGTATCATTCTATTGGAAAGAGAATTAATTAATAAATCTAAATTTTCATTATTACCATTTATTAATAATATTTAAAGTTTCAATTTTCATTTTTAAATAATTTTAAAAGAAGTTTCCCCATTAGTCTTGAAAATCATCATTTTTCCATCATTGTCTGATAAAAACACTTCCGTTAAATCAGTATCGAGGTCACCCTCTTCAATAACATTTAAATCAAGTATAACAGCACACCCATCATTAAGACAACTTAAATCAAAAAAATCAAATTCTGAACAGTAATCTTCTATATACTCTCCTTCCCTGTCAAACGATTTTATATCTAGAGCTTGATGCTCGGTTGATAAAAATTTTGTTATACTTTTTAGTTGTTCATTTGTTACCGCCTTTTTTGATAACACATAGCCTGAAAAAGACGCATAATTTTGTCCATTATGATTTAGATCTAGATTATAAATTCTTACATTATCCATAATTTTTTTAATTTAATTTATTCAAAAGTAGTTACCCATTTCTCTTCCCTAGTTAGTGAAAATTTCAGAAGTGTACTGATTTTGTTGATGGGTATTCATGATAGTTGTTTTAATTTATTAAAACAACTATCATGAATACTAAACCTTGAGGACTCTCAAAATGTAGAAGATAGACTTGAAAAATGATTTAAACTAAATCGTCTGTTATTTCGTTTATATCATCATAAAACCTATCCTCATCATCACACTCGAATTCCATATACGGATCATCAGATTCCAAGTTAAGTTCTATACAATTTATATAATCTCTTTGTGAAAGAATTTTAAGAGTTTCCTTTTGGTCTTCTAAATCAGCCATAGTTAACTCCTCAATTTTTGAACCTGTAATTTTAATCATAATAATTTTTTTATAAGTGATTAGGATTAACTGTTAGTTCTTCTCCAACTTGACAATCTTCCCAACTTAATCCAACCATGCTATTTGATAAACCATCAACAAGCTTATCCAGAGTGTCATTGTTTCCCTCAACATGATCATTATCATTAACCTTAACAATACACTCATCTTTATCATAATTATAGTTAAGTAAAATCCTATATTCTTCAAATTGAAAAGTAGTTGAGTAATTTGGTGGTTTTTTCCAATTTTCTGTGCACTTTATTTTTAATTCCATGTTATTTATATTTTTTATGAATTCACTAAATTAATCTTATAGTTAAATAATATTCTCACTCTGTTAAATAAAACCTAAATTTATGTAAAGCGATGTCAATACAAAATACTAAAAACTTTTATAAAAATTACTTTTAACTTGTTAGAATTACAATCAATTTAAATTAATCTAGCCAATCATCTCCAATATAGTCTATTTCAAAACCAAGTTCATCTTCACCAATATCCTCATATTTAGCATTAGCATTTAGAAAATCAATGAGTTCATAATTTTCCATAGATTCTAATTTTTTTTTAAGCCCTGGTTGGTCCTCTATTTCCCATTCACAATCAATTGTAACTGTTTTCTTTCCATATACTTTCATGATTACAACATTTTATTTTTTTTAAAAATTATTAAAAAATAAATTAATTATTTTTAATTCCTTTTATGATTTGGTAAAATTATTTGTTAATTATATTTAAAAATAAATTTATTTTAATAATTGATGTATTTGAAAAAAAAATAATCTCATTACATTGAGATAATTATTAATTATAAAATTGATTGTTAACATCACAACAATTTTACTATGGTATTATCCATTTAGCGTACTTATTTCACGTCAGTTTTTTGTTCCATACATTTTAAACATCCTGTTATAAATTTGAGTGAATTTAATATGTAATCTAAACTCTCTTATATTTTGAGAGTGAGTTGTTTCAATTTGTTATAATAACAAATCGAAATGAAACATTAATAATTCAAAAAGGATTAATAACTAAACAACTAAATTTAAAATGAACACAAATTTTACAAGACATTTTGGAAACTGGGTACCTAAAAACGAGGTGCAGAATTTTTTTAAATATGGTAATACTACCATGACTGCTTTTGCAGAAAATAATAATATAAGAAAGACTAAGGTTGGAAATAGAGTTTTCTATAATTATGAAGATATTGTAGCATTGTTAGATGGCAACATTGAATAACTATCGAAACAATAACGATTCAATTCGTTTTGTTTTAAAAGATCTATAATTATAATAATTAATTTGAGCGATTTCTTCATCTTTTAATATGGTCTTATCTCTTAATATAATATCTAGTAGATTATAAAACTCAACTTTAAAATCACTCTCGTTTTTTATATATGAATGTTCCTTATTAATTTCTAGAAGTATGTCATATAAATTTCTAAATATTACTTTATGTGGGAAATTAAATCCATGAGTGAAAGATGTAAAAGGAGTGTTTTCTTTAAAGTTAAATTTAACTCCTTCTGAATTTAATATTTCTTTTATTTTTAGTGACTCCTCAGTAAGTTCAATAAGTAACTCTGGGGAGTTATTATTTTTATACTGTCTGTTCATTTTTTCTGCAACCTTAACTATATCAATCCCCAATTGCAGAGCCAACTGTCTTTTTACAGTAAGTTTAGAGTATTCTTTGTACAATAAATAGATTTCTTTTAATGAGAATATATGATTAGATATTCGCTCGTGGGTATATAATTTGTCTAATAAAATTCTTGTGTCTACAAATAACTTAGGCAATATTTCATTGAGCTTATATTTAATTAATATATCCTTTACACGATTTAAATCATAAAAGGACAATTCATATATATGTTGATGTATTAATATATATTTTTGAATGGCATTAGAAGATTCATATGACTCATGTAATTCCTCTAAAGTTTCTAATATATGAGACAAGTTTTTTTCTAATTGCTGAAGTTCTTCATCTCGAAACTCAGCATTCATTTTTTCTACTTGTTTTTTATAATCTTTGTTCATTCATTTAAAGAATTAAAATAACTATCTAGTTTATCCTTTGCCTCCAAAAGTATACTGTCCATAATTAAAAAATAATGACTGTCCATATCACCTTGCAACAGAATGTCCCATTAAACTTTTTCTAACCAGTTCTTCATGTATACCTGACTCATAAATAGACTGTCTAAAAAACCTTCTTGCAGCATAAGTCGTTAATGGAAAATGAACTCCTGCTAAAACACCTATAAGTTTTAAATTTTGATTGACTTTATCAAGACTTTTTTTAGGAATTATTCTCTGCTCTGG
>ENA-OWPI01004929-OWPI01004929.1-marine-metagenome-genome-assembly--contig:-NODE-4929-length-10415-cov-2.855194_pt1 | contig 10415 bp, 12 predicted proteins | sample MGYA00238138_ERZ651775 | MGnify/ENA primary metagenome ERZ651775 (study PRJEB26906, sample SAMN06265043) | marine metagenome | isolation source: Helgoland LTER site | place: Germany:Helgoland, sampling...
CAGATTGTGGAGAGGCTGCAATGAGCGAACTGGCAAGTTAGGGTTACGAACGGGCGAACGTACAGTACACACCTGTTTTGAAGCTTCTCACCTCTCCTTCGAAAACGTCGAAGTCGCTTGCGGTGCCCTCCGCCTTTCCAAGCTTGTCCTCCGAATCGAGAACCATCGCGTCAGCAAGAATAGCAATATTAGAGGATTTGTATTTTGCCGGGAGCAAAGGGTCTACAATACGACATATAATTTCTACAAATCTTGGGGTGTTGGGCGTCCCTAGGAGGGCAGCCGGCCGGAACGTAGAAAATGTGGAGAAACCAAGGTCCTTGAGGTTATTCTCGACCCGACCCTTCAAATTATTGTACAAAGGGCCGCCAGCTCGGGCCATGGGGATCAAATCGAATGGGCCGTCGTCCGTGTCAGGCTTGGCGTCGGCATCCGCTCCTACAGCGGTCAGGATGGACGCGTGCTTCACCCCAGCTGCCTTCGCTCCTCGCGCGCAAGCAGATGGCAGCGTTACATCTACCCGCTCTAAAATGTCCGCCCCAGCCTGGCCATTCGTCTTGCTCGGTGCTCCAACTCCCATGGTGATGAAGAGAGCTGATGCTTTCGCAGCCGATATGACGTCCTCGCACGACGATTCGAGAGCGGCAATGTTCTCCATGTTCACTATGTGAGAAGTGACGCCATCTACACCTGAAAATTTGTCAATGGGTCTACGATTCAGGACGACTACCTGCCAACCGCTGTCCACGAGAGACCTAACAACTTCAGTGCCGACTGCCCCGCTTGCGCCGAGAACTGCAGCTGTCCGAGTGCAGCAGACAACGGCATAGAGAGAGTGAAAAGAGGGAGGAAAAGGGTTGTGGCAGGAGAGGGGAGCAGCATAAGGTGCGCTTAAGGCGGGTAAAAAATCTCGAGTGGGGCTCGATTCTCTCAATGTCTGTCTCGCAAGACAAGAATTCTGAGGAGACTACGAGTATAACGTTTTACAAACAAGGTTTTTGAGCGACTTCTTCAATTCTTACTTGTGTAATCAACAAAATTCAACAAAATTCTTGAAGTGTTAAAAGTTAAAAGTAGTGCTCCCACGATAGCTACATAAAGACGATGATGATACTCTTCTCTTCCGTGTTAGATTCTGTTTCGAGCTTCCCGGCTGTGACATGCTCGCCTTCTACCGTATCGCTCTACCTCCGATACCTTTACAACTACGTGATCATCCTTGCGGTATCCTTCATGGTCCTTTCCTCTACTTACTTGGGTCTTTTCATCACGGCCTCGATGCTCTTGACAGGGCCTCTCACATTTTTAGTCATTTTTCCCTCTCTGATCCTCGTCGGGGCCCCCCTCTTCTATTTGGGGCTTTTCCCTGTCAGTCTGTTTTTCAAGATTGGGGGAGGAATAGTTGCTCCTTTTGTGAACCTTCCCAGTGTGAGTTTCTTCTTGGCCAATCTGATTGTCCCACTCAGCTCCGCAGAGTTCATAGTCGAGAACATACCAGATCGCACCTCTGCCGAAAGAATAGCGCTCTTGAAGCGTTCGAAGTCGCACTCATTTATCAGTCGGCTCGCGAATTCTGTTCTAATTGTCTGTCTAAACTATTGCACCTGTCAGACTATTCGGGGTACAATTTACTTTGTGCAGACAATAACAATACTGTTCCTTGGTTTGAAAATGCCAGAATGGGTTTCATCATTGTTGCTAGTTTGCGTCGAGGGGTGGAGCGTTTCATTCAGATGCGCGAGCACTTGGAGCCTGTACATCGCAAACGATTCGTTTATCGAATACTGTTTGCTGAGCCAAAAAAACGCGGCTCTTTTCGTTGGCTTTGGACTACCAATAGCGGCCGCAAGGTCCGTCCTCACTGACGATATGGTAGCCTTGGGGCTCATTATCTCGTTGCTAGAAATGGGGGTGCTTTTTGGAATGGTTGGTCGCATGGTAAATACAGTGAAGCGATAAGTGTAAGTGTAGACAAAAAAAGTTGTTGCTCTTTTGCATCCAATTTCGTCGTCGTCGTCTACATTTGAAATTAATTTGCTCGCTTTCTCCCCTCTCTTTCCTTTATCTAGCTTTCCAATTTATTCATTGCTGCTCGCACTCATATGCTGGGGCAATCAGCGATTCGGTCTCTTCTTGTGAACGACGATTGTCCTTCTCTTTCTCTCTATCGTCTTTTATTACTCCCCCACTCCGCTCCATCAACGACGCTGCCACGTTTTTTCCTTTCTCTCGTTGCCATTGCAGCTGGCTGGTCACAATAAATACAAACGGTGTTGAATATCTTCCTCCTCCTTCTATCATTACTGTCGGCCTCGAGAATTTGCTTGGCGACGACCCCCTCGGTGACATCCAATCCGTCGCAGTTGACATTATTGCAAGTGACCATAGCTTCATCACCGCCGACGCGCGTGTAGATGTAAAGCGGGATAGACTGCGTCTGCGACCAGCTTACGCTCCCAGGAGGTAGCTCCTCTTCCCGCATCGTGAAGAAGCTGGCAAAGGCAGTCTCTTTCAGCTTGCGATTCTTACGGATTCGATTAGCCTCGTCCAGAGAGTGTCCCAAAGCCGTTATCTTGTCAAAGGTTACAAGGACTGTGCCGGGCTTGCAAGCCGCGAAAAGATACGCCACCCTTTCGTTCGCCGTTCGCTCCCACGCCTTGCAGTTGGAACGCTCTCCCCAGATTCCATTGAAATTATCGGCAAAAATGCAATCGGCATCGGTGACAAATTGCGTAGTGATGACGTCATTTGACGAACGATTTGCGTCGTCGTCCCCACCGAAAAGAGTGAAATCGCCCAGCTCAAGTTGAATTTTACCGAACCGCGGAATACCCTCTAGCTGCTCCACAACATCCTTAACACCGGCTTGAAAAGCCACAGCAATCATACTGCGCCCGTTCTCAATCTCGATCCCTCGAGAGACGCAGCCGCGAGTGTACGCCGCTTGAATCACTGCGTTGCCTATCCCGCTTCCGAGGTCGAGAAATATTTTGCTGCTATCGAGACCCAATAGATCAAAGACCTTTTCCGTCGCTTTCGTCTCGACTCTTCCGTACTGGTGTTTTTCACTTTGACCATTACCGGCATTGTTCCCTTCCCTGTTGGTGGTGGTTATTAAAATTAAAGTGGTGGGTTGAAGGTTAGAATGCGAATGACAGAAAAAAAAATGGAGAGTGTAGTAGTGTAGGGCGCAGAGGCGTGACGACGTACCGAACGAACATGCTACGTTCCAAATCGAGTGTGTTGTGGTCCATCGATTCTTCCACCAACTTCCACAGCGCCTGAAAACTTTTTACGGAGAAGAGATCACCCGGTTTGAGCATTCTCTGTAAATTCTTTATGCCATTGTGTTTCTCGTTTGAGCTACGAACAGACTCATCATGCTTTGACAATTCGATCGCTTGCATGAAAGCCTCTTCTTCGTCATAGTCGTCACCAGCATAATCTTCCACCACGTCATCAGGTTTTCTGGGAGCTACGCGAACGTAATCTTGCTTTGACGCTTCTATGGCCTGTTTGTAAGCGGTGCCTTCGTCGTCTGACTCGTGGTCAGATTCGGATTCGGATTCGGATTCTGATTGGGATTCGCTGGAGGCGTTCTTTTTCACAGATGAAAGAGAGGGCATATTTCGGAAGGTTTTGAAGGAGCCGGAGGAAGGAGTTGGAAGCAGGCGAGCAGGAGTAGGCTCACCGCCCGCTTCCTTCTCACTTGGTTGATATTTACTGTCGTCGTCAAACGATGGGCTATTCGTATTAAGATGATCAGATGGCTTGGGGTTCTTGTGAAGATCTAATGCCTGCGGCTCCAAATTTATAGCCTTTGCGTGAAGGTCGGAGGAGTTCAAGCTCTTGTCTTGGCTTCCATGGACAACTCTGACATCATAACAATCGGCATCTGAAATATGCTCTTCATCAGACGGCGTGTAAATTTCGATGCATTCGTCTGCGGAAGGAGAAGGCAAACAACTCATTGAAACTGTTGGATGATTGCAGTGCAGTCCTATTGCTCCTCCCGCCCACTCCCTCCTCCTGTTGTCCAATCCCTTTTAAGGGGCGTTCGCGTCTCGGTGGTATATATTATTTGGGGCGAGGCTTAGCACGAGGATGCTCTCTTTTTTGAAGCTGCTATGCTATTTCCCTTTCGTTTTCATTTTTATTGATGTCAATTTTTTGCCGGCACCGAGGACACTACCTCCCTGATTTAATTTCATCAAAAAAGTCAATCTAAGTCCTACACTTTTGCGAGCTCAAGAGGGCGCAGTTTTAGGTTGTGTAATTTACATACACTGGCTCTGGTGAGCGCCCCGTTGGAATTTTCATCCCCTCCGAGCTCTGCCCCACCCAGCCCCCAGAGTAGTATTTGTACATCGTCTTGGTTTTTTTCCCGGGCTGAAGATTTTAAGCTCCTAAAATGTTGAAAATTGTGTCAGCGGTTTTGTTCGCTGTGCTGCTGTCAGCGACAAAGTGTTTTTCATTTGTTGTATCTCCTGGCAACGGCAAGACCCCTTCTCATTCTTCCTTTGCGTTGCTATCGCTTCCGCCCCTAACGATAATCAAGTACGGCGGGAATGCAATGACCTCCCCTTCGCTCCAGCAGAAATTCTGCGCCGACCTCTCGACCATAGACAATCCCCTGTTGATAATCCACGGCGGAGGTCCTTTCATCACTCAATTACAGCGTGATCTGGGCGTGGAAGACAAGTTCAACGAAGACAGCGGTATGCGCGTATCGACTGAGGAAACAGTGAGAATCGCGGAGATGGTCCTTAGTGGAACAGTAAACAAGCAGATTGTCAGCGGGATCAACAGGGGTAGGGGGAGGAAGGCAATTGGGCTCAGTGGACGGGACGGGTCCTTGATTGAGTGTGTTAGGGAGCCTTCGGGGAAGATTGGCGACGTTGGCATTCCGAGAAATGTCAACACCGGTTTATTGAAGAGTTTGGTGTACGACTTGAACGTCATTCCTGTTTTGTCTCCGATTAGCAACGGAGTTGCTGGTACACCAGAAGAAGGTGAGTGCAGTCGAGTGCAGTCGTCGAGTGCAGTCGAGTGCAGCCTCGGGGTTCTCTCTCTCTCTCTCTCTCTCTCTCTCTCTCTCTCTCTCTCTCTCTCTTTCTGTTTCTCTCTCTCTCAGACACTAACACACAAAGACATATTGCACCCCCCACAGAAACGGTATTCAACGTGAACGCGGACTTCGCTGCCGGATTTATCGCCGGTCAGATTGAGAGCAAGGAAGAAGTCACCGTTGAACGCCTCCTCTTCTTCACTGACATTGAGGGCGTGAAGGACGGCCCCGACGGAAAGGTCTATCCGACGCTTACGCTCGATGAGTGCTCCAAGCTTATCGAGGATGGAACGATATCAGGGGGAATGATACCAAAGGTTCGCATGTGCGTAGAGGCAGTGGAAAGCGGCGTGAAGGAGGCAGTCATCCTCGATGGACGGCAGGAAGGGGCTGTGTTAAAAGGAGTCCAGGGCGGCAATTGCGGCACAGTTATTAAAAGGTAGTTAGTGAGACAGACGATGTGAAAAAATTTCGACTTGTTGTGCTCAATTCTTTTTTTTTATGTGTAAATGTTCACTTCACGTCGTTTCCTTTTATTTCTCTATTCAAAATAACCAAATCCTTCAAAAATTACAGCAATCCGCATCCTTTCGCAAATAGCGCGGTACTCATTCCTCCGATAGCGTAAACAGTGATGCGCAGGCTCGGGTTGTGCACGTTTGACAGGGCGGCGACCGTGACGAAAAAAACAGCGTTTATGATGCCGATAGCTAGTAGGATGTAGTCAGTTTTCTTCACTGCCGCCGTTTGGGATTTTTTCGGCGTGCGGGAAGAGGAAGTGGCAGCATTGGTGGTAGAAGGGGGGTTGTATTTAGGCAGGATGGCTGGGAGAAACACTGTCGCTGCCATGATTGCGAGCGCTGCAGTCCCTCTGCTATTGTTCCCGTTGGAGGACGCCGCACGCTCGAGGATTCGTAGGGCGGGATCCCAAAGCATGCCAAGAGCGGGTCCGAGGAGGGCTGCGAGACAGGGTGTGAAGATAGATGACATTGAGAAACCCATCTTCGACAGAATCTCAAGTGAAGCAGAGATTCCCCAACCAAATGCCATATGGAAATAAGGCGCCAGGACAGGGACACCGTAGTAACGGACTTCAAGGGCTGTCGTGGCGTTGACGTGAGTGTGAGTTGCGTAGGTGGGTAGGTTATGACAAGGGGTGTGAGTCTTCGGTTCGTCCCGCTGACATGACATGACATGACATGACATGACATGACATGACATGACATGACATGACATGACATGACATGACATTACATTACATTACATGATAGGAGGTCTAACAATACTGATAACAAGCTGTTTTATCCGTTCACTCCCTTCCTTCACCCTCCGTTCCCTCACCCTCCCTTCCCTCACCTTCAATAACATGCGGGTGCCCGGTGAGTGTGTCCCATTCAATTCCAGTCCAACCTGCATTGAAATCGCGCTTGACAACGCCATCCTCGTCGGGCCACGTCCACCAACCAAGGCTAGGGCCCTGAAGCTCATATACTCCGCAAACAGAAACAAAGACAAGGGCAGTCAGCCAGGGGCGGGAAGAAGGAGAAGGAGAGAGGAGCTTGCCGAGCTGGGGAAATAAATGAAATGAAATGAAATGAAATGAAATGAAATGAAACGAAGGAAACAAAAAATTAGCAATCTTGAATCGAGAAAGTATCGGATGGGGGTGGATTGATTGGGTAGAACAATTGACTCACCGTGACACCAGAATAAACCCAAGATACATAGTACACGACGGAATTGAGGCTTGAGCATGTCGGTAGAAAATTAATAATGCCGTCTGCGTGACAGTGAGTACCGCCGGCTAGTACGCTCGCCATCTCGGTTACGATGCCGAGGAAAAGTCCAGCCAGGCAAAGGTTGAGGGAGGCGCGAGGTTGAGAGGAGCGGGAAGCGTGGAGGACAGAGAGGAGAGTCATGACAAGAAAGAGGAGGTCAAGGGGAAGGGTGGGAATGAGGGGGGAAGTAACCTGGCACGACAGGGTTAAAGCATTAGCGGGCGACAAAAGAGAGGGGGGGCGGGGAGGGGGGGGTGGTGGTGGACTGGTGTGAGTACTCCTTGGATGCAACAAACAGACAGCAACATGGACATCAACACATTACCACCAACACGGTCAACACCTTCTGACATCACACAGGCAATAACCAGCGGTTGCGGCATTTTAATCCCCGTGACCTTTTCTGTATTGTTGCTTCCTCGACACCATAAATATCTCTGCATACACAATGTTTCTCCTTGATCTGCTTCCCTTTCTCCTTGCGAGAGGAGCAAAAATACGTACTTGGAAAAAATGGAGGCTTGCATGATAGTTCTCCGGGGGTGGGCAGTTTAGAGAGATTGTCGGAATGGAGGGGAGAGCGGATGCGAGTTGGTTAATGTAATCCATGGCGAATGTGGGAGAAAATGGGAAAAACATTTAAACACTCATCATGCCGAAGATTCTTTTTCCGTAGTTAACTTACTTCACCAAAACCAGGGAAATACAGATTTCGAGAATTTGTAGTTCCTATACTTTCTCAAATATCCGCAATCACGCCATTTAATCCTCAATATCTCTTCGCATAAAAGAAATAATTGTGACGTCATTTTCGTCTGTCCTGCAATGATAAACTCTAAACTCAACTAGTTCGCTAGAGGTTGGTCTTTTTTTGCAAAAGATGAATATCTCAGGGGGTGATGGAGAGAGAGGTTAGTTGGGTCGACGCAGTAGGTACAAAGATTGTGGAGGGGCGTAAAATATGCGAACACAGTCGTATGCGCAGTAGGTTTATTGAAATTAGTGTGACACGTTGGGAGCGAGGTGAATTAATTAGAAGAGTTTTCGAGTATTTTGAAAATAGGCCTGGCCCCATTCAACCTCTATCCTTCACTTGTTTATATATTTATAATAATTAAATCCCTTCCCTTTCCTTACAATATGCTTGGACTTCAACCATCACGCATCACAAAAATCTTGTTTTATTCGTTTCTTTCTTTCATTTCACGTCGAAAACGACAGATTCGGGTAACAACACCGCGCTTTTTAAATCTGTGCGGTGTTGGGTGTTTTCAGCACCGGGGGCTGGAAGCTTCCGGTGTTGACACTCATTCCGCTGAAGAGTTCCATTTCATCGTCGCGCTGCTTCTGGTATTGGAATCCTCCTGAGTTGTAGCTGGACATGGATCCAGCGGAGCGCTTCTTGTAGGTAAAGAATCCTCCCCCGAGGATGATGCCGGCTGCTGCAATGCCCAAGAAAACCTTACCGCCGCTGCCTCCGGTGCTCTTACTGCCATCGGTGTCGGTCCCGTCTCCTCCGCCAGAGGGGTTCACAGGGGGCGCCGGGCTAGGCGGTTTTGTGGGCAACACACTGTCGTCCGTGTCAACAGCGCAGCCTGTGCTGTATGACCCCCAGAAATCCCAACTGTTCTTTGTGATCTCCGAACCGCAGTCGAGCCTCCTAAATGCGGGGAAAGCCCCGGCGCCACCGCAACCACTCTCTATGTAATCACACTGCCTCGTCTTGTAGAAGTCAATGGTTCCGAACTCCCTCTCCATATTCGCCCTACAGACGGACGAAAAGTCCTGCCACGCGTCGCAGTCAATCTCGTCAAGCGAGTTGCAGGCATCGAGCGTTTCCCTGAGGAGGATGTTGAACCTCATAAACGCGTTGCAGTTTGGGGTGTCATGGCCGGCCTTCTCGCTGCAGCTGCAGAATCCGTCCGGGTCGGTGTAGAGGTGGTGGGCGATGGAGTGGATGACGTCGCTGTCCCCCCCGGCGCTCGCGTCGGCGAGGATCTGCATGCAGTCCTCCGCCTTCTTCCCCCCGTGGTGCTGAGGGTCCGCGGTGTACCCGTGGGCGCACGCCTCAAAGTCGTCAATGGCGCCAAAGTTGTTCTCGTCCCAGTCGTTGAACATGCTGCTGAAGCCGTCGATGTGGCTGCACTGGGAGAATTCGACGAGGGCCATGCTGCCATACCCGGTCTGCTCGATGCTGCAGCTTCCTCCCCCGGTATCCCCCCCCTCGCAGCTCGACTCGCCGCCTTCGATGCAATGGCACTGAGCACAGCGGACGATGTCCTGCCACTTGGCGTTGCTCGGGCAGAAACTCTGGCTGTTGTCGTACAGGCAGGGGGCGCACCCGAGGATATCCTGCCCGCAGGCGGCAATCTGAACGACGCAGCTTGTGGTGATGCAGCCGATGACATCCGCGTCGTCGTCCCCAGCGGGAGAGTCGTCACCCATGATGTTGGGGTCGGGGGGGAGGTGCCCGTCGCAAGTGTTAGGGCAGTAGTTTCCGCCCACGGGGAAATCGCATTCGTACGGAGCACCGCCACTTGCGATGGCGTTACTGCCGCTTTCCAACTTGATCTAGGAAGGGAAGGGAAGGGAAGGGAAGGGAAGGGAAGGAAGAAGGGGGAAGGGGGAGTGAGTGTGCATGTTCGTAAAGAAAGTTCTCGCGCTGCGTCGTACGGTTTCGTGCGTGTCCGTGCTTCCTCCCACTCCCACTCCCACTCACTCACCTCCCAACTGCACTCATTCCCCCAGTCTCCACTGGTAACCTCCACACTAAAGCACGCATTGGTCAAGCAAACATACTCAACCCCCTCGCTCCCATCCGGCAGCCTCGCCGTGAGCTTGACATGCCCCGTACTATCCTTGACGACCAACTCCGCGTCGTTCCACCCATCCCCCCAACTATCATGCAAGAGAACCTTATAAAGACTCTCCCCGGACGCGCACGTCGGAGTAGGCACAGGCTCGGGTTCGGGCGGCGCCAGCGGGCACGCGTTCTCCGTCCCCTGTTCGAAGAAGTCCGGCTCGCAGTCAGACGACGTCGGGTCCATGCAGTGGTACCCCGCGCTCCCGCACTCCGTGTACGCCCCGTCGCGGCACTTGTCCTCGCAGCAGTCCCCACCGTCGTACCCGCAAACGACGGAGTTGTAGCAACCGGGGAGGTCGTGGTCGCAGACGCCGTCGCCGATGAAGCTGTCGTACTTCCCCTCCCACTGGCACGAGGTTAATGCGGAGCAGTCAACGTCGTCGGAGGGACCGAAAAAATCGTCCACCATGTCGTCGTTCCCCACGGTCTCCTCGCAGGCCGTGAGGATGCCGCAGAACAGGTCCTCGCTTGCCGGGTGCCCCCCGTGTACCAAGTCGGCGCAGTATCCCGCGTCGTCGAGGTATGCCGTCATGTCCTGGCAGTCCCCGAGTTCCGACATCCCGAGCCAGTCGACCCCGGCGTTGTCGAGCTGGTCGAGGCAGTTCCCGCAGACGCCGTCGGTGATGCACGATGCGATGGAGGAGGGGCAGGCGCCGGAGGTGGAGGGGAGGAGGCGGGGCTGGGGGTGGTGGGGGGAGGAGGGGTG
>ENA-OWPI01004930-OWPI01004930.1-marine-metagenome-genome-assembly--contig:-NODE-4930-length-10414-cov-2.169198_pt1 | contig 10414 bp, 8 predicted proteins | sample MGYA00238138_ERZ651775 | MGnify/ENA primary metagenome ERZ651775 (study PRJEB26906, sample SAMN06265043) | marine metagenome | isolation source: Helgoland LTER site | place: Germany:Helgoland, sampling...
GGCTTCAGGAGCGGCTGGCACAGCTTGAGGGGCACACGGAGACGACGTGACATCTGAGTGCAATAAAATTGCTAGCTAATGTTAGCTGCTAGTTTTGATTCACATAGTAGCGAGGAGGCTTTTGAGCTCCTTGGCGAATGCGAGCGGGTCTTGCTCCGTCTCTTGCTCCTTTGCCGGATCTTTGTATTTTTCTATCAGTTTAAGGAGCGGGCTGTCCTTGTTGACCTTTGGCAGTTCTACTTTCCTGACCCGTTCCGCGGAGTCGTCGAGGAAAGTAATTTTCTTCGCTGAGTCCATACCGACACGATCACCCCGATACTTCCGCGACAGCACGCTGGACGGAGGCGCGAGCTCGACGTGCTCTGCTGAGTCACCAAGAAGGTGACCGGATGACTCATCGCTGGACGCACGGGGTGTCGCCGTCAGTAGACCCCAGTGAGGCTGCCTCGCCTTCGTCTTGGACCTTCGCCGAGAGGTCACCTCAGATGACCCCCTTCGTCGCTCGCGCACCTTCCCACTGGAGGTGTGCCCCATCAGGGGGATACCTCGCGGACCTAACACGAGCGGTGAGTCCATCGATGAAGACGCCCCCGCTCCGTCCGAGGCTGACATACTCCTGAAAGTGTCATCCCCGGCGTCGCTCACGTCGGCGTCGCTTCCACCGGCGCGACGCTGAGCCAGCTGGGGCAGGAAGGACGGAACAGCCTCCACCACCGGGGGCGTCAACGGCGGAGTCACGGGAGCGGACTGATCCTGGACTTCTTCATGGACGTCTTCATGGACATCCTCCTCCACGTCCAGCTCCGCGAGTCTCAGACGAAGACCCGAGAGGTCCTCCGCGGTGACCTCCGTTTCGTCGTCGCCCCCTATCCTCGACCTGGTCTTCACGGCGCGGCGGTGTGCTCGAGGCGGCGGGGCCTCGGGCATGCCTACACCGCCGAACAAGACCCGAGCCATGTGCGGAGGCGTGATGGCGTCGTCCTCGATTTCCTCCACAGCCCCTCGGTCACCGAGGCAAATTGGCGAAGGACCCGTGATGGGCGATATCCCCGCGAAGGACACGCCGTCCTCATCCTCGCCGGCGGCATCCTCCTCGTCGGTCTTCCACGGGTTCAGACCCGGCGACGCCGGCACACCTTCCTGTTCATCATCCTCCGCGTCCGCACTCTTGCAGAACAGCTCGTAAAGCCCGTTCTTGACGGACTCGAACGACGAGTTGTGCACCGAGAGTGGCGAGCACGGCGGGTTCGTTTTCTTGGACACTGACTGGGTGCCGAGGGGCGACGGCTCCATCGAGAACGGCCCGGGGCTGTCTCCCTCGCCCTCTATGATCGACATCGGCGTGGATAGGACGGGATCTCTGCCCCCGCTCTCGGCCTTGTCGTCGAAGTACTTCTGGCACTCCTGCTCGTCCGCCTCGTCCGGTCCTTTGCGCGTCTGAATCTCAAGGCGGAGTCGGCTCGAAGGCGTGAGGATGTCCACCGGGAAAGTGTTGGAGAGCACCTCCACCGCTGACTCCGCGAGGTCTCTCGCTCGAACCTCCTCTACATCTAGCGAAGCGAGGGCGAGGCGACGTCCGCGGACCACCGGCCACGTCTCGGGCGAGGCGAACCGACCAGGCGGTTTCTCCTCCGTCCGGCACGGGTTTACATTTTCCTTCTCGCCGTCGAATTCTTCGCCGAGTTCGTCCTCCAAGGGGAGCACGTCGCGCACGTCCGGGAAGTTTATCTTGTCTCCCCGGACATCTCGGTCGAAAGGACACGGCACAGCGTCCGGCGCATCCTCCGTGAGCACCATCACCTCCGCGCTGGCGCCTCCGAAAGTGGACCGCGGGATGGATTTTCTGTCGCTCCAACGTTCAAATGTGGCAAATGTGGCTCGGCCGATGACTCACCGTAGCACGTGGGATGTCAACCGGAATCGTGTTCAGAGCTCGGAGCGCGCCCGGGCGCACGTAGACGAGATGCTCACCCTATCAGATATCGGGATCAAGCCTCGCGGGGGTGTTGCCCCCGCCACGTCTCTCGAACCAGGGTTCAAGCCCGTGCCCGGCGATGCCCTGCTGGTCATCGACGTCCAGAACGATTTTATCCCTGGCGGGGCTCTCGAGGTTGCCGAGGGACACGAGGTGGTGCCCGTGTGCAACGCCCTGATGGAGCGGTTCGACGTCGTGGTGTTCTCGCAGGACTGGCACTGCCCCGGACACGAATCCTTCGCGTCGTCGCACCAGGGAAAGAGCCCGTACGATTCGATCCAGATGCCCTACGGCGACCAGACCCTGTGGCCCGACCACTGCGTTCAGGACACCTCGGGGTCTGAGTTCCACGCGGACCTGTCCATCCCGGACCGAGTCCGCGTCACGCGCAAGGGCTTCAGGAAGACGATCGACTCCTACAGCGCCTTCTTCGAGAACGATCAGACCACGGCGACGGGCCTGGAGGGGTACCTCAAGGACATCGGGGTGAGAAGGGTGTTTGTGTGCGGGCTGGCGTACGACTTTTGCGTCAGGTTCACGGCGGTGGATGCCAAGGTCAAGTGCGGGTTCGATGAGGTCGTCGTCGTGAAGGACGCGACGAGGAGCGTGGGCCTCCCGGGAACCGTGGAGGCCGCGGATGAGGGGATGAAGGAGGCTGGAGTGAAGGTGGTGGACTCCGGTAGCCTAGTAGCGGCGTTAGCCTGACTGTACAAATTGTTCATTCTGCTCTTCGTGATCATTCCCCGATCTGTCACTTCACACCGCACACGTCCGAACCCACGACTTCAAGACAGATGGGAGGAACTGCCGGCCAGCGCCGCGCCGAGAAGCTCGAGCGTGAAAACTCCAAGGCTGCCTCGGCTGCATCGAGCAAGTCAAAGGCCGAGGACGACGCCTACTGGCAAGCGGCGGGCGATGGCGCGAAATCCAAGGCGGCGGCCAGAAGGGAGCAGGCTGATGCAGCCGCCGACGAGGCTGCCGCTAAGCGGGCGGAGGCGAAGCGCCTGGCCAAGCTCGAGGATGAGGAGATGGCCAACATGGGCAAGCCCAAGAACGCGGCTCCCAAGAAGATGACCAGGGCTGAGCTCGAGGCCTACAAGAACCTGAGCGCGAAGGAGCGTCTGAAGCTGAAAATGCAGCAGAAGAAGGAGCAAGCGAGGACTGTCGAGGAGGATGACTACAACAACATGGTCGACGTCAAGAACGATAACAGGGAGGACAATGTTGATGCGAGCGGTATCGACTCGGCGGTGGATGCCATGGGTGCGCTGGGTGTGGGAGGCGCCACCCCCGCCCTCACCACCAACGTCAAAGCGGCGTTCAAGGCGTTTGAAGAACGGGAACTCCCGAAGCTCAAGGAGGAAAACCCCCGACTGAAGATGTCACAGTACAACGAGATGCTCGGCAAGATGTGGAAGAAGGATCCGACCAACCCGGCGAACTTCGCGCCACCGGGGAAGTAAAGGGACGTGCGAGGGGCGGCGACTACTTGTAGCATAGTCTAGCCAAATAGGTGCAACCCCGGAGACGCGCAGACTCTGATGAAATATATTTGACGAAGTTTGGTCACATGTCTTCTGCCTTTTACTTCTTGTCGCCGCCTCCCATCCCCGCGAAAGGGTTCGGGATGGAGTCCTTGGCCTTGTCGGCTAGACCCTTGAACACCCCGATACCCTTGTTGACCGGCGACTGCGCAGCCGCCGCGTTGTACAGGGCCGACTCGAGGTCCTCCTGCTCCGGCCTCCGCTGCATAGCGCCAACCTGCTGGTACGCCCCTTTGTCGTCCTTGACCAGGATCCTCCACGGGGATCCTTCGGGAGCTCCCCCGCGCACGCACTTGAACACGGCTCCCTCCTGCGTCGCCCCCATGAGCCCCTGGATGGCCAGAGGCAGGTACGAGTACACCACGGAGAACGAGTTCGCGAAGACCTCATCCGCGGTCACAGTCTCCCCGTCGTCGCCGCGGGAGTTCCTGAACGTCACGCCGCCGTCCCCCGCGTGCTCCCACTCCACGTTGACCGCGACGATGGGTCGTGCCCCGGAGAGCTCGGCGATCCTCCTCGCGGATCCGATCTGATCCTCCGCATTGACGCCCACCAGCGCCACCGCCCCGTCGCCCCGCGCCAAGTCGCAGCCATCCGAGATGAGCGCCTGATCGATGGAGACGTGCTCAACCTTACCGTCGGACTTTGACGCGGCGTAGGCGGCCACCTCGGCGTCCCCGTAGACCGCCGTCCCCACGATGCCACCGCCGCAAGCGCCGTTCACCATCGCGGCGACGGCGACCGACGTGTCCGCCGCGAGGGGCAGCTCGACCGCGACGCGGAGCTGTGCGAGAGCTTTGCCCGAGGACTTGCGCACCTTCTTCCCAGCCTTCTTGGCCCGCTTGGCGCACACCGACCCGATAGCCTCCCTCGCCTGTTCGAACGAGTCTTCACGGCTGATGGGCGGTACGATGTCCATCTCGCCGGCGCCGGACGGGGTCGCCCCCGGCACGGTCGCGGAGTCACGCCCGCGAATGGGTTTGCCGAGAGTTGGTCGGATCCATCGGACCGGACGCGCGCGTGGGCCGGGGGCGACCGCGGCGACCGCGGGGGCGGGGCTCACGAGTGACGACATCGTCTTCGCGTGGTTCAGGACGCGACGCGACGAGCCTGCGAGTCGCGAAGGACGCGCGGGCTAATGTGTCCTTAAGCTTGAGTGATGACGCGATCGGATAAGAACCAACGAACTCACTCAGGGCTGGCTGGTTGGAGAAACTTTCAGACTCGACTGTTCGTTACCACGCGCCCCTGTACTAAGATTACTACGCCATCCGGGGATCCGGTGCCCTGCCGTACGCCTCCTCCACGGCCAGCGACGCGTGTCCGTACTCACCGAGGCACACGGTGGGCACGAAGCACCTGACCGTGGAACCACCCGCCGCGTACACCCGGACACTAGGACCGTCCTCGTATTCCCAGCCCCGGGGGTCCGACACGCATCCGACGTCCACGTGTACCGCGTTGAACGAACTCCCGGAACCCCGCGGCACCTCACGCGCGCACCTCCACACGGGCGGTCCGCCGACGCGCACGTCCCACAGCCCCACGCCCTCGATGTCACGGCCGGACCTCGGGTGCCCCGGCCGCGGGGGCTCCACCCGGCCGCAGTCGGCGCCGACGAACAACTCCCGCGCGTCCATCCCGCACCGGCGGTTTATGTCGAAGATGTTCCCGGAAGACCCTTCACGGTAGGTCACCACGGGGGTTCGTAGACTACGTACGTCCCACCGCGTTAGGCCCCCGTCCGCGGTGGACACGACGACGTGCCCGGGGGCCGTTCGCATGGCGTGTAGGTGGGTGACGTAGGAGGACGCCTTCGCAAAGGGTTGACGCACCATCCGGGTCTCCCTGGTGTCAAATAGTGTCATCCCTCCGTTTCGCATCCCCAGCATGAACGTCTCCGGGCGATTACCCACGGTACCCGACGATTCGCTCCACCAGTCCACGTCCGCGGCGACGGCGGTGATGTCGGACCGCCCCTTCACGCTCAACCGCGCCGGCGGTGGCTCTCCTCGGGCAAAGTAAGTCTCGTCGAACACCACCCTCGCCCCCGCGTTCGTCGCGGCGATGACCCGTCCCGTATGCGGGGATACCGCAAAGTCAAACATGCTCGCATCTTCTGCCCGTGGCATCACCGAGTCGGGGAAGATCCCCCAAGTCTCCATGTACCTAGTCTCCATGGTTCTGTAGCTGTTCAAGCAAAACTCAGGGCCCTGCATGTATCCAAACAGAAAAACTGTGGGTCTCAGCTGGTCGTCTCCGCCCAGAGCCTCAGCTCGACACTGATGCCACACCCTGGCGAGATATTCTGGTGCCAACGCGGCGTTCACGGTCGTGTTCTCACCGAGGTTTCCAGTTGCCACAGAGGACATCCGAAACGTCGTGTCCGACGCGGCCCATCCCTGGTGGCACCCGACCCCGATCCCCCGTCTCACCGTCACGATCTGCGCCCTGTCCCGAACCCACCCCACTCCCATCGTGCCGTTGCCGTTGGTCCCAACCATCAGAAACTGCTCCGAACCCTTGTGCACGGGTGGATTATCGGTGTCCCCATTGAAGCTCTCGTCCACGCGAACGAAGGAGGCCACCCTGTCCAACCCGGTGTCAATCGTCCCGAGGAGGGTCAAGGTCCGTGCGTGACATCGCAGCGATTCAGCCAGGATCTCACTCGAAGCACCGCCTCTCGCGACACGGTCCCCGCCCCGACATCGTACCGGTAGCCCGCACTCCCTCGCTCGCACCACCGCCCGCACGCCCCCTCCCCCGTGGTGGGGCGGCTTCCGTGACGAGACCGGTCCTCCCCCGCGTGGGTCCCGACCCGGTGGGGCATGAGCGGCTGACTCCGGTGTGGGTTCACCCTCTATTCGCTGCTTGGACTTGACCTTCTTACGGAGCTTCAGCCGGTCATCGCCCCGTCGCTTTCGTTCGCCACGGTTCCCTTGGTCGCCCCCTACCGACGAGCCCCCTCCACGCGATTGGTCGGCACCGCCGCCGTTCCTTCCCGAGGAGCCAGCCTCCCCGCCGCGGTTCCGCCCGCGACCGCCCCGGCCGCCGCGACGATTATCCCGCCTGCCGCCGCCTGCATGTCTATTCTCCGGCGCGTGAGACCCGAGATGAGGCCTGAGAGGGTGATGGGAAGGGAAGGGCGAGTCAGGCGATGTCGGGTTTTCGGTGGAGCGCCGGATTCGACGGAGCGCGGGCGACGGGGGGCGGCGGGGCTGGTCAGGTTTGGCGGTTGGGGCGCGATACTTACTGCTGCAGACTACGTGCTACGGGTTCCGACTGCAGAGCGAAGTATCGTTGTCGCTCCTCGTCCCATACGAAGCCGGGGAGGTCGCGCATCGTGACCTGGGCGGAAGTCCCAACCACCGCCAAAAATAATGTAACATCGGACCTGTACTCAGTGGCTGGGGGCGCGCCCTCGAGAGGTTTGGAACCATGATCGAGCAGCTGCTCTCTGCCGCGAGGCAAGGAGATGGCGACGCCATACGCAGTTTGGTCCCCACGGTTGATCCCCTCGACTTTCGCTTTCCACTCCCTTGCCCGCCTCCCTCCCAAATCCAGATCTCCCGAGCCCCCAGCCCTCGGCCTTTCCATGGCCTCACCGTCGCATCCTGTTCGTCTCCCTACCCCAGGACCGAGCGAAAGACCTTATCAATTTGGCGAAGGACCGGATGACCGGCGCGGGGCCGCTTCATCTCGCCGCAGAGAGCGGATCCGTGGAGGCGATCGAAGCGTTGACGTCCCTCGGATGGCGTGTCTCAGCCCGCGATGCCGAGTTGTCTACCGCCCTCCACTACGCCGCCGCGAGGGGCCACGCGGCGGCTGTCGCGTCTCTGTGTGCCCTCGGCGCTGACATCGCCGCGCGAGACGAGCGCGACTGCGTCCCGCTGCACTACTGTTCCGGTGCGGGTAAGTGGGACGCGGCGAGGGAGCTCCTGATCCGAAACGCCGATCCGAGCGCGCCGGATACGGATGACAGGACGCCGCTGCATTACGCCGCGAGGTTGGGGTGTTCCAAGACTACCGGGCTCCTGGTCAACGGCGGCTGGGGCACGAACGTGGACGCGACGAGCGTGCATGGATCCACGGCGCTGAGCGAGGCGGTTCAATACAAACGCCGGGCCGTCGCCGAGGTGTTGGTCGAGGGCGGCGCGACCATCCGAGCGGAGGACAGGGAGGGCCTCGCCTTACTGCTGAACGATGGCACGGCGGATAATGGGACTCGAGCAGGGACTACAGGGGGCAGCGTGAGCGGGGTGGCAGGGACGCTCAGGCCGGTACCGCCGCGGGTGCCGCAGTCCCCGGGCGGCGGTTTCGCTCGAGGTACGACTCGAGGTACCGGTCGATCCGTCGGGACGCCGCCGCCGCCGTTCACGTCGTCCTCGCTGTCGTCCTCCGGGAGGTCGTCTCCGGCGTCGGTGTACAGCCCTAATAGCAGCAGACCGTCCAGCGCGAGTGACTTCGAGGGGCACGGGGGTCGGCGCGGCGGGACGGCGCTCGAGCCCTTGGACTACGAGCCGTCGCTCCGGCTGGACTCCGACCCATCACTCCCAGCCGGCGGGCCCGGGGGAGCGGGAAGGGACCCCGCGCTGCACATGGCACCCAGGCGGGCGGGAGATACGAAGCAGTCGTTCCTGTCGAGGTACGGGCTGGCGAACAAGGCGGGGCTGTTCAGGCTAGACGAGTGACGGGAGGTGAAGGCTAGCTACTACCTTCGAAGGTAGACGATAAAGCGCATCGATCGCTAAAAATCTTGATCCACGTAAGATTTCGCGCCGCCCAGCTGGGATCTTTTTACCAAAAAGTGCTCCCGTCGAACCGTCGGTTCCGTCACTATTCCTACACGCGCCGTTCCGACCTCCACACGGTTCGAACCGACTCGAGTACATTCACTCGACTCACACACGCATTCAAACAGCCTTCTTCCACCAAGCATGTTCACTGCCCTCAACTTCACCTCCGCGGTCGCGCCCACGAAACTTTCCGCGAAGATCTCCCAATCTTCGTCACGAAAAGCCGTAACCCACATCGTCGCGGTGAGTCATCCCCTATCCATCCTCGAACCCTTTTCGCGTCTTTTCCGGGAAGTAACGATATCGAAGTACCCGTCATCGGCGGAAACGCGCGTCGCTCGTACCATCCGCCCGCTCTCTACCCCGCCCCGGCTCCCTATTCGGCGCACGATTGCGAGATCTACTCAGCAAGGGGCTAAAACGATACTTTCGCTTTTTCGCAGGGCACCGGCAAGGGCTTCGGTAGGCACACGCACAAAGCCAAGAATTCTGGCGCCGACAACCACCTTCTCAACTTCGAGAAGCTGGTCCCGGGATACGCCGACATGAGCCGCCCCCAGAAGTACCGCGCCCGCAAGCACCTCAAGGAGGTGAGATCCATGACACACAAATCCCCCCTTCTCGGAACCCCTCTTTCCCCGTCAGCACTTTTTCCTACGTCAGCACTTTTTTCACTTTTCACAACCGCCATCCGCCCACTGATACCCAATCATCACTCCCAATGACAGATCATGAACCAGAGGGCAAACGACCGCGCTCAGGTCATGGCCGTCAAGAACACCTCCGACGTCGCCAAGAAGGTCTACGCCCAGTTCCAGGCGTGCGTCGACGCTTGCGAGGGCCCCGAGTGCGTTCAGGAGTGCGAAGTCACTTGGAACGTGTAAATATCCCGGGCAAATATCCCGAGTCCGTACCAGTTCGGAGCCCACGCGCTCCGTGTCTGTTTCATCATCTGTTGTGTCGTGCCCTCACATGGGCGTGAGAGATTGTTTCCTGAGAGATTGTTTTCATCGATGTACGAATGTATCGACTAGTCAGTGGTAGCTAGTTTCTAGAGACTACTAATGGACCAACCAAGAGTTCCACGAATGTTTCACTCCTCCGAAGGCGAAGGGGACGGGGCGTCGAAGTACGCATCCTCGGCGTCCTGCGCAGCCTCTTTCCTCCACGTGTCGTCCAATGATTCATCAGCGTCCATCGCGGCGTAGTCCACGTGCGCGGCGTCCTCACCGCTCAGGAACCTTTCCCGCATCACCCGGCCAAACTCCACGAGCCGGGCGTCGCGCTCCGGATCGGTCTCGACTCCCACAGCCTCGTGCCCGCCCTCGTTCTCCACCGCGTTCTCTTCTTGCATCTCTTCTTGTATCTCCCCGTCGTCCCCGCCTTCTCTAACTGGTCCTCCGCCCCACCCCTCCAGCCTGGCGCGGCTGAGCTCCTCGGCGGTTGCCCTGCCTCCGTCGGCCCTCCGCCGCCCGGGTCCTCGGGCGGGCACCACCCCCGACGCCCCGGCGGACCCACCGAGCGCTGGTCCATCGTCGTCGGAGTCATCGTCCACCACCGTCACCTCGAGTTCCTTTCGCTGTGTCTCCAGCCGCTCCGCCGTGGCCCTCTCGTCCTCCTTCTCCAGCATGCGCATGGACACCGCGTGGCTGACCCCGCCCGCGAGGCACGCCATCCCGTCCCCATCTTCACCCGCGTCCCCATCTTCACCCACGTCCCCGCACCTCACGGGTTCAACCGGTGGCGCCCCGACGTACGTCTCGTAAAGAAGAGGCTCCCTCCGTCGCATGTTGTCCTCGTGGAAGTAGCCTTGGGTCTCCAGCCTTTGCATCTGGGCGAGCCTGCGATTCACCGCCTTCGCCTGATTCGCCGACTGCTGCGCCGGGGACGGGCAAACGTTCGCCGTCAGGCGCTCGAGGTGAAAATTGACCTCGTAATCACCTCGCAGGTGATGAAACAGGGCGAGATGCTCGGCCCGGAGGTGGTGTCCATGCCTCTCGAGGAAGAGCGACGGGTCCCGACGGACCAGATCGTCGAGGTATTTCCGCCTGCCTTCTTCGTTCATCTCTCCACCGCCCGCTCGGGTCACGCTGGGTGGC
>ENA-OWPI01004938-OWPI01004938.1-marine-metagenome-genome-assembly--contig:-NODE-4938-length-10403-cov-3.293628_pt1 | contig 10403 bp, 8 predicted proteins | sample MGYA00238138_ERZ651775 | MGnify/ENA primary metagenome ERZ651775 (study PRJEB26906, sample SAMN06265043) | marine metagenome | isolation source: Helgoland LTER site | place: Germany:Helgoland, sampling...
AGGCCCAGTAACCCAATGCCACTTTCCTTCAGCAGCATTTTGGTCAGCATATTTTGTATAACCAACGGCTTCATTTATGTATATATAACTATCTGATGCCCCAAACCAAGAATCTGTTTTAACTAGATTTTTAATCACATTATTCTCAGCTTCTGAGGTTATAGTTACTAAATAGCCTTTTAATCCATTATAAGATCTAGATTCAGCATCTAGTTTTGCTGCCTCCCAAGTTATACTTCCTGAAATAACATCGTAAAAATGCCCAGAAACAGGATTGGCAATAACACCACCTCCAGTGAATGTTATTTTACGTGTTTCTGGCATACAAACGGTATTCGCTGTTGTAATTACTACTTTTCTAAGCGTCTCTTGCCAAACTGAAGCACTTGCAGTTCCAGATATTATGATAGCTTTTGTACTAGTGTTGAATGCAGACACATTTAGCCCAGTTGCTAAAGTACCAGATATTGTTAGGGTGTCTCCTGTCAAATAAGAATCAGATATTGTTATTGAGAAATCTGTTATACTTGTACTGGAGGTAACTATTATATTTTCATCTACAATTGTAGGAATTCCCTTATCAATATCTTTTATTGAAGATGATCCTGAGATATTCTGAGAGTATGTAAGATTTGTTAAAAATAATAATAAAATTAAGCAATATTTTTTCATTTTTGTTTTGCTTTTAGTGAATTAGTACGTAATGTATAACCAGCCTGTAAGCGCCTTTTCTCCGTTATTAGGATCAACTACATAGTAATATGAAGCTGCAGGTAAAGGGTCTCCGCTGTTTTTATAAGTACCCCGCCAATCGTTTTTATAGCCAAGGGCAGAAAAAACTTCTTGTGCATTTTTATTGTATATAGTTACCCTAGCATTAGGATAGCGTTCTATATTGATTATTTTCCAACGGCCCTCCTGATCTAAGTACATGCTATACCTTCCTGGATAGGTGTTAGATGATGTAACTATCTCAATATAGACTCTCGCTTTAGTTTTAGACTGTTGAGGTTTCGTAGGAGAAAGGACGTTTATCTTCTCATCTTTAAATTCCACAAGAGTACTTGAATAAGTCTCCAGTAAACTATTCTCAAAAACTAATGAAAAAGCTTGCATCTGATCAATTGAAGCTGCCTTTGAGTACTTTCCCATAACATTCTTGGCTATTCTATCGAAATCAACAATTGGTTTAAAAGCATCACTAATTAGTCTCGTGAAACTATCTGGATCTTCTTCAAATAATTCATTTTGTGTTTGGATAATCTCAATAATATTATTATGAGTCATCTCAGCATACTGATGAGCTAAAAGACCATCGTCACTGGGATACAAGCCTGAAGTAAAAGTTAAAATCAAGGCAAATATTTTTAATTGGAGAATTTTCATAAGAGATTAATATGATTTGGTAAATTAAAACACTATTATATCATCTGGAAAACTCGTTCTTAGAACAAAAAGAAATAATTATGATAATTGCAATATCCGCAATAGCTTCTGGGGTTGCCCTAATATGGATTAGCGCTGAACGATTAGAGAAATATTCTGTTCTTACTGCTAAAAATTATGGGTTATCCCCATTTTTTATTGGCTCTACGGTTATTGCGTTTGGGACCTCGGCACCAGAAATGCTTACTACTTTCTTTGTATCTCTTGAAAATAAAGGATCAATGGTTATCGGGAATGTGATTGGTTCAAATGTGGCCAATCTGTCATTAGTTTTTGGATCAATGCTGTTAATTGTTTCTTTAAAGAAACTTACTATCCAACAAAATCTTAATATCTATCAAAATCTATTAATACTTTTAGCTTCTACTGTGCTTGTTTGGGTAATTATTGCCACAGATCCGTTTAGCGTAATTGCTTCCTCAATTTTATTGATTGCTCTTTTTTTAGTGATTATGTTTTGGTACAAAAATAGTTCTATAGAAATTGATTCTGATGAAGAAAATGAAGAACAGCCAAAGAATGTAACCTTCAAACTAGCACTATCCCTAGTATTTCTTGTCTTAGCAGCATGGCTAATCACTTTTGGAGCCAATCAAATTCTAGATCAATTTAATTTAGGTCAACTTTTTATTGGCTACACTGTTCTTGCCATAGGAACTAGTTTGCCAGAGATTGCGGCTTCAGTTTCTCTTGCATTAAAAGGAAGGTATGAAACAGTTTCAGGAACTCTTATAGGGTCTAATATATTTAATGGCCTATGTGTTTTAGCTATCCCAGGACTCTTCTCTAATCCCGAAATGAATGCCGGCTGGAATTATGCTAGCTGGTCGCCCCTTCTGCTTGTCTTGTTTATAGTAACTTTTCTATTCGCTAGCTTTATTTTTTACATATCAAAGAAAGAAAGAAAGGCTAGCTTTTTTATAAGTATTTTCTTTTTAAGTTCTTACTTTATTTCACTTTATTTTGCTTATTAGATAAATTTAACTCATGAAAAAAATCAACCACCTTAAATCCGCAAGAAAGACATTAAAAATTGAAGCAAAAGGTTTGGAAGAACTAGCCAAATTACTTTCAAATGATTTTAATGATGTTTGTAATAAACTCCTTAAGACTAAAGGAAAAATTATTACTTTAGGCATAGGAAAATCTGGTCATATAGCAAAGAAAATTTCAGCAACACTTTCAAGTACAGGCTCTCCATCAAGCTTTATAAATGCCGGAGAAGCGCTGCATGGAGATGTTGGAGGTATAAATAAAAATGATAAGGTTTTGATTTTCTCACACTCCGGTCAAAGTGAAGAAATAATAAACCTTTTGCCCTATTTAAAATCAGTTGGTTGTGACTACTTCTCAATTACTGGCTCCAAAACATCCGTTATAGCTAGAAATGTATTAATTAATATAGATACAGGAGTATCTGAGGAAGCCTGTCCTCTGGATCTTACACCAACAACTAGTACTACAGCAGCCTTAGCTCTTGGTGATGCTATAGCTGTAGCGCTATTAGAGGCTAAAGATTTTAAAAGTGACGACTTTGCTAAGTCACATCCAGGAGGAAAACTAGGAAAAAGATTAATAACAAAAGTAGATGACTTAATGACTCAAGGAAAAAATCTACCTAAGGTAACTCCAAAAACGACATTATCTAAAACTCTTATAGAAATAAGCTCTAAAGGCCTTGGCGTAGCTCTTGTGATAGACAACAAATCCCTGAAAGGTATTTTTACAGATGGTGACTTAAGGAGAACACTTAATAACGAGAGCGAACCTTTAAGCGAAGACATATCAAAGTTCATGACAAAAAAAACTAAATCTATCTCAAAAGATAGCCTAGCCATTGATGCACTTGAGGTTATGCAAAACAATAAGATCTATTCTCTTGTTGTGTTAGATCAGACTAAAAATCCGGTTGGAATAATTAGGATGCATGATTTGATCGAAGCAGGATTGGTTTAATGAAAAATATTTTCCTATTTCCTTTCCTGTTTATTATCCACTTGGCGTTATCGTATAACTTGACTGGTGAAATTATTGATAACGAATATCAGTCCAACTCATATATAGAAAGACCTAATTTTTATATTTTTAATACCAATCAGTCTTTGCAACTTAAGGGAGACCAAGCTCGCCTAAAAGGGGATTCTCAATATTTTATAAAAAATGTTGATGCGTCCTTGGTGAGTGCTTTTTCTGAAAGCAATATAACTTCAGAAGAGGCCAATTATGATAAGAATCTAGAGACAATAGAATTTGAGCAATCTGTTAACTTTTCACATAGCAGAGAAAAAGATAATTTCTCTATCAATACTGAGTTTTTGGGCTTCGATATAGCTAATTCAAAACTTTTTACAGACAAAAGAGCTGAAGTCAACTTTAATAAAATAAAAATTAATTCTGATGGGGTGATTTTAGAAACTCTATCAGGGATCATTAGTGCAGAATTTAAGAAGGGGAATTTAGAGATTCAAAATTTAGATTCTATTTACAAAGGATCTGCAGATAAAATAATCATTCTCTCAGAAGACAATACTTTAATTCTGGAAGGTCAGGCTATATTTGATCAAGTGGGTTTAATCCTACAAGCAGATTTAATCCATTATGACTATCAAGAAAATAAAATCTTAAAATCTATAAATTCTGAAATTAAAAATCAAATATGAAACTTGGTATTGAAAACCTTCACAAGCAATATGCAGATAAGATTGTAATTGAAGGAATTACTTTTGAACTAAGTCAGGGTGAAACTATAGGTATTCTGGGACCTAATGGGGCCGGTAAGACAACTTTATTTTATATGATTGCAGGACTTATCAATCCTGATTTAGGAAATATTTATCTAGGTAATGAAATAATCAATAAAGAATCTATATCCAAAAGAACTTCTTTAGGCCTATCCTATCTTCCTCAGGAATCATCTATTTTTAGAGGACTAACTGTAGAGGAGAATATACTTTCATCGCTGGAACAAAGAAAGGATTTAAATCCAAAAGATAGAAAAGAATTGTTGGAATCTTTATTAGATGAATTCAATCTTTCAGAATTTTCGAAAACTCAAGGAATTAAGTTATCAGGTGGCGAAAGGAGGCGAACAGAAATTGCGAGATCGCTTGCATCCGATCCAAAATTTATATTGTTAGATGAGCCTTTTGCTGGCATTGATCCTCTGGCAGTCTCAGATTTAAAACAAACTATCCAAAAGCTCAATCAAAAGAACATAGGTGTATTGATTAGTGACCATAATGTTAGAGACACTATGAATATTTGTACTAAAGTTATAGTGGTTAGCCAAGGTAAGATAATAGCCAATGGCAATCCTGACGATATTGCTAAAGATCCTACGGTCAAGGAAGTTTATCTCGGACACAACTTCCAGTCTTAAGACGTGAAACAAAGTTTAAAGCAGAAACAGAAACTTTCGCTGAATATTACCGCCAACCTCGGTAATCAAATTAAATTATTATCTCTAAGTGGCTTTGAGATCAGTTCGAAACTTAATGAACTGATAGAAAATTACATATTAGAAGATGACAAACAAATAAAATATTTCAAAGATGAATTTTTAATAGATCAATATAAAAATACCCTATATTCAAATGATGGATTTGAAAATCGATTCTCATTAGATATCAATGAAACAGAATTAAAGCAAAAATTATTTGATCAACTTTCAATTGAGTCTTTAAATCAGATTGAGAATCTAATTGGTGAATTTTTAATAGATTCGATTGAGGACAATGGAAGATTAGATCCAGAGTTAGATTATGAAGATATTAAAAGAATAGTCTTAGAGGATTTTCATACTCATATTGAAGATCATGACATTGATGCAGTGCTCTCAATTATTCAAAACCTTGACCCACCAGGATGCGCATTTAGATCAATCGATGAATCTCTAAGTATTCAAATTGAAAACTTAAATTTAGAAGCCAAAGAAAAGCTCGAATTAAAAGAAAAAATACAAGATTTGGTATCAAATAAAATTTCATTACAGGACTTGCCTGATCATTTTAAAGAAGTATTACTTAAGCTGTCTTTAAATCTAGGAGGCAGTTTTGGTCAATCCTCAAAAAATTATATAAGACCTGACCTGATAGCCATAAGAGATAAAAATCTTTGGCATGTATCGCTAAATGATGACTTCATGTCTCAAGATCTTCTAGAAAAAATAAAAGACAAAGTTGAATCCTCTAATAAGGATGATGGTAGCTCTATATCATTTCTAATAGGCCTAGAAAGAAGACAACAAACCCTTTTCATGGTTGCTAAATTCTTAGTTGAAACTCAAGAAAATTTTTTAAACAACCTGGCTGAAAAGAGAGCGCTATCTAACAAGCAGGTAGCTAATTATTTAAAAATCAGCGAATCAACAATTTCAAGGATAGTAAGAAATAAATATATTCAATTACCAGATAAGATAATTCCACTAAAAGATCTTCTTGAAAAAAGGTTAAATAAGCCAGAAAGAGGAAAGGATGTCACGTTGAGTGATTTAAAATTCCTTATTGAAAAATTAGTATCAATGGAAGATAAATTGAACCCGCTAAGCGATGAAAGTCTTAAATTTCAACTAAAAAATGAATTCGAAATCCTTTTATCCCGAAGAACTATTGCCAAATACAGGCAAGAGCTGAAGATTCCTCCTTCAAGACTTAGAATCAAAAAGTAATTTATTCTTTCGATGTCTCAAACCAGCCCGAAAAATCAGTTTTAGGGTCAGACAAGGTACCCCTTACAGTCCAAGATCCTGAGCTAAGTTGATCTAGATTTCTTTCAAAAGCCTTACCAGCTATATATACAATTCCCGCTGTTACAGGACCTCCTAATAAGAACGCATAAGCTGGAAGATACTCTCTCAGCGGCAATGTCATCAAAACCTCTAGATTAAGATTAGTAAAGGATCCAGTGTCATCTTTATCAACTTTTCCTTCCCATCTGAATTCGCTTGATCCACTTCTGAATATTAAAGGCTTTGAAATTGAAATTGAAGTTTTAGCTATCTTAAAATTGCCACGAACTGAATCTGAGCTAAACCCTGATTGATATAACTTTCTAAAATCTAAATTAGTAACTTTCTCAAAAGAATCAGTGATGTTGAAAATGTTAATGAGCCTCAATAGATTATTAGGTGTGGGCATGTCCTCTCTATCTTGAATTAATAAACCATTAATATTAAGTGAAACTTCTCCAAGAATATTTTTGTAACTTATCTGCCAAGGCAGAGAGTCCCAATAAATATCTACTTCGGTTGAAATTGTATCCATTTCAAAGTTTGGATTTATTCCAAATTGCTTAAACCCTTTTTCTGGTGAGCCTGAGTATATTTTAGATTTAAGTGCAGTTTGCCAACCCAAACTTTCTTTTACAATTTCAAGCCTTGAAATGCCATCACTAGTGCTTGTTAATCCCCATTTACCATAAATACCCTCGAGATTATTAAGTTTTAATAAACCGCTTGAAGGCTCCACATCAAATTTCCATTTACCATAGTCATTGGAATTAAGAATGAGTAAATCAGTTTCAAAAGAAAAACTGGTATTTAAATTATTAAAAACATTCAAAAATGCAGAATCTCCGAGCGAGTCATTTAAATCAATTTTTAAAAATCTAAAGTTTATTTGCGGAAGAAGATCTTTCTCTTTTGGAAGGAAAATCTTGCCTTCAAAATCATCATTTGAAATTTTAAATGCGTAGTTTTCTTTAGATTTTTCAGAGTAGATTCTTGTCTTAGGAATAATGAAGTCTGAATACTTAACCTCATTTATGACCAAGTTTTTAATGTTAAAATTGAATGACTGGTCATCGAATGTTTGGTTTTCTAAATTTAGCAAACCCAAATCAAATTTCTTAAAGGTACCAATTAGTGAAATGATGCCTGGTTCTGTAGTTATACTTTGCTTATCTGCACCCGCTATAAGGTAGCCCTGCTTTTTGTCTGACGAAAGATCAAGTTTACCTCTTAGTACATCTCCATACTTAAATCTTAGTTGAGAATAATCTTTTGTGTGAGCAGGATAGTATTGAAAATTAAAACCAATCTCTTCATTTTTAAGTTTATAAAATGGATCTGAAAGAGAAATATTTGTACCTATTAAATCTGAAGAAAATTGAATGAAACTTTTTCTAATTTTTGTTCCTTTCTTAAAAGAAGGAATATTGATATCTATAAAAACTTGAGAAGATCCTGTAATTTTATCTTCTAAAGATTTAGGAATGAATTTTCTTAGCTGAACTATCTCTGTTGCACTAAAGACTGAATAATCAAGTGAGCTTATATTATTATCAATTTCGAAGGAAAGAGGAACTGAGTTAAGTTTTAGTGAAAGAAAGGCTTCTTTTAGACCATCTGTACTATCATATTGAATTGAAGAAAATATATTTTTTATATTAAAATCTAGAGGATTTATATTAAAACCTCCTTTCTTAATTTCAGTAGAAATCTTTAAATTTGAAGATAAGGACAATAACTCCATCTTTCTTGTTAAGGGTGAATGATAAATGTAATTAGTAAGATGGAGACCTTCAACATCTGTTAATTGAGATTCCTCGCCTTCAAATAAACCTATAATTGAAGAGAATGGTCCACTTGCATTTCCTTCTATCTGGAAAAAGTAATTTTCTTTATTTGTATATGTTTGAACTTTTGCATCGATAGTAGAACCAAGAAAATTGCCTCTTTTTAAATCACCTAAAAAATTGAAGTCATTAACTTTGAAATCGCCACTAACATCTCCTATTTTATAACTGTTGATGTTGATGCACATATTTTCAGCCGAACCAATCAGGCCAAAAGTAGCAGAGTTATCTTTATAAATTCTATCAACAGGGCCCCTATAAATTAAATCCGCACCTTCTGCCGAACCACACTCAATAAGACTCTTCAGAGTTTGCTTTGTTCCAGAAAGATATGGAGTATTAGGAAATAATAAGAAAGCCGAATTGTAATTTATTTTTTCTGCCCTTACTCTAAGATTAAGATCGCCTAAGCTTGTTACAGGGACTGGTTTTAAGTCTAAAAATCCTGTTAACCTCTCTTCATTTAAAACACCAGAAAAGACCGATGGGAAAACCTCTAGTCCTAAAGATGAAATATTGAAATTAATATGAGAATTAAACTCATCAAAACTAAGTCTTTCATCTAAAAAATCCTTTGCAGCAACAGAGACTCGAGGTGAGGATATTTTAATTAAAGATTTACCATCATCTAATTTAATTTGGCCTGCTAGACCTTGAACATTTATTGCTTCTGAAAGTATTTCAATATCTTTAAATGAGGATCTAAAGAAGTCTGAGTTTAGATCTATAGATGAATCAATCAACTCTCCTTTGACATTTATATCTAAACCGTAACTTTGAATCAGTAGGTTTATAATTTTAGTATTTGATAAGTCTATCTTGGGGAAAATAAATACGGGATTCTTGAAATCTAAATCAACAAAAAAATCAGGAACTCTAAGGGTATTGTCATAGTTTAAAAAGGAGCTTACTTGCAATAAGTAAGAGTCTGAATCTTTTAGATTGAAACTCGATGAAAAAGCATTTATGCCCAATAAACTTTTACTCAACGAGGCATCAAAATTTCCTCTAAGATTTAAAAGTTCATTTTGAAGAAATGAAAAGTTAATAAATGAGTTAATCTCTCCATCAAAATCGCAATTTTTGCAGAATTGGGAGATTAACTTTTGACTTACTAAAAAATTAGAAGCGCTTAGATGACCCCTTAAAAGAGCCCCACTTGTATTCTCTTCACTGAGCACTTTTACTAACATACTATTAGATTTTTTATCCAGCAGATTAAGCTCTAAACTAGGGCCATCTTTATCACGTACAAAAGATAGCCTGCCTTTCAATAAAATTTTATTACCATCAGAAATATTAAAATTTCTCAGATTGAGCTCTTTAATTTTGGTGAGAAAATTTAAAGACCCTTTGAGATTAAATGTTTCCTCTTTGTTTCCTTGGAAATAATTAGCCTCTATTTCAGAGATGTTGATTTTTGAAATTAGATTACCTCTCAATAAATTCATCAAGGAGAACTCTAACCAAAGATCTTTGACGAAAAGTCTCTGATCTTTATTTACAAGATTAATATCTTTAAAATAAACAGAGGGCTTTAGAGGGTGCCAGTTTGACTCTACAATGGTGAAGTTTGAATTTGCATCAAAATTAGAAAGAATTAGGTATTTATAAAACGTGTTTTGTAAAACAATACTTGAAACAATTAGTATCATCCCTAAATAAAAAGGCAGAATCCAAGACACTATAGAGGTAATTTTTTTCATACCAATATTAAATTCTAATTTTCCTTCGTCTAAACTCTCTAAGGATGAAAAACATAGGTGTCCAAATAAGAGACGAAAGTATAGCGAAGAGAAAAGAATCTAAAAGATAATTTCTATCTGAAAGATTAAGACCTGGAGCCATATCATTAAAATCAAAACCAAATGCAAGCTTGAATATAAAAAATAGAAAAAATAGAGTTACCGATTGCTGCCACATTGGAGAGACTCTAAATTGATAGAAAAAACGTTGGCAAATGTAAGTTATCAAAACGAATAAAGCAGCATGTAATCCTAACAATGTTCCCGTGGATACATCCAATAGCAGTCCAAAAAGTAAAGCCTCAAAGATCCCTACTCTATCTGGCAAGGCCATATTCCAATAAATTAAAACTAATAAAGTTAAAACTGGTTTCCAGAGTATTAACATTTCAGGCGTAACATAAATATCAATTACAAAAGCCAAAAATAAGGAGCTATTAATCCAGAATTGATTCAAGAAAGATCTATTCATGCTTGTAGATTAAAAAAAAGTCCTGATTAATGGGAGTCTGAGAAAAGTCTATTTCTATCCTCAAAAATTCACTATCAGCAGGATCGTCTATAGAAATAATTTCTCCAACTAATATATTTTGAGGAAATATACCTCCCAAGCCTGATGTAAATATTTTTTCTCCAATG
>ENA-OWPI01004945-OWPI01004945.1-marine-metagenome-genome-assembly--contig:-NODE-4945-length-10394-cov-2.655714_pt1 | contig 10394 bp, 25 predicted proteins | sample MGYA00238138_ERZ651775 | MGnify/ENA primary metagenome ERZ651775 (study PRJEB26906, sample SAMN06265043) | marine metagenome | isolation source: Helgoland LTER site | place: Germany:Helgoland, sampling...
CAAAATCTTTTAACTCATCTTCTACATCCTTCAATGTACTGACACCTTCTAGCGGTACCTGTACAGCAGAATCTATAACCTTTATTAATTTCTTGGGTCCGTGCTCTAACAGATATTCGTTAGCATCTTTGCAACCGTTGAAATCAACTAAAAAACAAACCTCAGCACCAAGTCTACGTATAAACTCAGTTCTTAAAGCTTGACCAGCAGCATCGGCATCAACAGCTAATATTATCTTAGTCTTATCGTCTAAGTAGTCAATGCAATTATCTAGGTAGTCTAGGTTGTTTGTATTCAACGTAGCACCATTAGGAACTGATATTGCATTTTTGATACCAGCTTCATGTAAAGCTAGCACATCCATTTCACCTTCTACAACAACACACCAATCATAACCTACAACACTATTAATATTGTAAAATACTTTTTCTGCGCCTTTGTATAACTTGAAATTCTTTCTACCATCTCTATATTTTACGTTGATCAACTGATCACCCATAAAATAATTAAACTGAATGGTATTTTCGCTTTTAGTAGTCTGAGGCATCCACTCAGAACCTTCAGTTACCTGAAGATCTGATAGTGTTTGCTTTGAAATACCTCTTGTACCGAACCACGTTTCAACGTTTGTACTTACCTCATTAAACTGATCAGGTGTTTGCGGTCTAACATATATCTTTTCGCTAGCACCTTTACGTTGATAAGTATGTAACTGAAATGTAGTGTCACAGTTGTGACAGGTACCGAGACCACGTTCCCAATCATAGCTAGCACATTGTGCTTTCTGATTCTTAGGTTGTCTATCAGATGAACACAGGGGACAAGTCCCCTGCGATGCACCTTCTTTTAGACTGTGTTGATTGAACTTGTCAATCAAAAATCCATTGATCTCTACTGTCTGCATATTTTAAAACGGTAAGTCGTCGTCTTGAGCTTGTAAATTAGGAGCTGGAGCACCTTGCGTATCAGGTCTTGGAGCTGTGTCAACGTTAGTACCGTTTGTCCATACAACCTTAACATTACCCAAGTAAGTCTTAGGTGTTTTGGTTTCTCTTTCCTCTTTAGTTTGTTCTACAACCACAGGCCCTTGATTACCGAACTGATCGTTCTCGTCGTTAAGGGTTATTGTGATTGGTAAGTATTTACCTTTTTTACCTACATAGATCTTGTCTTTCGGTATTTTATTTAGGTCAATACTTGCTTTAATAATACTTGCCATATTTAATAGTTATTTATTTGATGAAACATTGTTTGTAATTGATCTTTAGTAGCAGATGAGTTTCTTCTAAGATTATCTACAGCTTTCACGTGGTTTTGATTCGCGTAAAAATGCTTTTCACTTAGCTTCATGCCTGTTACTGAACAGATCTTCATTTTTGGTCTTGCCATAATAATTAGGTTTAAAGGGTTTTGCTTATAAAATACTGTTTAGGATCAAAGTCCTTGGCCTTGTAAAACAAGTTATAAGCTTCACTTGCTTTACGTACCTTATCTTCACCGCGTCTGTAAAAATCTGGTGAACAGTCAAACAAACCTATTTGGTGTGTTGACTTGTCTATTACTATAAATAAGAACTCATACCCAAACAGTTTGCTGTATATATAGGCTTGTGAGTCATAGTTATATTTAGATGCTGACCAGTTAAACTTACTGATGTCAGCTGTTGTTTTTAAGTCAATGACTAACTTCTCGTCATGGTTTACAATATCTGCTTTACCCTTCCACATATTACCAAACATCTCTTCGATCATTGGCTTTTCATATTCTATATCACCAAGGGTGATAAGGTCTTTGCATATATCATTGTCCATAACTTTTTGTCTCATCAACTCGATAGTATCAACCTCGTGTTGTAACAGACAGAGCTCACCACCAGCTACATCTTTGTATGCTTTAGTATTTCTGCTTGATGACTTGACAATTTTAAACTTTTCAAGTTTATCTGGTTCAAGTATACAAGTATGGAAATACCCACCGACTAAAAATGCAGGTGATGGCTTGCTTGGTTTAAATGCGTTTAACGGATCTTTTAGTAGCTTGCCAACATGAGAGTTAGACAAGTATTGATTACCAAACTCACCGTAATAATCTTCGTCATTACAAAGTTTTTGTAAGATTTTTTCTTTGTTCATTTGTTAGTTTGTATTTAGACTCAATAGCTTCAACTTTGCCACCTGCTGTTACATATTCTACGGCTTTAGCCATTTGAACTTTAGTTATAGCAGGTTTAGTTACTCTATCAATTACACTAGCAGCTTTGCCGTGTGTATTTGTAGCATCACTATCTGCTGTATCATCGATTAATAATAAATTACCTAACGCATACTTTTTACCATAGGTTGATGCTGCACCGAACTGCTGTGATGTCTGCATACCTTTTTGGTTTAAGTCTACGCCGACTACTGCCGTTGCGTGTATAGCATCGACACCGTCTGATATAGTAGCTGTTGATTGAATTGTTGGAACTGGATCAGTTGCAATAATTTCTTCATTGATAGTAACTGTAATACCTTGTTCCATTAGGAAAGGCTTGATAGCCTCTAGTATGTCTTCGGCTTTACGAAAATAGTATTTACCGAAGCTGTTGTAGCTTGATTTTTTAGCTTTTAGTTTTGTCTGAACTATAGCTAGTTTTTGGTTTAATTCCTTCATAGGTTTATTGGTTTAGTATATATATAATTACACGTTTATTTACGCTTTTAACTCACTAACTTACAGGTAGTCAAGCACTTGCGAGTGGTCTACGTTCTCGATTAGTTTATCTACTGCTTGCTTTTTTAGCTGTGAAACTCTTACGTAAGAGCTGCTACCTTCGATGCCTATTTTATCTGCAATTTCAGTAGCTGAATGCTTGTCACAGTCTAGCCCGTAACTTAGTCTTAACACTTGATACTCTTTGTCGTTTAAATGTTGTTGCAGTAAACTCATTAAGTACATGTTAAGCAGTTCTTGATTATATGGTTCTGACTCATCAGGTATATCATATATCATATCGTTTTCACCTGGCACATCAATACTTAAAAATACAGAGTTAAAGAACATAGCAACTGCTTTTTTATCTTTACCAAAGTTCTTACGTATCTCATTGTATTTATGTTCTGGTATTCTCATATCACCTCTGTTTTTATCTATCTCCCTGCGTATTGCACCTCGTATACGTTTTGATAGAAATGATTTAATAGTTTTTTCTGTGTCTTCAGAGTCAGCTAACATTTGTCTGTCTAGCTTTTTTACTGCTTTACATAGACCTAAATAACCACAAGATATAAGGTCAGTTATATCCATAACGCCTGATGCTTGTTGTGATGTAGCAAACTTACGTGCTAGTGATTCACATAGTGGCATCCACATTTTTATTATTGAGTCGTCAAACATCTGAGTATAATCTACAGTACCTTCACTATCACTGTATACAATCTCACCGTCTCTTTTCATTCTCTTGATTGTATCTTCAAGATCGTTTTTGTGTCTTACATATCCTTCTACATTATAGTATTTCATAGTTGTTGATTTAGTAATTCTTTTTCTCGTTTAAGTTCTTCACACATGTTACGTTGTATTGTTCTTGTTGAACAGTCTAATAAACCTGCAACACGTGATAATGTTATTTTATTTCCCATATCATTTATATCTACCATGCATTGATAAATATCATCTTCGTGTATCTGTTTTGATCTACCTATTAACTTACCTACAATTTTTAGTTTGTCTTCCATAGGTAAAGTACAATGCCATTTAAATATTATTTTACGTAGCTTGTTTTTAGGTGGTTCATCTAGCTCCATCATGCTTACTTCATATATTATTTTCTTTAGTAATTGCGGTGGAACTGTAAAGGTAATAAAACCTTTTGACTTATCAGCTATATATTCACACAAACTTGTAAAATCATCTGGATCAAGCTGTGGGTTTAAATACCACAGTACAAGCAAGTGCCATTTAAATGATTTGTAAGTTGTTATTTTAGCTCTACTTCTGAACAACGAATAATACTCATGCGTACCATCTTCATAATAATTATAGTCCTTGTGTTTCATACTAGGTCTATCATTAATAGGATCTCGCACCCATTGTATTTTACGCCTGTTTAGGTATTCTAGGTTTCTTGGTATATGTGACATTAGCCTGTTACTTAGTATTATTAGAGGCTATTGTCAGCCCTAGTGTTGAAAAAATAATTATATTATTTTTGACTTGGTATTTAATACGTTTCTTTAGGTCTGCTCTCATATAATTGTTCTGTTTTAAGATTTGCAATTTGTTTTTTGTCGCCAATGTAATAATTCCAATAAGCTTGTATACTACATTTGTCTTTGTATTCATCAGGCATACACTGAGGAGGTTGCTCAAACCTGCCTTCAGGTATATCATGAGGATATAAACTAAGTTTAGCTTCGCATTTAGTTATTGATAAATGCTTTTTGTTATACCTAGCAGTATATTCTCTGCCCAATGCTTTCATGTGGTTATATAACCATCTGTAATGGTTTTTGTTTTGCCTAACCCATATAGTTGATGGGTGATTGTAATGAGCCTTTTTGTATGGTATGTAGTCCGCGTTGATCTCATGCCTCTCAGCATAATGATGGTGAGCTGTACATAACATTTGAGCTGACTCAAGTATCATCTTTACCACATGTTTATTATATTGTAACTCCGCCGCTTTGTACGGGCATTTAGCTAAATAAAATATATTCATCGTTTCATGTCTTTTTCTATCATCTTAACTAGCTTTGTTAAAGCTTTAGCTATAGTTGATATATCTTTATACATTTGTTGTTCGTTTTTATTCATTGTCTAGTATTTTGCCAAAGACAATAAGTTCTACATCTGCTTTAGTGTAGCATTCTTTGTCTGTGTAGTTAAGTGCTCGGCTGTGTATAGCATAATGCTCAGGAGGATCAGCTGTGAACTGTTTATAATAGGCTAATGTCACGCCTAGTATAAAGAACACCCAAGCTACAGCTAGCACAAATAGTCTGTGTATGTTATTCATATAATTCTTTTAATTTAGCTACTAGTTCATATGGAGAGTAGAAACCATTTTCAAACTCCCATATTAATTCTTTTATAATTGATTCTTTATTCATAGTTACGTAGGCATTTAAATAGCGGGTGCCTGTAACTACCTGCTTTAGTACGTTCGAAGTAGGTAAAGGTAGCACGTTGGCCCATATACTTATGTATATTTGAGAGCATATCCGCTAAATCCTTGTAGGTATAGCCTTTACCGGGTGGACAACCGAACTGATTACCTTCGTCATCTTGCATTATGAACTTGCCAAGCGTGCCTGTCCTCTTGCCTTTACCATCTAGATAGCCTACGATAGTAGCTTCGGCATCGCTGAAGTCTTTAAACTTTCGTAAACTGTGTGAACGTTTTTGTTGATATTTAGTGTTTAGTCTTACAATAGAACCTTCGTAGCCAAGCTCGAGGTTCTCTGTATGAAATGCTTTAGCATCACTTTCAGTAAAGCATTGTGTTGTTTCTACTGTTTGTGTGTACTCGTACATACCGTCAATAGCTTGCATGATAAACTCGTCACGCACATTAAAGTTGTGATCAAACTCAGGACTGTACATATCGTAGCAATGAAATTGCGTCAATAGACGTGCCTCGTGTTGATCTACAAGGGTTGGTTTTTGTTTTCTGACTAATGATATAATCTTTTCGAAATCGTCTTTTAGATCGTGATTATACAGTTCGCCGTCGAGTACAACATCAGGATATTTTTTGAAGAACGGTTGTAGTTCATCAAGTATGTGCTGTATATTTTTCCACTCTTTACCTGTACGAGAGTATGCTTTAACTTCAATCTCATTTAAGTTTGGTGACAGTATATGTCTTTTTACATTTGCTTGTATAATACAACGCACGCCGTCAAGCTTTGGTTGTATATATACTCTTTGTAGCTGCCAATCAATTGGCTTGTTGCTAACAGGATATGCTAGCATTGGTTTAATTCTTATCATCTATTATTTAATTTGTCGTCTATTATATTTATTTTTTCTTGTAGTAATAAGGCTTTATCTTTCTCGCCTTTTTCTTCGTACATTACCATGAGTGTCATTAGTTTAGACATCTCACCGAGCATACGTTCTTGTTCGTTTTCTTTGAAAGCTATTATACCTGATAAGTTATTAACAAAGTCATCTGATCTTCGCACATGCCATTCAGGTTGCGAACATCTTTCTAACAATTTGTCTAACAGCTTATCTGCTAATGCGTCTAGAAATTCGTCGTTATATGTATTATCCTTCTTCATTCGTATATGGTTTGTATTTATCAATTAAAGCTGTAGGCAAGCCTACAAATACGCAAGTGAAAGCATCTTTTTCATCATAATCTAAATGCCAAGACTCTTCACTAAAATCAGTTCTTTCAAATATACTAATATATGCTAACTTGTTTTTTGTTTGCCACACGTAGTATATATATTCAAGATCAGTATGCCTTGATGTTAAGTCTTCTATCTCCCAACCATCAATATTACGATTATGAAGTATTGATTCAGCTATCTCTACACCTCTGTGTGATGGGTAACCATCCCAATGTGCATAGAATTTAGCGTTTATATTTTCAGGTAATTCATTAAATGATACACCTTCTTCACGCGTAGCAAATCTTATGCTTGCTCTAGTTGCCATACTTTTCTTGTAATACAGAGTAGTTACTCATGATTGTCATTATGTCTTGTCTGCTTAAACCTGAGTAGTCTGATACTACAGCTACATTAAACATATTAGTTATTCCTGATTCTTGTACTTCTACGTACGCATCAAATTGTTCTTGTGTTATTGTCATATTATTTTCTTTATTCATTATTAATCTAGTAAAACCATATAGGCTTGTGAGTTGTTTTTTCTAAACCAATCAAGACCTTTTTGAAAGTCTTTGATCATTTTAGGTGTTATTGTTTTTGGTTGCATTTCAAATACAAGTTGGCTACCGACTACAAAGTCGTACATACTTAACTCTGTAGCATTGAGTTCGTACTCTTCGCCACTAAATGGGTTTTTAACTGTATCGCCTTTATCGTATTGCATGCCTTCAAACCATGCTGGTAGTTTAGTATTCTTCATAGTAGTATTCTTGTATTGTATTAATTATATTTCTGCCTGATGCAGTGTGGAAGCTATAACTGTGTGTATGTAAACCAGGTATTGGCTCGTTAAAACATAGTAGTTTTAGCATATCAAGACCACTGTTGTGTTGAAATCTCCACGCAGCTTGGTTACAAGCACGAGCTAGCTTAACAGGCTCATGTCTTAGTTTTTGATTGCTACGGTCTTCCATATAGCTTATTAGTTTTTCAGTTGTTAATTTTTTCATATTTATATTATCCGTCTATTATCGTATTTAGTTTGTAACTGCGATCTAGGCGAGACTCGAACTCGCGACCTTCTGCGTGACAGGCAGATATTCTAACCAGCTGAACTACTAGATCTAAAATGAGACAGGCAAGTGAGTAAGTACCTTTGCTAGCGCCGCGGTTACTTTGTGCCTTATTCCTTCGACTTCTGCAATATGTGCACTTCTCAGCCGTGCACTATCTTTCAAGCTGTGACTGTACTTCGTGACTGTAGCTCCTTCGCGAACCTTAAAGTTTGCACCTCACGCCCTGTCTCATATATTTGCTTGTTTATGTAAGTCCACTTAAAGCTTTATCTTACACAGCAGTGTCAAGCACACCGACCACTTCGGATTCATTTATTGTGCGGGCGGTAGGAGTCGAACCTACAATTTTAACCACCATTGGCATCAGATTACTAAGTCTTCTTCGTTTCCATATTACAACCGAGTAGTACGTTCCTATCTTTAAGTTGTATGTTGGACCCACTGAGACTGTTGTCGATTTTTCGCCTGCAAGGACCTATTGTCGTTTTCCGTTAAGCACGGTACGTTCCCACATTACCATAAGCCTAGTTTTCACTTGCACACCCGCGTGTTGTTAGCATAACATTGTACCATAACCCCTGCGTTGAGTCATCTTGGCTATCTTTGCAGCGTCACTGCTTGACATTATCTGAATAGAATTGCCAGTTTTATGATTTATCAGTGGAGCACAACCGTATGTTTCTACTGTTGAACAGTTGACACACACACTGAAACCAAGATTAACTCTGCCAGGTGGTATTATATTATTGCATTTACATTTCATATTATTATTTATATATATTATCCAGTAGTGATCGTATTTAGTTTGTAATTATAAATACTTTACTGCATATATTTTAGCGCCTTTTACTTCTCTTATTAATTTTTTCTCTGTCTTTACCTCAGTTACTAGGCTTTTGTCCATGTACTTTGGATTTTTACTGTTGAGCTTTTTCTTCTTCATAGTAGTTATTTATTAATTCTGTTAGTTCACACATGAGCATTTCATCTATTTGTTCTCTTGTGTAGTGTTCTTTGTATAAGTTATATACTAAATCCCACGGGTTAAGTCTTTCTCTCATAATTTTTTTACTTTTTCTATTTCTTTTATTACTCTATTTATTACTTTAAATTCTTCACCTGCATCTCTCACTTGTTCTAATAAAGTTTCTAACGCTAGTGTTATTAAATACTTATCTAGTTTCATATTAGTTTATATTTATGGCCATCTATTATTACTGTTACCTCTTTTACATTATGACCTTCAGTCTGTGCTTCCATAGCACAAAGCAAGTCTTCATTTGGCTTTTCTGGCGCTACATATTGATCAATACCATGCTCAATTACTGCTTCACGCACTTTATCGTATTGCCATTTTGGCACAAATTTACCTTCTTGCACGTAGTTTGCACGCTTTATAAACTCGTTTTTGATTACATACTTCATCATATACTCAAGTCTATCGATTTCTATTGGTATTAGTTCGCACTTTTTACTACGAAATCTATTGAATTTACCTGTTTTTATACTTTTTTGCGCTTTATCACACCACACATAGTCAGGATAGTACTCGTAACCACTCATAACTCTTTTGTTGATTTGCCAATTACTATGACAATCTACACCTTGATTTCTTACGTAACCGCTTGCAAACGCAGCGTACTCGAGATATGTATTTCTCTTGTCTGATAGTATTGGTAATCGCCATACTATTGTACCGTTTTTTACTTGTCTTGGTGAGCTAACATCTTGTATACCAAGTAGTTGCATCTGCTCATATATTTTCTCATAGCGTGAGTCGCCTTTGTATATTGTTTTCATATTTATATTATCTTACTTTATTCGTATTTGTTTTGTATTTCTCTTAGTACTGCTTCAAAACCTTTGACGTAACCACAGTCAAATACTCTCATGCTTTCTGCGTTCCAACCTGCCTCGTCAAATACTTGTTCGAAGTGATCGTTATCTTTAAAATACACTCGTGCATCTTTTATTTCTTGCTTTAAAAATTCTTTTAATAAATTTTTAGATATATATCTATCTTCCATATTAGTCTAGTCCGTCACTAGTATTAGTTGTTATTCCTGCTTGTTTGTCAAGCGTTATCATTTCTTTTACTGCTCTTGCGTGAACTTGTCTTGCTTCTTCACGTGTATCTGCTTCACGACACCAGTTGATAGCATAGTCAAATGCTCTGTCTACACTTGGTTCGTACACTACATTTCTCGCACCATTGTGATCAGTTAGCGATACTTTGTAGAAGTTATCGTGAGAATATTCTATTGTTATTTTATATTTATTGTGCGACATAAGTTAATCCTTTATAGTTAAACCATTCTGTTATTGCTTCTTTACTACGCATATTTACTATTGGTTCTTTGTCATGGAAACCGAAGTTGTTAGGTAGTTCGCAAATATTGTACGCTTTGTACGTTCTGCCATTTAGTATAATGGACTTTCTTGAGTTACTGTGAGTTAATTTCATATTATTATTTGTATATATTATCCGTTACTATTCGTATTACGTTTGTAAAACTGCAATTATTGCTATTACTACAAACACTATCCACCCGATTGTTGCTACATCTAGTAGTATTTTTGCTATTTTGTGCATAGTTTACTTTTTAATTCTTCTTTGATTAGTTTAATTAAGAACGGCGTCATCTTCATCGCTCTTTTCTGCTTGTCTTGTTGATACTGTTTCCAGTGTTCTATTGCTTCGTACATATTATTATTTTGTTTACATTTATATTATCTTACTCGTTTCGTATTTAGTTTGTATTTTACAATTATTGTTTACACCTTTTGGAGTTGGTAATCCCCACCTGTTGCGACAACACTCATTTCTACATCCACCATGATAGTTACCCATCATATCTATTCTTACGCCATTACGATATTCTTCGTATTCTGTATACTTCATATTATTTATTTTAGTAGTAGCTTGCGAATCGAACGCACCTCTGCACCATGGCTACTGTACTATTCATATTTGATTATACGAGGGAATAGTGAA
>ENA-OWPI01004947-OWPI01004947.1-marine-metagenome-genome-assembly--contig:-NODE-4947-length-10392-cov-2.489675_pt1 | contig 10392 bp, 5 predicted proteins | sample MGYA00238138_ERZ651775 | MGnify/ENA primary metagenome ERZ651775 (study PRJEB26906, sample SAMN06265043) | marine metagenome | isolation source: Helgoland LTER site | place: Germany:Helgoland, sampling...
TTTATTTAAGTCCAAACACTACAACTGGAAACAAAGGCTCTAATGTAATTTTTCCTGTAACAATGAGGTCATCACCATCAATAACAATTTATCGACAATCCGATGGGGCGGTGGGTGTTTTTAGTAACGGCGTTGCGGCTACCGTTATTGCGAGTGGTAACCGTAGTTTTTTTGCTTATGGAAATACCGCTGGGCAGGATTTTTATGCTCATTGGGTTGCTGATGCGGAGTTATAAAAATGAATCAATTTAATATTATTTCAGTTAAACGCCAACTTGATTTTGGAGGCGATATTTGCGGTATTAAAGCCATTATCGACGGCGAAGAATTATCTGTACCTCTAGACCCTGCTAACCGTCACTACGCCGCCATCATGGAGCAAGTTAACTCAGGAACATTATCAATAGCGGAGACTGACGATGGCTAGTGAGATTAAAGCAAACAAGATAAGCCCTGCCACTGGTACGGATTTAACCATTGGTGATTCGGGCGATACGTTAAGTATTACTGGAACTGTTAGCACTACAGGAAACTCTACTAATACTGGAAACTTAGATGTTACTGGCGATTTAACGGTAGACACTAATACCTTGTACGTTGACTCTACAAGCAACAAAGTTGGTGTTGGTACGACTTCGCCAACAGGTAAATTAAGCGTTGTTTCTGGGACAAACTCTGGTATTACCGTTAACGATGGAACTGTAAATACAATACTTTACAACACATCAAGTTTAAACGGTTCTTTAGGCACTACAACAAATCACCCAATGGCTTTTTACACCAACAACGCAGAACGTATGCGTATCGACAGTTCTGGTAATGTATTATTTAACACAACAGGTATACCAAATGGAACTTCAATATATGGTTCAGCATTTGAAGCTACCAGTAGAGATAGAGCTGAACTTAACATGGCACTTTCTACTACAGAATCTGGTATTTTTATGATTAAGTTTTTTAATCCAAATGGTCAAATTGGACATATTTCTACAAGTGGTACAAGTGGTATTTCTTATAACACTTCATCAGATTACAGATTAAAAGAAAATGTATCTTATGACTTTGATGCAACAACAAGATTAAAACAATTAAAACCTGCAAGATTTAGTTGGATAAATGGTGATAGCACTTTAGTTGATGGTTTCTTAGCACATGAAGTATCAAGTGTAGTACCAGAAGCAATTACAGGAACACATAATGAATTAGAGGTTTGGGAAAATGGCGAAAAATTACCAGATGGCGTATCAGTAGGAGATAATAAACTTGATGGTGATGGTAACACAATTCCTAAATATCAAGGTATTGACCAATCTAAATTAGTACCTTTACTCGTCAAAACAATCCAAGAATTAGAAGTTAGAATTAAGACATTAGAGGATGCATGATGACGAAAACTTGTATAAATATAGTTAGAGGAAGAAAATAAAAGATTATGCCAGCAATTATAACAAACAAATTTAGAATTCACATGTCTGAGCAGTTTCAGGAATCCTTTTCTGAAGCTTCAGGTAATAATTATTACTTAGGTATTGGTAGACCACAACCATATGGCACTTTAACTAGACCAGATGGTCGTACTGACAACCAAGGAACAGACGCAAATCCTATTACTCCTTCTGATAGTGTAATCGAAGAAACTAATTCTTATGATGACATGTTGGCAGCTAAAAGAATTACATCTTCAGATGTGTCTTTCGTAATACCTAGAAGAAATTGGACTTCAGGTACAGTTTACGATGAATATAGACATGACTTAGGTAACAGAATTACAGGTGGTACTACAGCACAAACTTCAACAAGTGGTGCTTCAACTTTATTCGATGCAACTTTTTATGTACTAACATCAGCAAACAGAGTTTACAAAGTTTTAGATAACAATAACGGAGCCGCAGTGAGTGATGAACCTACTGCTACAACAAATACCGTTATTTCAACTTCTGATAATTACAAGTACAAATACATGTACACATTAACAGCTGCTCAACAATCAAGCTTCTTATCGACTGACTTTATGGCAGTTGCAACAGATAGCACAGTATCAGGAGCCGCAGTTGATGGCGAAATCAATATTGTAAAAATTAAAACTGCCGGTACAGGTGGTACAGACGGAACACACACAGGCATTCCAATCAGAGGTGATGGTACAGTTGCAGGTGCAGTTTCAGTAACAATTGGTTCAGGTGCAGTAACAGCCGTTTCTGTAACGACTGAAGGACAAGGTTACACTTACGGATATATCACACTTGCTGATATTAATGCAAATGGTGGTGGTTCACTTACAGGTACGGAATTAGATGTTATTATTCCACCTCAAGGCGGTCACGGTTTTGATGCGCCAAAAGAATTAGGTGGTTTTTTCTTAATGTTAAATCAATCATTAGAGGGAACAGAAACAGCAAACTCTGGTGACTACACTGCTAGTAACGATTTCAGAAAAATTATTTTAATTAGGGATCCAAAATCAAGTGGTTCTGCTGCTACAGCAACAACTTTAAGAGGAACGAAAGCAATTAAGATTGCATCCTCTCCTACACCAGGAACATTTACTGCTGATGAAAAAATAACTCAAGCGACTACAGGTGCAGTAGGTAAAGTTGTAGAATGGGATAGTGCAAATAATATTCTCTATTACATTCAAACAGGTTTTACAGATGCAGGTGTAGATGCTAATGGTGATAAATCGGCGTTTAGTGGTGCAAATGTTATTACAGGAGCAACTTCAGGTGCTACGGCTACTCCAGATAGTTCGTCTAGTGCTACAGTAAATAATGTAGTTTTTGTTTCAGGTTATTCTTCAGCTGAGTTAGATGAAAATTCAGGTGATGTTATATACATAGAGAATAGAGCGCCAATCGTAAGAGCGGCTGACCAAACTGAAAACATTAAACTGATTATAGAATTTTAACGAGGGAAATAAATGCCAAGTCCAACAGACTTTAACCTCTCGCCATACTATGATGACTACAGCGAAGATAAAAAGTTCCATAGAGTTCTTTTTAGACCTGCTTTCTCAGTACAGGCAAGAGAGTTAACACAACTACAGACTATTCAACAAAACCAGATTGAAAGATTATCTGACCATTTCTTTGAAAAAGGAACAATGGTTATTCCTGGTGAGATTTCCTACGACTTAAATTACACTGCTGTAAAATTAACAAGTTTCACAGGTTCATCTACTTTATCAGACTTTGTTGGAAAAACATTCAAAGGTGCAACTTCAGGAGTAATTGGTACTATTATCAATTCAGTTGTCACAGAAAATACAGACCCAAATACTTTATACATTAAATATCAAAATGCTGGTACTGATAATGTTTCATTTACTTTTTCAGACGGAGAAACTTTAGAAGAAAGTTTAACTACAGGCGTTTTAGTATCTGGTGGATTTTCAGCAGTATGCAGTGCAACAGCAACCGGTTCGGCAGCTAATGTTGCTTCAGGTGTTTATTATATTAATGGATTTATGGTTTCTGTTTCTGAACAAACTATTATCTTAGACAAATACACAGCTACACCATCATACAGAGTTGGTTTAACTGTATCAGAAAGTTTTATTCAATCTACAGATGATGGTTCATTATTAGATAATGCACAAGGCAGTTCAAATGTTAATGCTCCAGGTGCAGACAGATTTAAAATTACACTAACATTAACGAAGAAAGCTTTAACAGCTGTTGATGACGCTAACTTTGTTGAATTACTAAGACTTAAAGATGGTATTCTTCAAAATCAAGTTAGAACAACCGAATATGCAATTTTAGAAGATACACTAGCGAGAAGAACATTCGATGAAAGTGGTGACTATGTTGTTCGTAACTTTGATTTAGATTTAAGAGAACATATTGTTGACGGTAACAATCGAGGTATCTTTACTCTAGCAGAAGGCGGTCAAGAAATATTAATGGCAGCTGGTCTTTCTCCAGGTAAAGCATATGTTAGAGGTTATGAAATAGAAACTATTGGTACTACATTTTTAAATATCAATAAAGCTAGAGATTTTGATACACAAAATAACTTCAATACAAGATTTGATGTTGGTAACTATGTACATGTTAAAAATGTTTACAATGCACCAGATGTAAACGAGGACTCTGGTGGTATTTCAGATGCATTTAAAAAATTACAATTATTTGATGTAGCTACAAGTGCAAGAGGCACAGTAGTAACTAACGGTGGTAATAAAGTACCAGAAATTGGCCGTGCTAAATCTAAAGGGTTTCATTATCTTGCCGGTTCAGCATCTAGTTTTGTATTTTCAAGTGCTTCACTAACAGACGCAATCTACAGAAATTTCTTATTTGATATTGAGATGTTTACTCATCTTAATATGGTAACTAACACAGCATACACAGACGGAGAAAAAGTAACTGGTGGTACTTCAGGTGCAACTGGTTTTGTACAAGATGTTACTACAGAAACTTCAGAAACTATTTCAGGTGCAACAGCAGCTAATCCTGTTGTAATTACTGCCACAGGCCATACACTAAAAGAAGGCCAACAAGTTACTATTGCAAGTGTTGGTGGTATGACAGAATTAAATGGCAATATTTACACTGTAAGAAATCCAGGCACAAATGACTTTGAATTATATGATACTGATGGTACAACATCAATTAATGGTAGTGCTTTCACTTCTTATACTTCAGGTGGTACAGCTACACACGGCGTACTAGTCCTAGCAGGTGTTACAGGAACATTTGTTGCAGGTGAAACAATTACAGGTCAAACATCTACTACAGCAATTGCTATTCAATCAGATGCAGTAGGTTTTAAAGGTGTTAGAACATGTGAGTTCTCAGCAACTAAATCAATTTGCCAAGCAGGCTCGCCTACACATACATCCGATACAGACTTAACAAGTGTTTACGGTGAGGTGTCACAATTAACAGGTACAGTTTCAATAGCAAACAGTGCAGTTGCCATGACTGGTTCAGGTACAGCATTTCAAACAGAATTAAAAGTTGGTGATAACATTCAGTTCACTACAAATGCTGGAACAACACTAACAAGAACAGTTGAAGCAATTATTTCAGATACTTCAATTACTTTGTCGGTGGCAGTTGGGGGTTCAGATGTAACTTCTACAGTTTCTTGCAATAGAACAAGAACAAAATTAACTAACTCAAATAAAAATACGGCAATCTTTAAATTACCTTACAGTAAAATTAAAACACTAAAGACAGCTGACAACTCAAATTTAACTGACACTAACTTTACGGTTAGAAGAGCGTTTGTTGCTTCACTATCTTCAGGTGCAGCTACATTGACTGCTGGTACAGATGAAACTTTCACATCACTAGATGAGGGAGATTACACAGTTTCATTAACAGCTGCAGGTTCAGGTTCAGGTACAGTTGGAGATATTTTAAGTTTAACTGGCAATAACGGCGATGGCGATGCAATCTTTGGTTTAGGTGGTTCTCCATCTGGTAAAACTTTAACAATAGACTTTGGTAGTGCATATGCAAACGCAACTATTAAAGTTGTTGCTACCGTTTCTCGTTCAGTTGCAAACTCTAAAACAAAAACTTTAAATACTGGAACAACTACAGCAGTTTCCTCACAAACAGTAATTGAAAACGGTACTATAGGTTTAGGAAAAGCAGATGTCTTTGTTTTAAATAGTGTTAAAATGGCAGCTGATTTTAGTACAGACGCTGTGACTGGTGATACAGATATTACAAGTAGATTTGATTTAGATACAGGTCAAAGAGATAACTATTATGACATTGGTAGAATTAAATTAAAAGCTGGAGAAGTTACACCAACAGGTCGTTTACTAATTAACTTTGATTTCTTCACACACGATGCTGGTGATTATTTCGATATTGATAGTTACACAGGTGGTGGTATTGACTATGAACGAGTGCCAACTTACACCTCAGATACTACTGGTGTAGAATTTGAATTATCAGATTGTTTAGATTTCAGACCAAGAGTTGACGATGAGTCCGGAGTTTATGATGGTAGTACATCAGCAGGAAGAGCTGGTGAAGAATTAAGAAGATTTACAGGTTCAAACTATTCAACAGTTGATGTTGTTAAGTTTGGTTCAAATGTTTCTTCTGATTTTGAATACTATTTACCAAGAATTGATAAAATCTTTATTGATAAAGAGGGTGTATTTAAAATTCTATCAGGTGCAGCCGCTTTACAACCACAAGTTCCAGGTTCGTTAGCTGGTGCATTACACTTATACACATTAGAAATTCCAGCTTACACATTATCAACTGAAGATGTAACAATCAAAAAAATTGATAATAGAAGATTTACAATGAGAGATATTGGTAAACTTCAAGACAGAATTGAAAACCTAGAATACTATACTCAGTTATCACTGTTAGAAACACAAGCACAGAATTTACAAATACAAGACGCTAGTGGTTTTGATAGATTTAAAAATGGATTTATTGTAGATAACTTTACAGGTCATAACATCGGCGATGTCGGCAGTGCAGATTACAAATGTTCTGTTGATATGGCAAAAGGTGAGTTAAGACCTATGTTTACAGAAGATGCAGTAAAACTTATTGAAGCTGACGATGACGGAACAGTTATTACGGCAGCCGACAGAACAAGTGCAAACTATCAAAAGACTGGTGATTTAATTACACTACCTTATACAGAGGTAACTTTAATTGACCAACCGTTTGCAAGTAAAACATTAAATGTTAACCCATTTGATGTTAGAAGTTTTGCTGGTACAGTAGAATTAGACCCACCAGGAGATGAGTGGAAAGAAACAGAAAGAGCGCCAGAATTAGTTGTTAATAATGTTGGTGGTTTTGACACATTAGTTTCTAACTTAGGAAACTCAGCGTTAGCAGGCTTCGAGATTGGTACCGTCTGGAACGAATGGCAAGACAACTGGACTGGTCGTCCTGTAGATATTACGACAAGAGATACAAGTGGAAACCAAAGAGCGGGTCGTAGAATATTCAGAACAACTGAGATTACTTCAACTCAACAAGTTCAACAAACTAGAACAGGTATCAGGCAAACTATTGTACCTCAAACAGTAAGAAACTCTATTGGTGACAGAATTGTATCAGTAGCGTTTGTACCGTTTATTAGAAGTAGAACAGTTAACTTTGAAGCTACATTGTTGAAACCAAATACAAGAGTTTTCCCATTCTTTGATAACATTGATGTATCTGCTTACATTACACCTACAGGTGGTGCTCAAGGTGGTAACTTAGTATCAGATGATAATGGTGCTGTTTCTGGTACATTCTCAATTCCTGACCCAACAGTGGATGCAAATCCAAGATGGAGAACAGGTCAAAGAGTATTCAGATTAACAAGTTCTTCAACAGACAATAGAACAGATGTTCAAACTTCAGCTGAGGCTGATTATCTTGCAAGAGGTATTTTAGAAACAGTACAAAATACAATTATCTCAACAAGAGAACCTAGAATTGTTAGAAGTTCAACTTCAGAAGACAGAAGTATTAGTAGAACATCTACTAGAGATGCAACAAGAACAGTAGGTTGGCATGACCCATTAGCACAAACATTCTTAATTGATGATGTTGGTGGTGTCTTTATGACTTCTATTGATATTTTCTTCTCATCTAAATCAGATAATATTCCTGTAACTTTACAGATTAGAGAAGTTGTAAATGGTTATCCAGGTAATAAGATTTTACCTTTTTCAGAGATTACATTAAATCCAAGTTCTGTTAGTACCTCAACAGATACTACAACAGCAACTAACTTTGCTTTTAAATCTCCTGTTTACATACAAGAGAACACAGAGTATTGTATTGTGTTGTTAGCAAATACAACAGACTACACAGTTTATGCAAGTAGATTAGGTGAAACTGTAATAGGTTCAGATAGAACAATATCACAACAACCATACGCTGGTGTTTTATTTAAATCACAGAATGGTTCTACATGGACTGCTGACCAAAACGAAGATTTAAAATTTAAAATTAAAAGAGCAGAATACTCAAATGTTTCTGGTCAATTATCATTAGTAAATGATGCATTAGAAGTTAAGTCTTTAAAACAAAATCCAGTTAGAACAACAAATAGTTCTGCTGTAGTTAGAGTGTTTCACAAAGCACACGGTATGCACGGAACAAGTAACAATGTAACAATCGCAGGTTTTGAAACCTCTACAAGTTACAATGGTATTACTGGCGCTCAACTTAATGGAACATACACATCTATTTCAAATGTCACAATTGATAGTTATGACATTACAACGAGTGGTACGGCAACATCAACTGGTGATACAGGTGGTACAGGAATTACTGCTTCACAAAATAGATTGTTTGATACTGCTGTTGTTTCATTACAAACAATGGAAGTTCCAGGAACAAACATTGTTACAGATATAAGAACAACTGGTGGTCGTTCAGTTCACGGTTCAGAAACAGAATTTGCATTACAAGGCACATCAGCAAGAGTAGCTGTAGTACCTAATGATAATATTTACTTTACATCTCCTAGAATGGTTGCAAGTCAAATCAATGAAACAACTGAGATGGCTGGAAGTAAATCATTATTTGTAAGGTCAACATTAACAACAACAAATACTAAACTTACACCAGTAATTGATTTATCAAGAGCAAGTATGTTTACTGTTCAAAATAGATTGAACACACCAACTAGTGGTAATACACCAGACTTTATTGCTGAAACCAATCCAACAGGTGGGTCTTCAAGTGCTCAATATATAACAAGACCAATTACACTTGAAAATGCATCAACAGCCTTAGATGTTAGATTGACTGCTAATATTCGTTCTTCTTCAGAAGTAGAAGTTTACTATAGAGCAACTTCTTCAGAAATTACTTCTGATATTAAAGATATAGCATTTACACCTTTCAACACAGCAGGTGAAGAAGATGTTACAGTTGCACCAGCAGAAGACGATACTACATTTAATGAATACAAATACACAGTTACAGGTATATCAGATTTTACAGCATTTCAAATTAAGTTAGTGATGAAAGGTAGTATTTCATCTTATCCACCAAGAATTAGAGATTTAAGAGGAATTGCATTGGCAGTATAATTACTATGAGCAATAAATTACAAGTACAAGGTTATGACAATTTGATAAGAGATACCAGAAGTGGTGGTATTGTAAATACAGATGTAACTGAATATCAAAAATACATGAACAGAGTTAGAGCAAGACGGTCACAATCAGATGAAATTAAAGATGCTTGTAGAGAGATAAATAGTATTAAAGCAGAAATGCTTGAAATTAAAAAATTATTAAAGGGCTTAATCAATGGCAGTTAGAAGCATTGCAGTAACGGATACACTAGAAACATTCAGAACAGAATTTAATGGTCTGGCTGCAAATGATTTTGGTGATATCGCAACATTAGATAGTGCTCTTTCAGCAACCTCTGTAATTGGTGCTGTAAACGAATTATCTGCTCAGGTATCGGCAGCTGCAGGTTTCTTTATCGAAGATGCCTCTTCAACTAGACAACAAGTTGGTGCTGGTGAAACTATGAGAATTTTTGGTACTTCAAATGAGATTGAAGCCGTTGTAAGTGCGACAGATACATTAACAATTGGATTGCCGAATGATGTAACTGTTTCAAACGATTTAACAGTTAGCGGTAACTTAACAGTAGCAGGTAGCACAACAAGTACAGGACCAGTTCTAACAGACAACAACTTTACAGGTCTTGCAAACGCTAACACAGGCAATTCAACAGACTTTGGTTTTTACGGTAAGTATGTAGAGTCAGCAACCACTAAATATGGCGGTATGTTCTTTGATGCTTCTACGAACAACACATTTAGAATATTTGTAGACACCCAAACACAACCAAGCACTACAGTTAACACAGGTGCTACTGGATATGCTGCAGCCAATCTAATCATGGGTGCTTTAACAACCACTGGTATAACAATTGGTAGCACAGCAGTCACATCCACAGGTGCGGAACTAAACATCCTAGACGGTGTTACATCCACGACAGCAGAGCTAAATATTCTTGATGGCGTAACAAGTACAACAGCAGAACTAAACATAGTAGACGGCAATACAAGTGCCACCTCAACCACATTAGCTGATGCAGATGTTATTTATGACTTTACCGATGGCACCGATATTATTGGAATGGATTCACTTACCTTTGATCAACTAACCATAGCTCAAGGTTCTGGAAATTATGCCAATCATGTTCTGGTGAGCATCACCAGTAGTGGTGAATATGTAGCTGTTATTCAAAGTATTGCTGTTAGCAATATTACTGCACTGGATTTTGTTTCAACTTCAACAGCTGATCAAACTATTAATGGAACAGGTGGTAACGATACACTTATTGGTGCTGGCGGAGATGATACTTTTAATACCAGTACAGGAACAGATTCGGTTTACGGTCATGGCGGCAACGATACGATTAATGTTAACGG
>ENA-OWPI01004948-OWPI01004948.1-marine-metagenome-genome-assembly--contig:-NODE-4948-length-10388-cov-4.183202_pt1 | contig 10388 bp, 10 predicted proteins | sample MGYA00238138_ERZ651775 | MGnify/ENA primary metagenome ERZ651775 (study PRJEB26906, sample SAMN06265043) | marine metagenome | isolation source: Helgoland LTER site | place: Germany:Helgoland, sampling...
TTTGGTGCTCTTCTGTCTGAGTTTCCTTCTCTTAATACTGGATTAACAGCTGAACCTTTTACTTTATTATAACGTTCCAAAATAACTTTTTGATCTGTGGTTTCAACTGTCTCCGGATAATCAGGAAGTTTATACCCTAAAGATTGTAATTCTTTTATCGCTGCAATTAATTGAGGAACTGAAGCACTGATATTAGGTAATTTAATAATGTTTGCTTCAGGTTTTTTTGCTAATTCGCCTAGTTGTGTAAGAGCATCTTCAATTCGTTGATTTTCAGGTAAAACATCAGAGAAGTTAGCTAATATTCTAGCAGCTAAAGAGATGTCTTTAGTTTCAAAGTTTATATGAGAACTGCTTGTAAATGCTTTTACAATTGGCAATAAAGAACGGGTAGCTAAAGCCGGAGCTTCGTCAGTAATTGTGTAAACTATTTTAGACTTCTTGGTCATTATGTTTTTTTTATATTTCTGCTAGAGATTTGATTTAAAAGGGTTTTTTTGTGTAAAAACAGCGCAAATTTAAGAATTATAGTGAAATTTAACGAAGTTAGCTTGGTTTAATTTTGAGATATTTTTTTTATGATCAAATTTAAAAAATGATAAAAAAATAAAAGCCATATCCTTCAATTTCTTGAGTGATATGGCTTCTTTAGAGACTAACTGTAAACAATGACTTGTATTTCTACACAATCAAATAGAGATATGACTCTATGCTTCTTTTAAACAAAGAAACTGTCTCTTTGTTAGACTCAGATTGGAAGTCCGTCTTACTTTGGCCTAAGCCTTGGTTCAACTTGGTGGAGCTTCCATCCAGATACTTTTCAATTTGTATTACTAATAGTAAAAACTTTTTTAGTTATGTTTTGTTACTTTCGCAACTCTACAGTCTCTAATTGTCTTTGACGGAGCCTAAACTCTGTTTGGACATTTGAAAAGTTGTCTAGAAATAAAGAACGTTACTTTATCAAATTACTCGGCCTGTCGTCTTTTTCTTTCGAAAGTTATTACATTGCTTTGTAATTACATTCAAATATAATATATGAAACGACTTATGCAAATTTTTTAAGTAATTAGAAATCAACAATGTACTAACACAAGTTGTCAACATTTGTTAATTAAAGAAGGGCTTCATGAAAATGAAGCCCTTCTTTAATTATAGTTTGAAAAAACGAATTATCTTCTTTTTTCTTGAATTCTCGCTTTTTTACCTGTAAGATTTCTGAAGTAATAAATACGAGCTCTTCTAACTTTACCTCGCTTATTAACCTCTATTTTTTGAATAGATGGAAGGTTAATTGGAAATATTCTTTCTACACCTACAGTACCAGACATTTTTCTGATAGTAAAAGTTTCTGAAGATCCAGTGCCTCTTTTTTGAATAACTACTCCTTTAAAAAACTGAGTACGAACTTTATCTCCCTCTCTAATTTCATAAAATACTGTAATAGTATCACCAGCAGAGAATTCTGGATTTTCATTTCTTGTTACAAATTCGTCTTGTACAAATTTTACTAAAGATTCCATTTTATTATTTTAAAATTTTCTAAACTAACGTTCACGATTTTCGTCAGAGGTTATTTTTAGCGAGTGCAAATCTAATGATTTATTTTAGGATATAAAATCTATTCAAGTTATTTTTTTGGTAGATAGGTTTTGCAGTAAAACACCCAAAACTTTCGTTCTTTTAATGACCCTTCATTAATAATAATTGGATCTAATTCTTCATAAGATTTAAAAAAAGGTTGAATTTTTTCAGGGAGTTTGCCTAGTTTATTTTTGTTTTTGTTTTTTTTGTCTGAGTCTATATAAAATGCATTCTTACCATTATAATCATTCATATCATCACCTATGTAATCAAAATGAAGCGCAGGTTGATTTATTACATTTTGAGCAAAAATAGTTTTTGATGTAAAAAACCGAAGTTGTGCAGAGGTCTTATATCCATCAATTGAAAATATAAATGCTTGTGAATCTTTTTCCGAAATTTCCTCAACTTTTTCGCCTAATTCTTTCCATCCTACCCAGGTGTCATCGCTCTTTACAGGAACAAAATAAAAAATAATTTGGCTTGCAATAATGACATGAAATATAATAGAGATAAGTAATTGAGTATTTAGTAGTTTTTTAGATATGTACATCCCAGCTATAATAGTTCCGGTTACGTATGATGGCATCATCCAGTTTAACTTTACCCAGTATACAGGACTGATTAAAAAGAAACCGATAAAAGTTGGTGCAAAAAATGCTAACAAAAAAAGAGTTTTTTCGGAAGGTAATGAGAATTTTGTAAGTGCTTTTTTTATGTGTTTGAAGGAAAAAACTATAAATACACTAAATAAGATTGGAAGTAATAAAATTAATTGATGTCCAATTGCTCCCAAAAATAAGATAGGTTTTACTTCAAACTTGCTTATTGAACTTGTTCTTTCTGAGGATTGAAAAGCAAAAGAAGCAAAGTCATTTTGATAATTCCACCACCAGACTGGAAAGGTTACTGCTATCGATATTATAAGACTTAACCATAACCATGGAGAAATCAATAGTTTTCTGTACTTGGTAGAGAAAATAACAAAACCCAAGATACCAATTTGTAAAAGTAGAGCAGTGTATTTACTGTCAAAGGCTAACCCCATAGCAATACCCGCTAAAATCCAATAGATTTTTGTTTGTTCAAAAATTGCTTTGTAAATAAATAAGATACTCAATGTCCAAAACAGCAATAGAGGAACATCTGGTGTAGAATTAAAAGAGATAACAGAAATAAAAAGTGTTGATACAAATAAAATTACACTTTTAGATTGGCGATGTTTAGACAAAAAAAGTGAAGACAATCTATAAAAACAAATAATAGTTAAACTACTAATAGTAAAGTCAGCTAATTTTACTACAAAAATTGATTGACCAAATACATCTGTAAAAATCCTTAAGATATATCCAATCATTCCGGGATGATCAAAATAAGAAAGTGAAAGGTTTTGACCATATAAATAATAATAGGCGTCTTGGGGCATTAGTCCCATAAATGGTAATAAAAAAAAGCGAAATAGTTGAAATCCTAAAACCCAGGAGATTGCAGTATTATTTTTTAAAAATGAAGTAATTTTTTTCAAATTATTAAATCTTTCTTTGGGTTTACTAGTTCTCGTCTAGTAAATCTGGTCTAATTTGTTGTGTTCGTTCGTATGCCTTTTCAGACCTCCATTCATCTATTTTAGGAAAATTACCAGACAACAAAATTTCAGGCACTTTCATCCCTTCATAATTTGAGGGTCTTGTATACACAGGAGGTGATAATAAATTATCTTGAAAAGAATCAGTTAACGCAGAGGTTTCATCTCCAATAACCCCCGGAATCAAGCGCACTATGCTGTCTATTAAAACTGCTGCAGCTAATTCTCCACCAGTTAACACATAGTCTCCAATAGAAATTTCTTTTGTTATGTATCTATCACGAACTCTTTGATCTACACCTTTGTAATGACCAGTTAGAATGATAATATTTTTTTGAAGTGATAGTGTGTTTGCCGTAGATTGGTTTAATGTTTTTGCATCTGGAGTCATATAAATTATTTCATCATAAACTCGTTGGGCTTTTAGTGCATCGATACATTTAGAAATTGGTTCAATCATTAATACCATTCCTGCACCACCTCCAAATTGAGTATCATCAATTTGTTTGTAGTTTCCCAAACCAAAGGTTCTTAAATCATGAATCACAATTTCTGCCAGACCTTTTTCTTTTGCTCTCTTTACAATAGAATGATTAAAGGGGCTTTTTAATAAATCGGGTGCTGCTGAAATAATATCTATACGCATAGGTGCAAATGTACGAGAAATGTCGGTTTTATAATTTTTTGTGAATTAAATAAAACTGAATTTTATTTAATTACTACAATAGGGGGTTTAGTACTAATATTTTATTGAATTAAATTTAATTAAAACGGTATCATTCTTAATTTCACAAAACACTTCTCTGTTCAAAGCACCACCATTGGAGTAATATCCAAAAATAATTTGTTCTTTTTTTCCATTTTCTCTTTCAAATTTTAATTTATAAGCACCATCTCCTTTATGATTATTTGTCATGTCGAGAAATTCTTCAACAAACTGATTAGGTTCAATTTTACTGTATAATAGTTTAGAATTTTCGTCTGATAAAAATGTTACATTAATGATAGTCTTATTAGAAGAATTTTTGATTTTACTTGTAATTCCATTTTTTTTAAAATTACAAGAAATTAATGTTGTAATTATTAGTATCAATATCAGTATTCTAAGGTTATTATTCATAACGTTTCATAAAACTACTAAAAGTAAAATTTTGAATAGTATCAAATGGAGTTTGATGATTTTTATTTAATGATTTAATGGGTATAAATTTGTTGTTAAATGTTTTATGCATTTTATTTTTTGAATATTGAGTAATTTCTAAACCACTACATTTTAATGGTCCATTTTTTGAAAAAGTTCCAATAATTAAATTTTTTGACACATATTTTTCAGTTGTTGAAACGTACGTTTTTATATCGTTTTCTTTTGTTAGAAAATGAAAAGCTGCACGATCATGCCATACATCATAGTTTTTTTCTGGTTTAAAGTCAATAATATTTGAAACTATCCAAGTAACTTTGGTTGCTTTTGTGCCTAAACGACTTTTAGCTCTTTCTATCGCTTTACTAGAAATATCTAAAACAGAAATATTGGTATATCCATCATCTAATAAAAAATCTACTAAAAAACTATCACCTCCACCAATGTCTATAATGCTAGCATCTTTATTTAATTTCAAAGATTGAATAAAATCAAGAGAATCTTTGGGTATTTTTTGAGTCCAACTTACCTGTTCTTGTGTTTTGGTTTCATAAACAGTTTCCCAATGTTTTTTGATGTTTAAAGTCATATAAAAAATTTATGATGATGATGATGATGAGGTGTTTAATTAGTAATTTATACAAACCTACTTATAATAATTCAATTGCTGCCTCTGCGCATCTTTCACCATCCATAGCTGCAGAAACTATTCCTCCAGCATAGCCTCCCCCTTCACCACAAGGAAATAACCCTTTAATCTCAGGATGTTCTAAATTTTCTTTTCTAGGGATGTTTACTGGTGAAGAAGTTCTGGATTCTACCCCAACAATATTTGCTTCATTTGTGTAATAACCATGCATTTTTTTACCGAAAGCATCAAAACCTTTTCGTAAGCGACTACCAATTATTTTTGGCAATAAAGAATGCATTGGAGAGGAGTTTAATCCTGGCTGATACGAAGTTTCATTTAAACTTGAAGAGAGTTTTCCATCTACAAAATCTACTAATCTTTGGGCAGGGGCACTTTGTGTTCTCCCTCCAGATGTAAAAGCAAGACGCTCTAAATTCTTTTGATATTCTAGGCCTTTTAATGGACCAAATTGGTCATATTTAGGGATGTCTTTATCTACATTTATTTCTACAACTATGCCAGAGTTGGCAAATTTATTATTTCTTCTCGATGGAGACATGCCATTTACAACAACCTCTCCACTAGATGTAGCAGCAGGAACTATAAAGCCCCCAGGACACATGCAAAAAGAATAAACCCCTCTATTATTTACTTGATGAACAAGGCTATATGCAGCAGCTGGTAAAAGTTCATCTCTAACTCCTTTGCAACTATATTGAATGCTGTCTATAATTTCTTGTGGATGTTCTACGCGAACTCCCATAGCAAATGACTTTGCTTTAAGTGCTATATTTTTCTTGTGTAATAATTCATAAATATCTCTAGCCGAATGACCAGTAGCTAAAATAACTGAGTTCACAGTTAATTCATTATTATTTTCTAATCGTATGGCAACTAATTTATTGTTCTCAATAACAAAATCCGATACTTTCGAGTTAAAATGAATTTCACCACCAAAATTTAGGATAGTTTCTCTAATATTTTGAATAATTTTTGGAAGCTTATTGGTTCCAATGTGAGGGTGTGCATCAATTAAGATTTGGTCTGTAGCTCCATGGTAAACCAGATTTTCAAAAATACGCCTAACATCTCCTCTTTTTAAACTTCTTGTATACAATTTTCCATCAGAATAAGTTCCAGCCCCACCTTCACCAAAGCAATAATTAGAATTATCATTAACAATGTGATCTCTATTTATAGCCTTAATATCTCTTCTTCGTTCTTGAACATTTTTTCCACGTTCTAAAACAATGGGTTTGTATCCTAACTCAATACATCGTAATGCTGCATACATCCCGGCAGGACCAAAACCAATAATATGAATTTCTTTAGCTTTAGAAACATCTTTATACTCAAAAGAGTATGCTGATTTTTCAAGAATGTTTTCATCAATATATACTGCAACTTTGTAATTAAAGAAAATTTCTTTTTTTCTGGCATCAATAGATTTTCTGAGTAATTTTATGCCACTAATTTCTTTAGAATCAACTCCAATTTTTTTTGCAGCTTTGTGCAGTAAAGCTCCTTCTTTTTTTTCTTCAATAAGATTAGTTCGGAGTTGAATCTCTTTTATCATAGTACAAACTTACTAGATATATTTTGTTTTTGATGTTCTATTGTTAAAAACAATTTCTTTTGCACAAATAGTTGATAATGTAGAGATAAAGAAATTATTTAAAAGCCGATATAATCCTATCATTTCCAAAAATATCTTTTTTTAATTGAATATTTTTAAACCCTTTTTCTGCTAATAATATGACGGTTTCTTTTCCTAAATATTGATTGATTTCAAAGTGTAGTTGGCCATTTTTAGTTAAAAAGTTCTTAGCTAATTTGGCTATTTTATTATAAAATAAAAGTGGATTTTTGTTATCTACAAATAAAGCTAGATGTGGCTCGTTATTTAATACATTATTTTTCATCTCTTTTTTTTCCAGTTCTCTTACGTAAGGTGGATTAGAAACAATCACATCATAAAGTTTGTCTAAATTATTAGTTTTTAAAATATCTAGATGTATAAAATTGATGTCTACCTTATTTAGAAGGGCATTTTTCTTTGCAATACGAAGTGCTTCGTTAGAAACATCTATAGCACTTATTTTTGAGCTAGGAAGCTCTTTTTTTAAGGAAATAGCGATGCATCCACTTCCAGTCCCAATATCTAGTATTTTTAATTGCTTTTCATTTGTGGTTTCATTTGAATCAGTCTTATAAGTTTTTATGAGGGAAACTTCTTTTATAACCCGTTCAACAAGTTCTTCAGTTTCAGGTCTTGGGATTAGCACCTCTTTATTTATGTTAAAGGGTAATCCAAAAAACTCAGTTTTTCCAATAATATATTGTATGGGTATTTCTTGCTCTAATTGTTTAGTTGCAATCAGCATTAGATTAAGTGACTTTTGGTCAATATGAAAATCAGATTTTAATACAATATCTATTCTCTTAAAACCCATGTACTCTTCTAATATTATAAAGAAAAAGGAATCTATTTCTGAAGTAGGGTAAAGATGTTTAAGAGATTCGTTAAAATGTGCTCTATATTGTTTTATTGTCATAATTTTCTAATCATCCAAACATCACAGGAATAATGACACGTGTTCCCCATAGGAGCATTGATTTGTTTGAAGCCATTCTTCTTATATAATTTTTGAGCTGCGGTCATATAAGGCATGGTTTCTAAGTAGCATTGTTTAAAACCAAACTCTTTGGCCTTAACCATACATTTCTCAATAATTTGTGCTCCTAATCCTTTCCCTCTGATGTCGTTTAAAAAATACATTTTTTGCAATTCGCAGGTATCTTCATCAAAACCATCTAGTTGAGAAACTCCACCACCTCCTAGTACAACCCCATTTGATTCTACAACAAAGTAAATAGACTTGTCTTTCTGGTAAGTTGTATGCATATCCTCCAAAGCTTCATCCTCATAAGCTGTACCTACTTTAGGTGCTCCCATTTCTAAAATAACGTGTTGAACAATGGTTTTTACTTGATCATTGTCACGAGGTTCTATTTCTCTTATGATATAATCTTTATTTGTCATTTAATCCTTTATTTTTGCTTTACAAAGTTACTTTATTTTTGAATCACGAATACTACATAAAAAGATGTCTTGAGATTTCTAAACAAGGAATTGGTACAACTAGACCAAATCCTTCTGTTGGTGCGGTATTAGTAGTTGATGATAAAATTATAGGAGAGGGTTTTACAAGCCCTTATGGTGGTAATCATGCTGAAGTAAATGCAATTTCTTCTGTAAAAAATGATGAAGATTTAAAAAAAGCAACGATGTATGTGACTTTAGAACCCTGTTCCCATTATGGAAAAACTCCACCATGTGCAGATTTAATTGTTAAAAGCGGGATTAAAAAAGTAGTGATTGGATGTTTAGATGTAAATGAAATAGTGGCGGGTAGAGGAATTGAAAGACTCCAAAATGAAGGTTGTGAGTTAGTTGTTGGTGTTTTAGAAAATGAATGTAAAGCTCATCACAAAAGATTTTTTACATTCCATTCAAAAAAGAGGCCCTATATTATTTTAAAATGGGCACAAACCCAAGATGGTTTTATTGCTCCTAAGAATAGAGTGAAGCAAGCTCCTGTTTGGATCACCCAAAAAGTATCTAGGCAATTAGTTCATAAATGGAGAAGTGAAGAGCATTCAATTTTAGTGGGTACCACAACTATTTTAGATGACAATCCAAGTTTAGATGTTCGAAGTTGGAGTGGAGAAAACCCTCTGAGAATAGTTATTGATAAAGATTTGACAATACCCAAAGATTTAAAGGTTTATGATGGTTCAGTTAAAACAATCTTTATAAATCAAAAAATTACTACTAATAATGAAAACCTTTTTTTTGAAAAAATAAACTTTTCTAAACCCATTGCTCTTGAAATCTGTAAAGTGCTTTTTAAACACAAAGTTCAATCATTAATAGTAGAAGGAGGAGGAAAAACTATCCAAACTTTTATTGATGAAAACTTATGGGATGAAGCTAGGGTTTTTTCTGGCTTGGTAAATTTTAAAGAGGGGACAAAAGCTCCGATACTAAAGGGTCCTTTTTTAAATGAAGAAAACCTTATGGGTGACAGTCTAAAAACTTATATCAATGATTAAAAATATAGTCTTTGATTTTGGAGATGTATTTATAAATCTAGATAAGGAAGCTACTTTTAGGAGATTAAAAGAATTAGGTGTAAAAGAATTTACTGATGAACTATTGAAATTAGGTAAACAATATGAAATGGGGATAATAACTACACAAGAGTTTGTGAAAACATTTAAAACCTTGTTTCCCTCCATTTCAGAAATAGATTTTAAAAATGCATGGAATTCTATGTTGTTAGATTTTCCTCCTCACAGATTGAGCTTTTTAAAAGCACTAGCCAATTCAAAAAAATATCGAATCTTTTTGTTGAGTAACACAAATGATCTACATATTTCTTGGATTCAAAAAACTTGGGGTAGAAAATTATTTTCAGAATTTAAAAACTGTTTTGAGAAATTTTATTTGTCTCATGAAATACATCTGAGAAAACCGAATAAAGATATTTATGAATTTGTAATTGAATCAAATAAATTAATACCTGAAGAAACTTTCTTTGTAGACGATACTGAAGAGAATACAGTCATAGCCAACAGTCTTGGTATTAAAAGTTGGAATTTAAATCCAAATTCAGAGGATGTTGTAGATTTGTTTTCCAAAAAAGAATTTAATTAATGGTTTACTTACTCATTAGTATTTGTATTTCAAGTTTTTTATTTGTCATTTTTAAATTATTTGATGTTTTAAAAATTAACACGTTTCAGGCAATTGTTGTAAACTATTTCACAGCTGCTGTGTTGGGTTTTTTCTTGTCAAATAATTTGGTTTCTTTCCAAGAAATACCAGATCAACCGTGGTTTTTTGGCGCATTTTTATTAGGAATTATGTTTATTCTTGTGTTTAATGTCATGGCTTTGACTTCTCAAAAAAATGGGTTATCGGTAGCATCTGTTTCTAGTAAAATGTCAGTTGTTATTGCTATTGTATTTGGAGTCTGGTATTACCAGGAAAGTCTGAGTTTTATAAAAGTAATTGGTATTTTACTGGCACTTATAGCAGTTTATTTGACTTCATCTAAAGAAAAAAATGGAATAGCTCAAAAAAATAAGGATTTCTTATTTCCAATACTTTTATTTTTTGGTTCAGGTGCTATCGATACTAGCTTAAAGTATGTAGAAACATCATTTGTTGCAGAAGGAGGAGTGCCTTTATTTTCCGCCACAATTTTTGGATGTGCCTTTGTTTTGGGTGTTATTGCTTTGTTATATCAAAAAGCTAAAGGGACATTAAGTTTTGAACTCAAATCTATTTTTGGTGGAATTTTATTAGGAGTACCCAACTATTTTTCTATTGTATATTTACTCAAGGCATTAAGTACAGAAGGAATGGAGAGTTCTACGGC